>ENA-ORXR01003228-ORXR01003228.1-marine-metagenome-genome-assembly--contig:-NODE-3228-length-14742-cov-8.102762_pt1 | contig 14742 bp, 6 predicted proteins | sample MGYA00237866_ERZ511479 | MGnify/ENA metagenome assembly ERZ511479 | reverse complement strand
GAGGGGGGATTGCGCCGTGCCGCGGTCGCGGGGGGAAAACGGGGGGGACGACGGTGGGGGGGGACGACGGAGCGGGGCGGCGGCGACGCCCGCGACTGCCACTGGCGCGGCGCGGGCGGCGGCTGCCGGGGTGACGGCCCCACCGGGGGCGGCGCGGCGTGGCGGCCGGCGGCGCCGGGTGCCGGCACCGCGACGGCGGCGGCGGCGGCGGTGGCCCGCGGGGGCACGGGGGGGGCGCGGCGGCGGCACGGCCGCGGGGCGGCGTGCGCCTGCGAGCAGAGCGACGGCGGGTGTGGGGGGCACGCGGGATCGTGCACGTTTGAATTTTCAAGGGTGGCGCGGCAGTGCCCCGGGATTTCAAACAAACAGGGGGAGGGCGCGGTCACGAGGGCCCGCACTGTAAGGAGTGTCGCGGCCGCCCGTGCCGGGTCGCCCCGGCGGGCGCTGCGGCTCGGTCGGGGCGTCGGCCTACCCCGTTGCGGGCACCACCACCGATGCCCGGGGCGGTGGCGTGGGCGCTGGGCTCACCTCCCCCGCCCTTTGTCCTTTGCGACGCCCCTACCGGCCAGCAGTTGTTGCCCAAGCGCTGGCCGCAACCAGTCTCCCACCAACGTGCACGTGTCGAGCGCTTCGTTGAATACCCAGTGTCTGTTCTTGCTCCGTGGTCGTCGTTGCAACGCAAAAAGAAGCAAACAACAAGGCGCGAACAATCAAAGAGTTTTGAGCGCCAAGCGGTGGGGCCCTGCAAGCAAGAAACAGCCGTGCCGGAGAAAAATATTGCCATGCCCCCGGGCGGGATCGAACCGCCATCGTTACGGCCACAACGTTTGACGTCGCACCCTACAGCGCACAAGAACATCCTTGCTGTATCAAGCTTCCGCTTGCATTTAACCATTAGACGACGAGAGCCTTTTTCATGACACAGTCGGAAATCGGAAATAATTTATTGTGTCCTGGATAAAATTTGTGACGTCCGCTGAATACGATGATGACTGTGGGTGCCTCGCACGCCGTAGTTCTCTTTCGCGCGTGACCGACCGTTTGCTGAACACAACCAATGAGGATTTTCCACTGTGCCGCTCCACTGTTGCGACAGCCCATGGCATGAGTTGAAGTAGGCGTGGACGTCAGCCGTCAAGGTCGAAGAAACAATATATTCAAGAGACCCAGCGGCGCTCACAAAGACACGGAACAGTCGAGTGAACCAACACGGACCAACTAAAGGAACTGCCGCATGGAAAAACCCCACGCCAGAGAACAGCAAAAAAAATAGGCGACAACCGTGCAGCAACATGAGCCATCCACACGGCGCCCACGCACCCTCAAGCCGTCCACAGTGGACCTGCTGGCGGGTCAACCGGTGGCGACAAACCGCCGCCGTCGCTGCCCCCATCCCCACCTCCGCCGCCGTCGGCGTCAAGCCGTCCACCTCCGTCCCCCGGGGCAGGCGACTCGGCTGCAGCTCTAGCTACGCCACCCGCATCGTCCACCCCCTCCCCCGCCCCAGCGCCCTCACCGGCAAGAGCGCTGGTAGAGCGCCCCGCAGGCGCTCCGCGACTCGACGCCGGCCGACACACCCCAACGCCCCGAGTGCTGCCGTGCTCGTCCGTCTCCCCGTCCACGCCGCTCTCCCCGTCGCTCTCACCCCCGCCGTCGGTGCTGCCGCCGTCCCCGTCGCCAGCGTCCGCCGCGCCCGCCCGCCCATCGCGGCGCGCCGTGGCGGCCGCGCCCCGGCGGTCGCCACCGTCCGTGCCGTCGGCCGACGCCCCGCGCTTTGACCTGCCCGGCCCGTCTGCCACTGCTCCACCGCCGTCGGTCGCCGTGGCGGCCGGGGGCTCCCCCCCCGATGCCGCGGCGGAGGACGACCGCGACGCCGCGCACGCCGGCGGTGCGGCCATCGCCACGCCCCCCTCCCCCACGCCCCCCTCCCCCACGCCGCGCCGCGGCGACGGCGGGCGCCGCGGGGGCTCCCCAAAGCCCGCCGCGCCCACCACCTGCCGGCAACACCGCCACGACCAGTTGCTTGTCGGCGGTATCCTTTGTCTGATCCTGCTCTGTGGTGGCTGTTGCAAAGCAAAAAGACGCAGACGAGAAGACGTGAACAAGCAAACAGAGTTGTGACCGCCCAAGCTGTGGCCCAGAAAACGAGGTAGAGCAGTGCCCGAGCAAAATACCACCTTGCCCCCGGGCGGGATCGAACCGCCATCGTTACGGCCACAACGTTTGACGTCGCACCCTACAGCGCGCACAAGAACATCCTTGCTGTAACAAGCTTCCGCTTGTATTTAACCATTGATGACGAGAGCGCTCTAATCATAACGCGCAGGAAAAAAATTTGGAGTAATATTATTCATTACATTTTATTGCACATGACTCATTGTGTCTTCCGGACGGCGACGTGTAGCTGAGAGCTATGGTATTGAGTGTGCCCTCGTAGATGCACCAGGACCACCTCTTCCCCCCCCTCCTTGGTCGGTGGTCGACACTTCCGGGCCGACATGCGGAGCATCACCCTACAAACGAGCCAGCGCCAATCATAACCAGTTTTCAGTGACCCGACTCTCGTGCCGACTGTAGGCGATTCTTGCAAAGATCCTACTCGTCGAGGGTGGGGCGCGGTGCTGACCGACAGCGGAAAGGGCCGGGGGTGGGACGGCGACGGCCGCCGGCGCAGAGACGGCCGCCGGCGACAGGCACGCAATTTGCACCCTGCCGCCAGCTTCACGTTCCAATGACTTCCGGCGGTTGTGCGCTGTTGCGTTGTAGGTTGACGGCCGCTGCCGGTTCCGCTGTCGGCTCCTTCCATCCGACGGCAGCGGCAGGCCTACATTCCAGAAGTCATGAGTACCACCCGCGATAGTGATTAGAGACGCCGTCACTGTCGGTGTGCCTTGCGCGATCGAAGCGGCGCGACAGCGCTGTTTCGGAGCTTCCCGGAGATGCCCGAGACCGAAGCCATGTTGGCCACCCCCATGGTCATGGCGGCGAGCCACGGCGGCCACACAGTCGCTCTCCCATCATTGGGGGTGTTGCGGGGCACCGCGTCGGGCCACGAGTACGAGGACACCCTGATATCATATCTTCGTCGAGATACCGTGTTCTGCCACGGGTATGAGTTGTTCCGACACCCGTGGAGCCGAAGGGGAGGTGCTAGCAACACCAAACGGAGCGGGGTGAGTATGCCAATAAAGACATGTAGAGCCGGAGGAGATATCCGCGCAACACCGGAGCGCGAGGGGGTGTACGTTGCGAGGACGTGACGCGGGGAAGAAGGTCGGCCGTTATTGGGAGTCAGTGGCAGTAGCCACAGCCATCATTGTCAGGGGAGAAGAAACGGAGCGGGCGGATGGCTGTTGTTTTACTGTTGTGGGGCGGGTTGGTGAGGCGGGGAAGGACGCGACACTGGTGCGCAACGGCTGGCCGATTGCGCAGCGGTGGGAGCGGTGTGGACGCGCGACACACCGACGCAACAGCAGGTATGGGCGCGAATGGTCGCGGCAGGGCGTGGCGACTCAGTGAGCGCGGCGACGTCCGCGGGCGTCACCACCTGCAACACAACACCGGTCGAGCTCTGCATCGCTGCCATGCGCCTTATTGCCCTCGCACGTCCGCCCTCAGCCTTTACGGAGACACTTCCGTCGGTTGTCGCCACCGCGGTCGCAGCCGACCGACCCCGTCAGCATCCGGTGGGGGCGGCGCGTCGAGCCACGCCTTCGGTATCACGCGGCGTGCCCAGCCGAAAAGCAGAGTCTCGAGGGAGGCTCTCATTCAACTGTTGCCGACCACTGGTGCCCCGCGACACGGAAGTGTTGCAGCTGCATGATTCGCGGACGTCATCCGTCCGGGCCACCCCAACCGTGAGGCAGTCGCGTCAGTGCGCGGATCACGTCGCGTTGTTGGACGCCGGGACCGCATGAACTGAGCCCCCCAATTGGTTGACGAGCGGAAGGCTCACCCGCGACGCGTGGTGAGAGGAGCGCACGTCTGGCGGCTGGTCGAGCAGCGGCGTCTTGAGCGCCGCCCCCAAGTTCTAAGCGCCGCACTCGCTGTCCAGTTGCGCGACGCCACGGCCACGGTGGCGGCGGTGGTCGTCGTGGTGGTGACGGCGGCGACCAGCGCGCCCGTTCTTCGTTCTTGGCCTCCCCTCTCCCCACACGCGCCACTGGCCTGTTGACGGCACATCCGCCGGCGGATGATCGTCGGTCACACCTCGGCGACGACTGCGTCCTTCCACCGTGCCCCTCTTTCACCGTTCGGCTCGCTTCCCCCCCCCCCCCCCCCCCCCCCCCCCCCCCCCCCCCCCCTCCCCCCCCCCCTCCCCTTTCTACAATCCACCTGTATCTCCATCCGCGCGAGCGGGGACGTCTTCCCTATGGCCGGCTTCCACCCGGTACGGCTGACGCCCGACGACGGCGTGTGGGACGACAGCGCGCTCGTCTCGGCCTACCATTCGGCCATGGCGTCGATTCGCTCGGCGCCGCCGGCCGATGGCGGCAAGGCCGACGCTGCAGATCAGGACGAGGATGGGAGCGGGAGCGTCTGCACCGCCGGCGCCGGGAGCAACGACCAGGCGAGCGCTGTGAGCATGGACGGTGCCGGCGGAGGGAGCGCCGACGGCGTCGGTGGCGGTAGCGACTGCACCGTCGATGGTGGCAGCATAGACAAAGCCGGCGGCATAGACGAGGCTGGCGGTGACAGAGCTGTTGAAGGCGGCGGTGACAGCATTGACGGGGCCGGCGGCAGCACCGTGGACGAGGCCGGTGGCGGCAACGTGGACGAGGCCGGTGGCGGCAACGTGGACGAGGCCGGTGGCGAAAACGTGGACGAGGCCGGTGGCGGCAACGTGGACGAGGCCGGTGGCGGCAGCATGCACGAAGCCGGTGGCGACAGCATCAAAGGTACCGGCGGCGGCGGCGACGGCAGCAGGACTCATGCCGGCGATACGAGCGGCGGCAACGACGGCGGCGGCGACAGCGACGGCGGCGCCGTCTCGGCAGCCACCCGCAAGGCTGCCCCTGCCGCGGCCATCCCGCGCCTGTGGCCCGTCGGCCTGACCACCGGCAGCGCCGCCTGGTCAGGCGCCTCCCGCGCCCGAAGCAGCCGCTCGCCGTCGCCCGGCTCGACCGACGGCCGCGCCGGGTGGCCCTCGTCACGAGCGGCGGGCGCGGTGGAGGAGTCGTCCCCCGTGTGGGACGATTCGAGCGACGAGGACGTCGGCGGCGGGCGGGGCGGCCATGCGGTCCTGGACGGGGGAGCGGGCGCCGCCGCAACGGTCGGATGGGTGACAAGCGACGGTGCCGACAATGGCTTTGGCGCCGCCCGCGGTCGTGGCGGCCCCGGCGACGCGGGCGCCGCCACCCATGGCACGGGCCGTGGCCACGGCACCGGCTTTGGGCTCGCCGCCCCGACCGGTGCGGGCGCGCCCGACCGCCCCCCCCGCCCGCCGCGGGGCCACACGCTCGCGCCCGGCGCGCCGCGCCCGCCCCCCCCCCCCGGCGGGGGGCCCGTGTCCACGCGCCCGACGGCGCCCCGCCCGCCGCGGGGGCACCCGCTGCCGGCCGCCCCCGGGGCGGAGCCCAACGGGCCCCTCCCGCCGTATGCGTTTGACGGCTCGTGGTACCCGGCGCCGTCGCCGCCGCGGCACGGGACCACCCCCGCCGCCGCCGCGCGGCCGGCCCGTCGCTGCTCGCCGGCGCCATCGACCGACGCGGTTACGGGGGTGCCCGTGGGGTGCGGCTCGGCCGCGGCGCTCGCGCGCTCCCGCGCGGAGCTCGGCGTCGACGCGCCGGCCGCCGCCGAGCACCCGCCGGCGGTGGGCTTCCCGCCCCTCCTCGTCGTGCCGCCCGTGCCGCCGGGCCTGCTCATCCCGCCGCCGCACTATGGGGGGGCCCCCGGGGGGGAGGGCGCGGCGGCTGCCGCGTGCGCGCACGCGCATGCGCACGCGCTCCCCCACCCGCACGCGCACGTGCAGGTGCACCCGACGGCGTTTGGCGCGGTGGGGCGTCCCCCTCCACCTCCGCCACCGTCGGGGGTGTCACCGGCGTGCGCGGCGGCGGCAGCGGTCTGGCCGTCGCCCCAGCCACCGGCCGCCGCATCCATACCACCGCCGCCACCACCGCCACCAGGTCTGCCGGCGGGCGTGGCAGACCTGCTCGCGGCCTGGTACGCGGCGGGTGTTGCGGCGGGGCGCTACGGGGCGACGGCGGGCGGCGGCTGCGGCGGCGCGGGTGAGTGCAGTTGTAGTAGCCACCGGTGAGGCGGGTGGGGGTGTGGGAAGGGGGGGGGGGATGGGACTGATGGGGTATGCATCTGTACTTTTTTTTGCTCTGTGGGGGCGTGGGCCTGCTCGCGCCGCCCCCTGTGTCGTTTTTTCCTTCTGCGTTTGTTGCGTATCCCGTGGCCCGTCATGCACGTCAAGAAAAAATTCAACAGGCGCCGGCACGTCATGGTCGCCCTCGGTTCATCCGCCCGCCGGCCACGCGGCGGGTCACGGCGGCGGCGGCGGTGCCCACGGCTTGCCCACGGCTTTCTGATCGACCTTTGGTCTCCAAGATTTTCATTCTTACCACGTGGCAGACATATCCGAAAGCAAAAGTAGATAGAGAGTCTTCTCTCTTGCACTTACATTGGACTGGATAAATAGGCGTTGCTGCTTACACATTCGTGGGCAATGCCCTGGCAGGTCGCCACCGCTCGGGCGTGATGGACGTGCCGCCCCGCGCCCCGGGCCCGGGCCTCGCGCGTGCCTGCGCGGTCGCGGCCGCTCCCAGCCCACCACGCGGCGCCGCCGCCTCGTCTGGTGCGGCGCGGCGCCTCGATGAGCAAGCCCGCCGCGGCGGTTGTGGCTGCAACGCGCCCGTCAAGGTGGCGGAGGCGCCGCGCTGACGCACGCCCTACTTGAAGCGCCGCGCTAACGCACGCCGTGCGTGCAGCGCCGCGCCAACGCCTGGGGGTCTGACTGTTCGCCGGTGTACAGCAGGGTAGCGGCCGGCGGCCGGGGGGCGCCGTCAGCGGTGGGCACCGTCCACCACTGGTGGGGGCGGCTGCCACTCGGCCTGACAACGCTGACCGCTAGCCGCGTGTGGGGACGCGCCGTCCCCCCCCCCTTTTTGTTCACCATTGCCATTGCGCTGTCTCCCTCCCATCCACCGTGTGTTGCCTTTGTCCCCCTCCCGCCCTTGACGTTCCCCCTCGTTCCCCACCATGTCAGCGATGGCAGTTGCGGCGGGCGGCAACCTGCCGTCGGTCCGCGGCGCCATCCGCTCGCGGCTGCTCAACGACATGATCCGGCGGGTGGTCAGCCCCGCGGGCGGCAAGCCCGGCGGCGCCACCAAGACTTGGGTCGTCCTCATCGTCGACCGCCCGTCGCTGCGCATCCTCGCGGCGGCACTGCCGCTCAACGAGCTGGTCAACGACGGCGTCACCATCATTGAGTACCTGGAGCTACGCCGCGAGCCGCTGCCGCAGCTCCCCGCCATTTACCTGCTGTCGCCAGCGGCCGAGTCGGTTGCCGCGCTGGTCGCTGAGGACCCCAAGCAGTACAAGGAGTTTCACGTGTTTTTTACGGCCCCGCTGCCGGCGTACCGGCTCAAGCACATCCAGGCACAGTCGGGGCTGTTGCGCAAGCTCAAGGCCTGCGTCGAGTTGGACATTGAGGCCAGCGCGTACGAGTCGCGGGCCTTTTCGCTGGACCGCCCCGCCGCGTCGCTGCCGCAGCTGTTTGCCACGGACGGGGGGGGCGGGGGGGTGCGCCGTGAGGCACGCGCCGAAATGTGCCTGACCGCCGAGCGCCTGACGTCTGTGTGCCGGCTGCTCGCCCCGCCCGGCGCCGTGTCGTGGACGGTGCGCTATGACGGGCGGTCGTCGACGTCGCGGACGGTGGCGAGTCTTGTCAAGGAGGACCTCTCGACCGCCCCCGCGGAGGCGCCATCGTCGGCGTCGGCGTCGGCGTCGGACGCGCCGCCGGGGACGGCCAAGCGCGCGACGCTGCTTGTGCTGGACCGGTCCATGGACGTGGCATCGCCGCTGCTGCACGAGTTTACTTACCAGGCCATGGCGCACGACCTGCTGCCTTTGGACTACTCCAAGCCGGGCGGCGCGCACTACACCATCCCTGCTGCGGAGGGGAGCGCCGATGAGGAGGCCGCCGCCGGCGCGCCGGCCAAACCCAAAGAGTCGCTCATGGAGGATGAGACGGATGCGTCGTGGGTGGCCACCCGCCACCTCCACATTGCGCAGGCCATACCCCACTGCCAACAGGCGCTGCGTCACTTTGTCGACTCATCCGCGGTGGCCAAGGTGCATCGCCACGGTGGGGACGCGAGCGCTGATGGGGATGGGGACGGGGCCAAGCTCGAACTCGCGGACCTCTCTAAGGCCGTCCGTGGCCTGCCCGAGTACACGACCAAACTGGCGCAACACTCGCTGCACGTCAATGTGCTCAACGCGCTCTCGGAGCGGTACCGCAAGGCGCACCTGGACACAGTGGCGGGGGTGGAGCAGGACCTGGCCACCGGCGTCGACGCAGATTTCCAGCGTGTGCGCTCCGAGCGCGCGCTGGCAACCCTGGGGAGCCTGCTGGAGCGGCCAGACATTGCGGATGGGGACAAGGGGCGGGTGCTCGCGCTCGCCGCCGCCGTTGGCTCCCGCGCCCCCCGTATGGACGGCGCGGCGCTGTCGCCGCTGGCCCAATCGGCGGCCTTTACGCGCGGGGTTGCGCCGCTGACGGCGGCGGTAGAGAATACCCTCGGCCGCTCCTTTGCGTCGGTGTTCCGCGGCCTAGACACGCTGCTGCAGGCGTCCAAGAGCGGCGCTGCGGATTGGAAGCGCGCCGCCGACGACGCGGCTGCCGCGGCAGGCGACGGCGACGCGTCCACGTCGGCGCAGGTGCGCAAGCTCCGCGAACTCCGCGCCGGCGTCGTCGCGCGGCGGGAGGCAAAGCGGCTTGAGAAGGAGCGCGCCAACCGCCACACCCTATCAGAAGACCAGTTTGTGCTGTCACGCTACGCGCCGCCACTGCGTGGCGTCGGGGTGGACCTCGCGACGGGGCAGCTCGACGCGACGCTCTTCCCCGTCTGTGGCGGCGTCGACGCGCTCATTGCCAAGGCGCGGGGCGGAGGTGCCGCGGACGCGGTGTCCCCCGTGTCTGTCTCGCCCCCCCGGCGGCGGGGTCGATCGAGGAGCGCCGACCACGGGGCGGCCGCCGAGGTCGACCCCGACCACGAGTATGTGCTCTTTTTGGTCGGTGGCGTGTGTCACTCAGAGGTGCGCGCCGCATATGAGGTTGCCTCCCATACGGGCGCGCGGCTGACGGTCGGCGGCTCGGCGCTGCTGACGCCGCGGAACTACCTGGACGCGCTTGCGGCGGTCGACGACCCGGTGACGCGCATCAAGCTGATGCAGCCGCCGCCCGCGTTGACCATTGCGCAGAGCAACGCGGCGCGTGCGCGCGCGGCCGAGGCGGGCGCCGCGCGGGGGGGGGTGAGCGCGGCGTCGACCCCGCGGGGGGGGATGTCGGCGGCGCTGGCGCCGAGAGGAGCCGCCCCGCCCGCGGTGGCGGGTCGTGCTGCGCCATCCCCGCGCAGCGGTGGTGTGGCTGCGGCGGCAACACCGGCGGCGACTCTGGCGGCGGCAACGTCTGCCAGCCCAGAAGTGGTGACGAGTGTCAAGAAGAAGAAGCTGTTTGGCCGCCGGAAGTAGCACAGTCGGAACCATCACTGATCACTGAGCGTCGGCGCTTGTGAGCAGGTTGAGCTCCCACTGCTACATCTGTTGAGGCAGGCCAAGTTTGCAAGCTGAAAAACCGCTCTTTGCTCCTTGATGTTGTCTTCCTGGTGAGGCTCTCCACTTTCTCCATTCTTCTTCTCTTCATCCGACAGCGACCATCCCTGTGCAAGCATAAATGTCAGCTACGTTCTGAAAGAGCCTTGCATTGAATATCAGCCTCACGAACGAGGCGCATCCATTGGTAGGCTACTGGTGAGCACTGGCACCGCGGAGACAACAACAAACGATGCGGTCTCTACAGCACGTCGCCACATAGTGCCTTTGCTTTCTCTGTGCTGTTCTCATTCTCTCAGCATGTAGATGCAGTCGTGAGGAAAAAACAAAGGAGGTTCCTCCTCGTGGATGTCAGTCCCTGGAAAAGCTGCGACACCGACGTGTTGAGCAAGAAGCCAAGACCCAGAATCTGCGGCTGCTGCCAGCCCAAGACTGTCAAATCTCTGCCGTTCACACCACTCATGTGGCGCCACGTTGGGCAGAGTAGCGGAGAACCACAGAGACTGTCGGTAAAATAAGGAACTTTCCATGACAGCTCACGAACTCTCGCAGAACTATCTGCGGCGTGATGGAGTCGAGATCTCATGGAATCGGGCCCTCGGAGCGCACTGTGAGGTCCTCCGCAGGGCACGCCTCGTGTCCCCGCAGGCCCGCGAAAGGCCATAACGCGCGCCGGCCGCCGTTTGCCGCCACCGGCGTCCGTACGCCGTCTTCACCTGGCCGTGCTGTGACCTCGCGTGTGACCGCCCCACCGAGCACGTCGTCTCCCGCCCACGCCATCCCCCCCCCTAGCCCACCTGTCTCCGCCCTGTTTCCCGTCGTCCCTGTGGCTCGTTGCGGTCACCCACCCACCATGGCGGCCTTTGTTCCTAGCGCGGCGGTGCTCGCCACGGCCGTCCGCACCGCGCCCGCCGCCTGCGGCGCCCGTTCGTCGGCGTTTACGGCTGCCGTCACCCCCGCTGGTGCGCGCCTCCCCGCCGCCGCCCCCCGGTCGTCCGTGCTGCGCATGGCGGCGGAGGTTGACTTTGACGCGGTCGGCGAGCGGTTTGCCGCCGAGGGCAAGTCCCCCGTCGAGGTGATTGACTATGCGCTCGAGACCTTCCCCGGCGAAGTGGCCATTGCTTTTTCCGGCGCGGAGGACGTGGTGCTCGTCGAGTATGCGCACCGCACCGGCAAGCCGTTCCGAGTCTTTGCGCTCGACACGGGCCGCCTGCACGCTGAGACGTACAAGTTCTTTGCCAAGGTGGAGAAGCACTATGGCATCCGCATTGAGTACACCTTCCCAGATTCGGCTGAGGTTGAGGCTCTCGTCAACGAGAAGGGCATGTTTAGCTTCTATGAGGACGGCCACCAAGAGTGCTGCCGCGCCCGCAAGGTGCGTCCGCTGCGGAAGAAGCTTGGCACCCTCAAGGCGTGGATCACGGGCCAGCGCAAGGACCAGTCGCCGGGCACCCGCACGGCCGTGCCGGTGGTACAGCTGGACCCGGCTTTCAAGGGCATTGGCGACAGCACGCTCATCAAGTTCAACCCTCTGTCGGACGTGTCGTCGGAGCAGGTGTGGGCGACCATCCGCATGACGGAGGTGCCGCACAATGAGCTCCACAACCAGGGCTACATCTCCATTGGCTGCGAGCCGTGCACCCGCCCCGTGCTGCCCAACCAGCACGAGCGCGAGGGCCGCTGGTGGTGGGAGGAGGCGACCCAGAAGGAGTGCGGCCTGCACAAGGGCAACCTGTCCGACGAGGCGGGCGCGGCTCAGGCAGCCGACGACCTGGTTGCCGACGCCGTGTCGGGCGCGTTGGTGGTGGTCTTCACCAAGACCAGCTGCAAGTTCTGCACGGCGACCAAGGACCTCCTCACCAAGATGGACGTGCCGTTTACGGAAATCAACGCCGAGATCCTGAAGAACTCAGCCGACGTGCGCGCGGCGCTCGAACGCAAGTCGAGCCAAACAACAGTGCCCAACATCTTTATCGGCGGGCGCCACATTGGTGGCAACGCCGAGCTGCAAGCCGCCTCCCAGTCGGGCGCCCTGGTCGAGATGCTGGCGAGCGTCGGCATCAGCGTGCCGCAGCCGAGCGCCAAGTAGGACTGGGGGGGGCGCCAGGTACGAGCCACGTGAGCTCGCTAAGGATTTTATTTCCTAGTCTCATGATGCATGGGATTTGGTCGCGGAAACAAGTCTGCGTTTCTTCTATTTTGTTCTTCCCTGTTGTTCCGTTCTTTGCTCCATCCTGCTTGGTACACAGCGCCAGTTGTCCGCGCCAGTGGTCCGCGCCAGTTCTCGGCTACATAAGAGTTCCGCAGTGGTGCTGGACTTTCATTGTCGCGCCTGCAACGCCACGGTCGGCGGCGCCCCCTCCGCTCGCCGTTTACCCCTTGGCCGCGGCCACGCCCTCCCCCCCCGGCGACGCCATGGCCACCACCGCCGGCCGCAGCGCGCCCGCCAGGTGCAGGGAGCCAATGACCAGCACCCAGGAGCGCCCCCCCTCCCCTCCGCCCTCCCCGCCCCCCCGCGCGGCGGCGAGCGCCACGTCCAGCGCCGCCGCCGGGTCGGCGGCGGTCTCCACCGCCACCCCCGCGGCGCCGACGCGCGGCAGCGCCCGCACGACCGCCGCGAGCGCCGACGCGCCGAGATACACGTCTTCCCCCCCCACGGCCGTACACACAAACCGGTCGACGGCCGGCAGGGCGGCGACGAGCGCGCCCGCAATGCCCGCCGCGTCCTTGTCCGCCCCCACGCCAAGGACGATGGTGGCCGCGTTGGCGGGGGGGGGGGCGCCCCCGCCCCGCCCCGCCCCGGCAGCGACGCGGTCGGCGAGGGCGGCCGCCGCCGCGGCGGCCGACGCGGGCACGTGGGCCCCGTCAATGGCGACCCAGACGGGGGGGACCCCCGTCGACGGCGGTGGCGGCACGGCAAACAACTCCATCCGACCGGGGAGCGCCGCCGCCGCCGCCGCGCGCACGCCCGGCGCGTCGAGGAGGCGGTGGCTGACGGGCGGGGCGGCCCCCCCCCCTCCACCGCCGCCCGCATCGGCGACGGGCGCCCCCGTCGGCCGCCGCACGGCCAGCCCGTTGCGGCCGAGCTGGTCCAGCACCTCCCCCGCGAGCGCCGCGTTGCGCTCCTCCACCGACACGTCGTCCCCGTCGAGGCACACGTACGTGACGCCCGCGGCGGCGCGCGCGCGGGCGACCCGCTCAATCGCCGCGGCGACGGCCGAACCGGGCGGCACGCCCGTGATGAGGCGGCCGCCGCGGGCGACAATGCCCGCCTTTTCCGTCGCAATGTCGACGCGCGTCGGCCCGATAATCTCAGCGTGCTCGTGGTACACGTTGGTGAGCACCGCCACGGGCGCGGCGAGGACGTTGGTCGAGTCGAGGGCGCCACCGAGGCCAACCTCCACCGCCGCCGCGTCGACGCCGGCGGTGGCGAGCGTGAGGAAGCCGGCGGCGGTCATGACGTCAAACCAGGTCGCGTCGGCCGCCGCGTCGACGCGGCCCGCGACGCGGTCCCCGCTGTCGCCGCCGCCGCCGCCGTCGCCTCCGCCGCCGCCGTCGCCGCCGCCGCCGCCGCCACCGCCGCCATTGGCCACCACCGCCGGCGCGTCGGGCGGGGCGCCCCCCCCCCCCCGGCCGCCGCCGCGCGCCCCCGGTCCGCCACCGCCGCCGCGCGCGCGTCGAGCGCGGCCTCGAGCGCGGCTGCAAGGGCCTCCTCCGCCACCGGCACCCCGTCAATGCGCACGCGTTCGGTGACCTTGGCCACGTGCGGCGAGCCGTACACGCCCGTGCGGTAGCCCGCGGCGGTCAGCGCGGCGGCGGTGAGCGCGGCGACGGTGCCCTTGCCCTTGGACCCCGTAATGTGGACGGCGACGGGCAGCGCCGCCTGCGGCGAGCCGAGGCGCGCGAGGAGGTCCCCGCAGGGGGCGGACGAGACGCGCATCTTGCGGCGCGCGCCGACGACGCGCGCGGATCGCTCCCAATCAATGAGCGCGTCGAGGCGGGCGAGCGCCGCCGCGAGGCGGCGGCCATAGGGGGGGGCGCCGCCGCGGGAAAAGGCGCCCGACGGCATCGTGGGCGGGGGCGTTGGTGATGGTTGCCGAGCAGGTGGGGGAGGAGGAGCACCGGCCGCAAGGAGCACAGGGGTGATGACACACAATTTCAGAGGGGCAGGCAGCTGCAGGGCATGGTGGCGGCTGGGCTGTGTGGATGGCGGGGGGGCGCACAGCGTCAGACCGACGTGCCGAGCAGCGTCAGCGTCGTCCTGACGTGCAGAGCGGGCACTTGATGACAGGGCGGTTTTCCTCGTCACCTGCAATTGCGTGAGACCCAAGCAGAAGAGTAAAATGGGGCCACCATGGCACTTCACGAATAGATGGAAAGTACAGTGGGTTCTCGCCATAGGATCGGGGATGCTTTTAAGTTGATTCTTGTAGTTTGTACAGATCCACCCCCCTCGAGGGGGGTGAATATGAGCCCGTCTCCACGTCCATGGGCTCACCTGAGCCCACCCAAGGACGTGGAGACGCGGCTCATTTCGCTGACGATCTTACGGTCGGCGATCTTGCATCGGGAAATCTCTGAAACCAATATCAAGCAAACGTGGCTATCCAATCTCCCGCGTGAGCGTGATCCGGCTTCCACACTGCCCGCTGCACGGACTCGAGGCCATACGAGGCCTCGTAGCCTCGAGGCTGTGCCGAGACTGCCGCGGGCGCCATCGCCTCGGCGTGGCTTGCATCCTCTCTCTTTGCGCTCCCGTCCTCGGGCGTCGGCCGACCCGGCCCCCTTTTCTTCTTCCCTTTCCCCCTCCCCAACCCCCGGCCGCCTCGTGGGCGGCCAACGTAGCCGCACTGGTTGCACGGGCCAGCGTCCAGCCGTCCGTCGCGCGCCCCCCAACGCCGCCCCCCCCCCCCCCCCCCCCCCCCCCCCCCCCCCCCCGCGGCCCCCCCCCCCCCCCCCCCC
>ENA-ORXR01003226-ORXR01003226.1-marine-metagenome-genome-assembly--contig:-NODE-3226-length-14747-cov-11.042672_pt1 | contig 14747 bp, 18 predicted proteins | sample MGYA00237866_ERZ511479 | MGnify/ENA metagenome assembly ERZ511479 | reverse complement strand
GGGGGGCGGTGCGCGCTGCGCGCGCTCGCGCACCTGGGGGGGGCCGGATGGCCATTTCGATTCCTAGAATCTCTGTGGAGATTTTTCTGATTCTACCACCATCCCGGACAGTTCGGGCGCTTCTGGGCCACGCTTTGAGGGTCGGGCCCGATCTGTGAAGCTGCGCTTCGCCGCCGAGGACCACTGTCTCGTGCGCTTCCTCATCGATCGGGCCGCATCGGCGGTCCACTGGGCGCGTCACAACAGCGCTCTCGGCACCCCCCCCAATCGGTTCGACGGCGTCGTCGCTAGCGGCACGGTGGCGGTTTGGGCGCCATGGTGGTTTCGGTGCCACGGCGGTATGGGGGCCATGGGCGGTATGGCGGCACGGGCGCCATGGTTGTCGACGGCGTCGTGACCGCCTGCTGAGCGACCTTCATCCGGCCCCGTTTCGCCCCCCCCACAGTCCCGGTGCCGACCGTCGTCGCCCGCCGCACCACCCCCTGCTCCCACCCCCCCATTGTTCATTCGCCATCCCCCCCCCACACACGTTGACCTCCTCTTTCCCGCCTCCCTCCTTCTGCATGCCGTTCTCCCTCGTGCCGTAGATCACATTACGGCCGGTCCCACCCACCACCACTGTCCCGGTGCCGACTGTCGCTGCCCGCCGCGTCACCCCCTGCTCCCACCCCCCCTTTGCTCGTTTGCCATTCCCCCCTCCCACACGTTGACCTCCCCTTTCCCGCCTCCCTCGTCCGCATGCCGTTCTCCCGCGTGCCGTAGATCACTTTACGGCCGGTCATCTCGAGGCTACAGTCTTCTTTTATGCGCCCACGCCCACCGGCTTTGCCCGGTCTACACTTCCGCTCCGCATCCGGCCCCCTCTTTTCAACGTACGTTTGCCCGTCTGTCTTGTCGATCTCGGTCTGTTATTCATGAGTCTTACCGGCGCAACTCTATTTGTTGCACGTAGTGCACGCTGCTCTTCGTCTTACCTGAGCATCTGGCTGACTTTTCCACCTCGTGCTGTCCAGGTTGGCCGTGAACTTGCGAGTGTTTCCTTTGCTCTGTGGGTACAGATAATGGTGGATGGAGAAGCAACCCCGCCTGAGGTCGTCGACAAGGAGTATGTCGAGTTTTTTTCGGTCGCTCGGCATCACCAACGACGTCAAGGCGCTCTTTCTTGCGCGGCAGCTGCAGACCTTCTACGCCATTGCCGTCAAGCTTGACGAGCACCTGGCCCCTACCGGTGCCGCCCTGCACTCCGCCATCAGTCGCATGTGCCGAGCAGGCAACCCCCGCCAAGCGCCTCAACACCGGTGGATCAGAGTGCACGATGGGGTGGGATTTTTCGCCAACGGAGACCCCTACGCCTGCCAAGTGGTCAACATTAGACTGTCGTACGCCTACCGGCACCAGGAGCTCGACGCACTTGCGGAGGCCAACGCTCTCTTCCTCGAGCAACTACGACAGTCGACGGGCGCGGCGCGACCACCAGCCGACGAGACGGACGTGCCTCCAGGAGGAACCATCTTTCCTCACGCTGGTGTGGGGGCGGATGCCGCCGCCTCGGCCGATACCCCGGGAGATGCACGGGCCGGCACCAATGATGGCCAAGACGTTTTACAAGACGGCGTCGGCGAGGTTGATGAGATTGACGTCCCTCTCGGCGGAACTGTGCTCCGCCAGGTTGCTGGTGGTGGCGGCGCTCCTGGGGATTTGGTGCCTGAACCAGGTGGCTTGGTCGTTGCGTGCCGGAAGGCGGACGCGCACTCGACTGACGAGCTCGGTGATCCCCTCGGTGCTATAGTCGATCCACCGATCACTCCGTCTACTCCCCCAACCATTGTCGACTCGCAGCCGCAGTTTGATCCATCTGTCGAGGCGATCGGCGCAGTCAAGGACGTTCTTGTCTCTTTGACCAGCCGCGTTGACGCCAAGGAGGTCCTCCGAGACCTCCTCTGCCGCGGCCTGGTGTGCTGGGGTCGGGTCGCGACCCCAAATTCTGCCGCTGGGTTGGCACCAAAGAAGGACAAGACGGTGGACGGTTGGGCGGAGGTGCGCGTGCGCTGGCACGCTTTTGGCCATCGTGGCAAGTTCCCGAGGGGCAGCCGGGCCGGATCCCACCCGCGGGGTCCGTAGCAAGCCTCTCTCACGCCGGGCGCTGCTCGCACTCGGGCAAGTGGGCCATTGCCGTCAAGATGACGGCCGTCAACCCCATCATCAGCGGCATGGCCGTGAAGTCGCAGCGGTACTTTAACAAACACAAGCTCGCTGACGTTGTCGAGGTCGCCCGTTTGGGCGCCAACACCAAGCCGCCGCTGCCCATCACCGTGGCTTCCATGCTTGTTGTCGGCACATGGGACGCTGAATTCTGCTCCATCTTGAAGCAGCTCGTGTTTGTCGGTCGCGCACCTACCGTCGGCCGGTCGCCATTGGCCGTTGCTGCCTGCCACGACTTTGAGACAGCGGGCCTCGGAGAGTCGCAGGCTTTGCTGTCTAAAGACCTGTAAGACGAGGGCCGAGTCGCGGACTACTCGGACGTCCACGGGGTTATCAGCGACGGCTCTGGAGATGCCCCCGATGAGGGTGATGTTCGACACGATGGCAGCGGAAGTGCTGCCAGCCCGCAGCCGTCGGGTATGCTCATGAGAAGCACGGAGAAGCGTCCACGGTCTTCCTCGATGAAGCAGAGGCAAGCTGAGATCGACAAGTTGCTGGCCGTGGAAAGAGTGACCACGGTGACGGCCAACCGGGCGAGGCGTATTGAGGTCCGCCGCCAAGGCCGTGCGCCTTCATCTGGAGGCAATTCGCCTCTCCCTCGCCACCGAGCCTCACCTTCTTCCGCCGGTCTCTCCCCAGGTGCTTGTGCTCGAGCAGCCGGTGCGCTGCCGCCTCGGCCGGTCGCGTTCAAGCGTGGGAGATCAACCACGCCCACAGCTCGCAAGCGCGACAAGGCGGCGTCGGCTGATAGAGTGGCTGCTGCAGTCGAAAGTGCGACTCCAACGCCATCATCATCTCTTGCTTCTGGTGCATTGAGTGGCTCCCAGGGTGGCTTTTCGTACGTGACCGGGATTGCTGCAGGGGGTGCCGGCCTGGGTGCTCCTAGTGGGGGCGCGTATGCTCCTGCTCAGCATTTGCCTCTCTCGCCGGTGATGCCATCTCTTGTCTCTGCACCCCCGCTGGTTTCCTCTTCTCCTGGTGATGGGACAGGCGTAGACTCAGACGACAATGTGCCAGTGTTGGACGATGCGGAAGAGTTGCAATAAAGTGCCCGAGGGGCGTCGTTCTCTCTCTTTGGCGTGGGCCGCTGAGTAGCCAGAGGTACCCAAACGCATAAGACAGCACCTCTCGTTGCTTCCAATGCACACGGAAGGGTGTCGAAGACGTCATAGAAGTGAAGGGAACAGATGTGGCGGGTGACATTAGAATCCTGATCTGCTATCACTTCGGTCCAGCCGACATTCCCTGCTTTGAGAATTCGGCCATCCTAAAGTTGCCGTGGGGAATCGGCCTCTGAGGTGCCGCAGGCACCGATTCTGAAAGTCGCCTGAGCGATGAGCACTTTTCCACAGGCCATAACTTGGCCTTTGCGACTCGCCAACAAGTTCGCCCGAAAGCGATGAGCTGAGTCGTTTGGTGGTTCAAACTCAGAATGTGGCGTCCAACAAGTATTGAGGATTCTGATGTAACCCGCCACAGATTTAATGGAAGAAACAGTGCTCCCTATGATGCCTACCAACGAGGGCTCTCTCGATAGAAACGCACGGCGTCCGGGTCAGCGAACAAACGGCTGCCACAAAACGACCGCACGTGCATGTTCCCCTTGTCGGACACGCGGCTCATTGCCGCCAACACCATGCCCGCACCAAAGGCCTGCCCAACATCAAGCACAGCCTCGGCTAAAGTCAAACTCTGAGACCGGTGCATCGTGATGCCCCACCCCAAAACAAACGGCACTTGTCGACTCACAGCCGCGACACCAGGATGGGACAGCACACGGGCGTCAAAGTCAACCGGCGGGCAAAACACCTCAATCCAGTCCTCCCCGGCATCACGGACGCCGTGCGTTCCCGCCCGCGTGTCAGGCGAAACTTGGTGGTTTTCAAAGCGCAGCACAGGCGTGCCATCGGCGTCGTAGTCCCGCAAGTGCCCAATGCTGCCATGGAAGAGCCCAAGGGAGAGGAAAATGTTGCAGACCAGCATGATCCGAGCACCACGGCAGTGCTGCACGCGGCGCGGCACCACGCAGTTCATCAGCGCCGCGTCACGGGAGTAGATGGAGACCTTGCGCAAGTCCGGCTCGTGCAACAATCGGCTGCGGTTGGGGTCGAGCTTAACACTCTCGACAGCGACAAAGTCGTCGGGCCGCCCGCTCGGGAAAAGACGCCTCAAGCACTTGGCGTTGTGGGCGTCGACGTCCTCGTGCCGCGGCATCAGGTGTAGCACGTTGCACTCAAGCGCCTTGTACGCATCGTCGTCAACGGCGCACTCGTCCATTAGCTTCTGCACGGCGGGCGTGCATTGCCCAAACCGAGCATCTTGAAGGGCCGCGACAAACTCGGGCTGCGCTTGGCGGTGCACATGCGTCAGCTCCAGCAGGCCGTCACCAAACACAGGGCGCCAGCACCGCGCGGTGAAGGCCAACTTGCCAGCGGTTGGTCGCAGCTGCAAAAAGTCGCCAAACGTGTAGATGACAAAGGGGGGCGAGCCCGGGAGACGCGCCTGCCGCATGATCTCGTACATAACGTCGAGGTTGTCCGCTGGTACCATCGATATCTCGTCCAGGAGCAGCACCTCAATCTTGGCCAAGCGCCGGCCGATGGGCTTCCACCGGTCCTCGGCGAGCAGCCGTGCGGCTTCCGCGACGGGGTCGGCGCATTGCATCTTGTAGTTGCGGGCGAAGCCAAAGTACGAGTGGTACGTCACCCCTTCGGCCGTCTTGGCAGCGCTTCCGGTCGGCGCCGCCACCACCACCGCCCCTGGGCTTGACAACCGGGAGCGCAAGAAAGCTGCAAAGCAGCGCAAAAAGACGGTGTTGCCGACGCCAGGGCCCCCGGTGATGAACGTGCTCAACCCCCGGCGGAACAGCTGGCCAAAGACAGCCGTCCAGGACTGGGTCGCGGCCAAATGGCTCAGAGGCCCTTGAGCGGGAGGGGCGTCTTCAACGACATCAGCAGCCGCCGTCGATGCACCGCCAAGGTGATGCAGCGTGGCCACAGTTTCACCAGTAGCCCCTGCCAGAATGCTCGACGAGCATGCGCCAGCCGGCGTGCGCGAGTCAACGACAACGGGGGAGCACAGCTCCGGATCCTGCACGTTGATGGGCACAGCGCTCCGACGGGCGCTCACAGCCGCGTCTCGAAAAAGAGCCTCCTCCACGTCTTGTTCCTCCCATGCAGCCACCGAGGCCTTGACCGACTGGTTGATTGCATCCCACGAGAAAATGGTGCCCTCGTTCGCGTCTCTGTCGCCACCAGCTGGGTTGAGCGCCGCCAACGGCCCACCGGAATCACACAGCCGCGGCCGCTTCGCGCCAGAAGCGCTCTCCTGTGCGCTGGTGCAGGAGGAGAGCCCTGAAAAGGAGAAGCCCGCCGCGCCACGACGTGCTGCCTGCGATACCGCCTCGAGAAAGGGGCCCCGAGAGCGACTGCGTCCGGTGGACGGCGGCGACGCACCTTGGGGACGCGCCGCTCCTCCTCGCGGCGCAAAGGGATGCGCGCGAGGTCGATGATTGTGACCCGTGACGCTTCCACCTGCACGTCCCCCATGCGACCTCGCCGTCGCCGCCGAGCGCCGACTCGAAGGCACCGACTGGGGGGGAGACGCAGCGGCCAGACGAGGACGCTTGCCAAAAGAGCCAGGCGCCTCGGCACGGCTCCGCAGCCCGCCCACTTGCGGGCCTCGAGAAAGAGCAGCAACGTCCACCTCGACCGACGCCGGCGACGGGGAGGCGCCGGAAACAGCGCACTCCGTGGCAGCTGCTTGGCGGCCGCCGCGGCCGATGCAGCCGCCGCCGATGCAGCCGCCGCCGTCGATGTTGTCGACAGCAGCTCCAGCACCGACGTGGAAGAGGCACCAGCGAGCCACGCGTAGGCATCGCCAGCAGACGAGAAGCCCGCCACAACGCAGAGCGACGATGGCGCCGCCAACATCAGCTGCAGAAGACCACCCACACCGGCCTCGTCCACCTCGAAACACGCGCGAGACCCGCGAGTGATTGCTGCCAGCCAAACAGCGGAGCAGCTGGGCCCCACAGCCCCGACTGACGACGTCGCCCGTGCGCTTGTCGTCACAATGTAAACGGCGACCGGGTCAGTCAGCCAGCACATGGCGGGTGCTGACAGGGAGAACGTGCAGCTCGCCATCACGCCGCCGGGCTCCACGGCCAGCAGGTGGTGTGCAATGGCCACATCGTCTGACGCACGGAGGAGTATGGAAGTCAGTGGGGAAATGATGGCGACGAGGGGGTGGGGAAGGTGCACGCCAGTCAACGCCAGCGCCATCGTGCAACAACACAGGCGGCCAACAAGCCCGTAAGTTGCAGGGGCCCAAGATGGGGACCGCGCACCCAGACAATCACGTAGTCACACAGTTGTCGGCGCACGCACGTGCTAGCGCGGTCTAAGAGCACGAGCGCAAGTGCAGCACACACGCGCCCCGGACCGAGGGGCCGATGCGCCCGCAGTGAAGGAGGGTGTGGCGGGCGGGCGGCGTGGTAACCGGCCTCGCGCCGCCACCGCGGGGCTCGCGGGAGCGTCCAGGGTGGACTCACGCGGGAGGTTGGGCGTGCCCGGGCGGGTGTTTGGGTGGGATTGGGCGTGTGCTTTGGTGGGCTCAGTCGGTTGCACTGGCGGGCTCGGGCGGGTGCTTTGGCGGGCTCGGGCGGGTGCTTGGGCGGGCAACAGACTGAACGAATCGCCCATTCCGCTGCACAGCGATGCGTGCTCTCGTGAACATAACCAAAAAAGGGAAGGCTTTGATTGAACTGATTTCAGGTTTTCGGATAAAAATATCCAAACTTTCATTCGCCTGAACTCGAATACACCCAGTCCGACTGCTGTACGCCCACGTCGAAGGCGGCCCAGGTGGCCATTCCAGATGCCCCTCCCCCCCCCCCCGGCGAGGCGACCTGACGTTCGGCGCGATCGGTTTCCACCAACGTGAGGGCGAGCACATTGTGCACAGGAGCAACAGCCAGCCAGTTTTCGATGGGGCGGGCACCTCTGCAGCCGCCGACGCCATCACCACCTGTGTCGCAGCTGTCACGGAAGGCTAAGGCCGTGTCGCGCAGGAGAACACCACGACCGTCCCCGGCGCCGCCCTCTGCCTGCTGCCCCCATCCCTCCCCTCTAACCTCCTCCTCCGCCGCATCCGACACCCTGCTCCCAGCCGCGTGCACCCCACTTGTTCTTAGAGTACCCATACGCCGGTACCCGCTTTGGCCGCACGGGGAAAGGTCGCTGCGGGGACAACGACGCGGAGGTGTGGCTGGGATACGCCGTGGTTTCGGGTGAAGTGCATCGCTCAACGACAAACCGCGAAAGAGTAACGTTTTCCAAAGAATCCCCACCTCCATTCCGCCGGTAAGTCACCAACAGAGCTGTCTCAGACACCCCAGACGTGAATGCAGCACTCCCCTGTGTGGCGCATTCTCCAGGCTGGTTGCATCACACTCCCCCTCAGCCTCACCGACCCCCCATCCGCTTTCCTGTCTCGAACCGCGTACGCCGCACCTGTGCTTGTTTTGAAAACTCATGCACCGGCACCTGCTGTGGCCGCACTGGGTAGCGGTCGCGGTGGGGACAACGAGGAGTAAGAGTGCCGGTGGCTGGGATGCGCCGTGGTCGCGGGTGCGGGTGCATCCCTCAGCGGCACACCGCGACACTGCCTAGATTGCGTTGCAAAGAAACCCCACCTCCAGTCTCCCGAGTGAGTCTCAACCAGTGCTGTCCCAGACGCCCCAGACGAGAATGGAGCACCCTCCCCTGTGACGCCTTCTCCAGGCTGGTTGTAACACAGTCCTCCCCAACCGCACCCCCCCCCCCATCCGCATTCCCGTCCCTATCCGCGTACACCCCACCTGTGCTTATACCCATACGCCGGCACCTGCTGTGGCCGCACGGGACATGGTCGCTGCGGGGACAACAAGGAGGAAGAGTGCCTTGGATGCGCAGTGGTCGCGGGTGCAGGTGCCTCCCTCAGCGGCACACCGCGAAAGCGCATGGAAGGTGTTGTGAAGAATCCCCACCTCCAGTGCCCCGGGTGGGTCACCAACAGTGCTGACGCAGAGACCCCAGACGTTAATGCAGCAACCCGCCCTTCGGCGCCTTCTCCAGACTGGTTGCACCACAGTCCCCCCTAACCGCACTGACCTCCCCATCTGCACTGCTCTCCCTAACTGCGTTCACCCCTCCCATGGATATGGAATACATACCCCGGCACCTGCTGTGGCCGCATGGGCAAAGATTTCTGGAGGCCACGGCGCGGAAGAGTGGCTGGGCGGTGCCGTGGTCGCGGGAGCGGGTGCATTGTTAACAAACAACAGCGACAACACGCCCAGAGCGTGCTGCGCAGAGCCAGCACCACTGATCCTGCGGGCACAGCTCAAAAAGCGCGGTCACAGACCCCGCAGGCGCGGCTCAGAAACCACTGTCACCGACCCCCCAGAGGCCGCTCGAAAAACGCTGTCACAGACCCCCCAGACGCCGATGAAACACCCCCCCCTCCAGGAGCCTTTCACAGCGATCCGCCTGTCACAGACCCCCCAGACGCCGATGCAGCACGCCCCCGTGCAGATGCTGATTCAACCCCGCCCCTGTCAAACTGGCTGAAACTGTCGATCCGCATAACGGGTGACATTCTGCGTGACACTTCAGTTCTGTGGATTGCGACATGTGGACATTGAAAACACATTTTGTGTGGGTCGGGTAATATTTGGATGCTGTTGTCCAGCGACAGAAAAGACTCGACAGAAAACAGAGATAGACACAAAGGAGCCCTTCCCGACTAGCACTGACAAAAAGCCGACCTCGCGCCACACACTTGCGTCCCCGCAGACCACGCCGCCGCCACCTACTCCGCCTCCGACCCCACCTCAGCGCCGACTGGAAGCTGCATCTCCGGTTCAGCCACCGTGAGGCTATCGACAAAAAGAGCCGCACCCATCCGCTGCCGCAACACCGGCATGTCGTCTTGACAGAAGGCCGTCGGAAGTCCAAGCGCGAAACAATCCGCGGCCGCCATGACAAAGACCGCGCAGCTGCCGGCGTCGCTCTGCTGCGGTAGCCCCTCGCTGCTCACTACAACCACGACTCAACGTCCCACTCCACCGCGGCCTCCTCACCGAGCTGGTGTACGACCTCATCCCGCAACCACCAGGGCACCGTCTCGATCACAGAGCCCGCACCGCCGCCAAACAGCGAGTCGTAGAACAGCAGGCTGCGCTCGCGCACGTTGACGACGACGAGCACCCAGTGGACCGCGTGCAGGTTGACGGGGATGAGCACGCGCTCGACCGTGCCAATGATGAGCCCGTTCTTGACGCCCCACGACCGCACACCGGCGTAGTCGTAGCAGCCTACGCGCTCACATAGACGGCCAAAGAAGAAAGTGTTGAACATGAAGGCACGCGGCACGTCGGCCGCAGCCCGCTGCCCGCTCGCGGCCGTGCCGCGTGCCAACGCGTCGCGCACGACGTGGGCGAGAAAGTTAATGAGGCCGACGAACGAGTTCATCGCCTCGTCGTTAAACCACTTCTCCCCCTCCAGTCGCGCAAAATCAGCCACCGTCAGCGTGATCTTGGCCCGGTTGCGAGCCCGCACAACAGCCGAAAGTGCTCGTTCACCGACCCGAGCGTCCAAGCTGGCCTGGTGCGCGTCCAGGAGCGGGACGGTGCTCAATGGGGAAAGGTGAACAACCGCGGCACCGCCGACTTCCGCGGCAGCGCCACCAGCCTCACGCTCGCCTGCCGCAGCTGCGAGTTGACCGTCACCGTGTGCGCCCCCTGCAGCCGTAGGAGCTTCTTGATCGCCACGGCCTGCGTGAACTGCAGGCTCGGTCTCGTGCATGTCCATCAGGATCTCCTCCCCAATCGCCGACGTGGGCCCGACATTGTCGCTCGTGGCCATCGCCGGCGAACTGCCGTCGGACGCGAGCACGCCATCATCCGCCACGCCCTCTTGGCAAGAGCAGCTTGACCCGCGCATACAGCTCCGCGTCAGGGACTTGTGGAAGAATGGCGCGAGCGGAACATGGTCATTTTCTGACTGGACGTTATCCGACGCCAGCCGCTGCAGCTTCCGCACGTTCATCATTTCCACCTGAACCATCTTGTGGATCATGTACGTGGAGGGGTTCATGTACGCCAAGCTGGTACGATTGGCGACCGCAATTGAATGCGACACCTCTGCCGCCTGGGTAGAGATGCCAGCCGTTGAGCCCAAACTTTCGTCGGGCATGTAGATGGCTGAGCAGGTGTGGGTAATCGAATGAGGTCGGTCCAGGATGCACCGCACCCCGTGCTTGCGCATGATCGGCCGGACACGCCGCAGGGCGTTCTTGTCGAGTTTGCAGGCAACATCGTAAAAGATGACTTTCGGCAGCGACGGGAAGCGCTCGAGGACGATGGAGAGCGCCTCGCCAACGCTCTCTGCTCGGAAGAGGCACCGGAAGCCGAGCGTGACGACGTGGGGACACACAATGTTGAACACGCCTTGGGTGAGCCCGCACTTGATGGAGAACGCCTTGTTGCAGGCGTCCCCATCGCCCTCCACATCCGCAGCATGCCGATCTTTGCCCTTGAAGCCGACCCGCCGCCGCAGCGCCTCGCTGTCTTTGATCCCGGGCCTGACGCGCTTCAGCCCGGGGAACGACTCGTAGCTTACCAGCGGGTCGTCAAGGTCCCTCTCGTCGTCTTTTTGCAGCGCGCGCCACCGCCAGTAGTCCGCCGGCGTCGGCATACCCCCCCACGTGACGCAGTACTCTGCGTTCACCCATCCGCGGTCCACCGTCTCCTTCTTGACGGCAGCAGCCGAAAAGAGCTTGTCGACAGCATCCTCCATGTCCACCTCCGCCCGTAAGACGACTCCCACCGCCACCCGAAAGGACTCGTCGGCGTCAAGGTCATCGGCAAACCAGCCCACGAAGTTGGTCAAGAAGCCGACGCCATCGACAGCTTCGGAGACTTCCCGCCACTTGCCCGCCGCAAGCAAACGGAGCGAGTTGGCCATGAGACGCCACGCCTCTTCGTCATGGCCGTGGAACATTCCAGAGACAGTCTCCCCCAAAAGAGCCTGGAGAAAAGGCCGGACGTGCAGCCAGGCACCATCGTCGCGCTTAGGGATGCGAGAAAAGTCGGGAGCTCATTGACCGACACGATCGCGCCACGTCTCCGAGACAGACTTGACCGGGACACCCTTGCCGCCGAGAGTGACATTGCCGTCATCGTCCTTGCGGAGCTTGGACTCAAGGCCCTCAGCGCGAGGAGCGCCGTCAGAGGCATCGGTCCCCGCTGGCGAGGGGCTCTCTGTAGCCAAGTTGCTCGCTGCTGCTTTGCCGTCTCCACTTACGCGGCCACCGGTTGGACGAGATGGCATGCCGCCTGACGCGCCAAGGGCGGCATCGTCCCTAAACGGGAAGAAGCGGAAAAAGAGGCGCGCCGCCGCCGTCTCAACAGACGCGCGGTCACCGATGGCAATGGTGTCGTGCCAGGAGCGCATCAGCACCTCCTGTGGACCGGTGAGCGGCGCGGCCGACCGCAAGATCTTGTTTAACGCCGCCCTTAGTGCGGGGGATTGCACGACACACAACGTCGACGCCGGCATGTCGAGCACCGGGCACTCCTCCTCCAGTCGAGCGGGATTGGCGTCGTCCGGGTCCGTACAGCCGATGGCCTGACCATCAATGACGATAAATTCCGGGTTGGGTCCACAAAGAGGGCCGACAGCCGACTCGGGGGGGATAAAGAAGGTGCGCAGCATGGCGGTTCCGAGCTTGACCACGTCTTAGCGTCTCAACGAAAAGCAGGCCACGTCCGCCGACAAATGGCGGGTGGCGGCGGTGTACGTTGAACGCGCCGTGATGATGAACGAGTAGAGCTTTTCCAGCAAAGCCCTGGTGAAGACGCGCCACCGACGGTGCTTGTCCCGCCGCCTCAAACAAAACAGGCCACTGGCGCTGCCATCAAACTCCACCTGGCGGTTGCAATCCTCTCCATCGCACGTCCAGCGTCCCACAACAAGCTGCGACCAACCAACGCAGTGAGCGAAACAGAATGAGGCCAAGACTGAACAGGGTCAGACAATGAACTTGCACAACAACGGCTTGAAATCTGCACAGGTAGACTCACACTGCCCATCGGCGAGACCACAAACGTCAATCCACAAGAAAGAGCAGAATCGTACCTGAAGTGCGGGTGCAGTAGGATGATGCGTGGAAAGAATAGCCGGCTCCTTGGTAAAGACGTGTTGATCGCCACGCTGCTGCCCGCAGCTGCCTCAATACGCCTCAACGAACGTCTGGCGCGTAGAGTGGACAACCCCCAGCGTCACACCGCGGTTCATAATCGCGGTCATGCGCTTGAAGTCGTCGAGTCGACCGTCATCAGGCCCATCGAACCGGCCCAGAAACAAGCCCCGCCAATCCGCTGTCCGCGCCCACACGTCGCCTGCGGCAATCTCCCCCGAACATGGGAGCATGTTGCGCTGGACTCGAGCGGCGACGACCGCCTCAACCGCGTCGGTGCTACAGCGTTGAGTCTCGGTAGGCACCCCGTCCAGGGCCGGCACAAGAGGGAGGTCCCGACCCGTATGGGCCAACGATGACGCGCCGACGTCCCTGCCAACGCCCGTGTCTTTCTCCAACTCTGGGTCAGCGACGGCCGCCGCTCGATGAGCGTAGTGAAGTGGCCGCACAAAGGTGACGTGGCCGCATCTGGACCGAAACCGCCGACAGCTGGGGGCGATGCACGTCCCCACGTTACCAGACGAGAAGGAGACGAGGGAGTAGACAGAGCGGTAGAGCACAATCCAGGAGATAGACGACCCGTACTGCTTGTTGACGGCAAAGTCGGCGGCGTTGGGGCCCAAGTGCATCCGTTTGCAAAACTTGGCCACGGGGATCTTGGAATCGCACAGACTCGACCGCAACGCCGACGTGTGTTTGCACGCGGTGCTGCGCGAAGAGGCCGACAGGAAGAGTGCGTTCTGGGTTCCCGAAAAACACGAGCACAGCAACCCGCCGCGATGAGACGCCCACAAAATGGCACTGTCACCCTTGCCGTTGCCGACGCGCAGAAGGATGGCACGCGAGCGAGACAGCGGATCACCCACCAGACTGGCGGACACAGGGAGCATTCTCTTCCCAACAGGTGTAGAGGAGGGCAGGCGGCAAGCACGACGCACACAGGCCCCCAGTACGACCTTGACTTGAGCGTAAAAGGGACTCCGAGCGTCACGACGAGCAGACGGCCGCCGCAACCGACGAGGGTGAGCAACCGCGGCGGCCACCAGCGCATCCTCCCCAAGTACCCCGTCCTCATCCCCCCCGGGGACTTCAGCTCCCCCAGGTGGCGCAGTCCGACGCCGTTTTGGCGCTGGAGGCTTGGGGGCACTCGAGCCGTTGGAGGAGAAGGACAGAGACGCCGACGCTGCGCCCGAGCCGACGCCAGCCCTCCAGGTCGGCGCCACGGCCACACAGTTGGATCCCGCGGTGAAGGACTCCACGACAACGCCCACGCCGCTGGCGGGCGTCGATGCCAAACGAGCAGCAAAAGCAGCGGCAGGTGCGTCGCCGCCGCCATACGATGACACCACCGCCGCGTGAAAGCGCGGCTTGCGGCGGGGCGCCTCTCCCGGCATGATGACCGATCAGGGACCCGTCCCAACAGGTCCTCAGCCGCAACCATCCGGAGGGCGGTAGCCCATCACGTCGACACCGCACAAGACGCGGCACCAATGGCGTAAGGGGCGCTGTCCACTGTGAAGGGGGGGGAGAGCCAAGCGACGCCCGCGGTCGCAGGCCCGAGGGGGTCGAGAGAATGGGTTGCGTGGAGGTGTGCACACGACGGAGGGGGGGGGGGTGGCAGCGTCAGCCGCCCAAACCGCCCAGGTCGCAACCAAGCGCACTGGCAACACGAAAGGTGAACGCGTGATGAGGACGAGACCGACAGAGCCGCCGGTCGGGGCGGGACTGCGACTTGCATTGGTACGCCAATCAGCACGCGGCATGCGAGGACGACGCAAAATTCTAGGCCGTGGAATCGACGCGCACGGACCCGCCAGAGGGAGGTGCCCTGAATGCTGCGTGAGAGGGGTGGGACACACGAGGGCTACAAGACAATCACAATAATTCCGGTAGCCGGCCCAAACCGAAGCGATCGGAGTCGCATTGGTACGCCAATCAGCACGCGGCATTCGAGGACGGGGCGAAATTCTGGGCCGTGGAATCGACGCGCACGCACCCGCCAGAGGGGGGTGCCCTGAATGCTGCGTGAGAGGGGTGGGCCGCACGAAGGCTACAAGACGATCATAATTTTGCCGGTGGCCGGCCCAATCCGAAGCGATCGGAGTCGCATTGGTACGCCAATCAGCACGCGGCATGCGCGCACGACGCAAGATTCTACGCCGTGGAATCGACGCCCACGCACCCGCCAGAGGGGGGTGCCCTGAATGCTGCGTGAGAGGGGTCGGCCACACGAGGGCTACAAGACAATCACAATAATTCCGGTAGCCGGCCCAAACCGAAGCGATCGGAGTCGCATTGGTACG
>ENA-ORXR01003225-ORXR01003225.1-marine-metagenome-genome-assembly--contig:-NODE-3225-length-14748-cov-12.835799_pt1 | contig 14748 bp, 18 predicted proteins | sample MGYA00237866_ERZ511479 | MGnify/ENA metagenome assembly ERZ511479 | reverse complement strand
GCCATGGTGAGGGCAGACCGCATCGCGGTGTACGTGTCCAGCCCAATCTGCGCCTCCGCCTTCTCCATATCCGTCTTTGCAGCCGCCATCGCCGCCTCCGCGTCGGTCACCCCCTGAGCAACCGCGCCAGCGTCCAGGTCGCCCAGCTGCTCGGCCCAAGCACAAGCCCACCACCAAAAGAACCTCACAAGCGCGCCCAGGCACCCATGCCAACAGCCGCACAGCCACACAAACCGTACGCGTCAGTACGTGCCGCCCGTCAAGCATCCCCGGCCACCTGGCACCTTCAGCTCCACACAAAGCGGCCACACTCACACGCACGCCCGCTGCACACCTGTCCAGCTGACCGCGATAACATCACAGGCCAGCTTGAAACGGTCGCCTCCTCCGCCGACCCACGCCCTCGCTTGCAACCCCGGCCTCGCTCACACCCCCGACCGCGACAGCTGCTGCGCCCCCCACACGTACCGGCGCCGCCGCCACCGCGCACACGTCCGTGCGGTCCTTGTGCACAAACGCAAACCCAGACGACACAAAGTACTTGTCCTTGGTCCCCTCCGAGTGCACCTCCACCACCCCCGGCCGCAGCTGCGCCACCGTCGGCGCGTGCCGCGGCAGGATGCCCATCACCCCGCTCGACGCCGGCACCAGCACCATGTCCTGTCCAGCCGGCCACAGTGTGTTGGACGTCGCCAGTATGACCCAGCAAGCCCAGCAATACACCACCAGGATTGGCCGCCAACGAGAGGCACAGAGGTCGTCAGTTCGCCGCCATAGCAGCCTCCATCCGGCGCGCAGCTCGGCTTTGCAAGGGCGATTTGCACCGCCCCAGACTTGGCAACCGCGTCACACCGCTCGGGACGCCCAGCCGTCCCCACGCTGCGCCTCAGGCACCCCCGCCCCACCACATCGATCCGTCGCAACGAAACGCCAATCATGACCCCACACGCGCCATCATTGAGCCAAAGCTCCGCCGCTGACGCCACAAACCCAACCCAAAGACGTAGAACGTACCACCGCCGCATCCTTCTGGATGGTTCCCCCAGGCAGGAAAAAGTTGAAGTGCAGCTTGTCCGCCGCCACCGCCTCGGCCATCTGCCGCCGCTGCCCCCCCGCCGCCGACTGCCGCGCGAGCGCCGAGGCGCGGCTTGCCGCCTGGCGGAACATTCTGGCCCAGCAAGGAAGAAAAAAAATGGGGGGTGGCACAGACTAGGCCCGCCCAGTGCGTCAGGATGGTTGGCAGGGGAGGGATGGTCGTGGATCACAGGGGCGAGGCTGATAGGTGGCGGAGGGCGGGGAGGAGACACGGGCCAGGAGCAATGCGAGGACGACAGCATCCTTGAGAAAGAAGGTGGGTGCGCAATGGCACTGGGATTGGATGCTCAGGGGGTACTACTTAATGAGGGAACAGAACAATATTGACTTGCACTACAATTTCATCTGTCCTGATTTCGAGGCCGAACTTGCACTGTATCCGATAGGGAACTGTCCAACTGAAAATCGGCGCCACCGAGTGACACATGGCCAACTTGTCACAACACCGCGGGGGAGGCGCACCACCGCGGTACGAGCAGAGTCTTGCCCTGGTTGTGGTCAAACTGTCAGGTCTGTCCCACCCTGCACTGTAGCTGCGGCCACGACCTACAGGTGTCGCGGGAGCTGGCGGAGGGAGCCAACAAAAGGCGGCGCGAAGCCGCAAGACGTCCCCACCGGATCAGTGTCAGAGCAGCTGGTCGGCCCAACGAGTCGCAGTCTGGCGCACACTGTCTTGGGTCCAGACTGGTCGCATGGGAGCCAGGAGCCAATCGAGGCACCAGCGACACCGCCCCCTTCTGTTTGCGGCGTGTTGATTGGCGGCCAGACACGATTTGGCTGATTTGGCGGCGCCGACCGCGACCGACGACTGGCCCCCCGTTTTTTCTGGAGTGCCCCGCCGGCGGCGCCGCGACTGGGTGGATGGCCTACACCCGACGCGTCCGCGGTTCCGGGGCGGTGCGACGAGTACGTCGGCGCCTGCTGGGGGAGGCCGCGTCTGACAAACGCCTACCCGCGCCTCGCCTGTGGGCCGTGTGTCGACGGCCGCACCGCGTGTTGCGTAAGCGGCGGCGAGGTGTTCATCTTTTTTTTGTCTTGGCCGTGTTTCCCCTATGACTTGGCCGTCGGTGCGTGCCACACCTCGCCAGCGCATTGCGCAGCGTGCACGGGTCGCGCTACTCTCCGTCAGCGGGCTGACGGCAGCGGGCGTTGCGGCGGTTGGTGCTGGTGGTGCACGTCGACCCAGAGCTCTTCTTTGGCCTCTCTGTCACTGCCCAACCCCACTCGCCGCCGACGGTGCGGGTGACCGACTCTCGGCGGCGCGCGGACTCCCCCCCCCGCCCCCACCCCCCCCCCTGATCATAATGGCACGCCGCCGCTCCGACTCGGTCAGCGGCGCCTTCATCCTTTCCCGCCTCACCGCTGTGGAGCGGCCGCAGGCGTCGCTGCTGGCCGGCCGAGAGTCGCGGTTTGCGGACATTTCCGCCGCGCGGGCGGCGGTGGCGGCCGCCACGGGCGGGGCCCTCCCCGGCGCCCGCCGGTCCACCTCTGGCGCCTCGACCGCGTCGTCTGCGGCGCGGCCGGCGGAAATGTCCCTCGTCGCCGCCCCCAACGGGGGCGCCGTCGCCCACGGCGACGCGCCCGGCGCGCCCGACGGCGGCGGCCCGACGCTCCTCCGCGTCGACGTGGCGGCGGTGGAGGCGGCGGCCTCGTCGGCGGCCATGGCCGCCGAAGTGTCGGCGCGCCTCCGCCGCCGGGCAGACGCGCTCGCCAAGCAGGCGCTGCTGCTCGCCGACGCCATGGCGGGGCGTGGCAATGGCGGAGGGGAAGGGGGCGCGGCGGGCGCCGGCCGGTCGGCGTGGGCCGCCCCGCGGGCGGTGCAGATTGAGAATGGGGGCGGCGGCGGCGGCGGCGGCGGCGGCGGCGGCGGTGGCGGTGGCGGCGGGCGGCCGCCACGCCCGCCCGCCGTCGGCGCCGCCGAGCCGATCAAGGCCATTGAGCAGGGGGCGGTGGACCCGTCGGGCGGCGCGATCGTCCTCCGCACCCCGCCCGGGGAGGCGGTGCCGGCGGGTGTGGGGGCCGCCGCGGCGGCGGGCGCGGGTGTGGGTGCGGGCGGGCCCCTCTCCCGCGGCAACAGCTACTCGGATGTGGGGGACGAGGAGGACGAGTCGAGCTGGCGCTCGGGCCTGAGTGGGCGCTCGGGGACGAGCGCGGCGAGCAGCCGCTCCGCCGCGTCTGGGCGGTCGGGCTACAGCACCCGCTCGGGCGCCAGCAGCCGGTCGGGCGCGAGCAGCCGGTCGGGCGTCAGCGCCCGCTCGGGTGCGAGCGGCCGCTCGGGCGTCAGCGGCCGCTCGGGCGTCAGCGGCCGCTCGGGCGTCAGCGGCCGCTCCGCCGCGAGCGGCCGCTCGGGGCGGTCGGGCACGAGCGTGGGGAGTGGCACCAGCCGCGCCTCGTCGGGCCGCTATGGCAGCCGCCGCGACACGCGGGAGGGGGACGAGGGGGAGGAGGAGGTGGACGACGACGACGACGACGAGTATTACGACGATGGCGGCTCGGTCGCGTCGTCGGCCGCGAGCAGCCGCACCCGCGGCTCGGCGTCGACGGGCGGCAGCCGGTCGGGGCGTTCCGGCGGAGGGGCCCGCGGCTTTGCGTCGAGCGCGTCGGGGCGGTCGGCGGGCACCGACGGCACCTGTGGGACCGCGACTGGGGGCGACGTGGCCGGCAGCGACGGTGGCGACGGCAGCGGCGGCGGCGGCGGCGGCGGCGCGAGCGGTGGCAGCGGCTCCCAGCACCGCGGCGCGGCACACCAGAGCCCCTCGCCCGCCACGGTGCGCGTCGGTAGGCGACTGCGGAGGTAGGTAAGCCGCGCCGTCACGCGCAGCCCGACTATCGCCACCACATCATCCGTGGCGGCAACGGTCGGGCAGCCCGAAAAAAAACAGCCCGGGAAGGCCACCCCGTCCACCTCAATGGCGTGCGTCCAGTAGGCGCTGACGCAAGCGCGGCAGCCGCGGTGAGCACACCCACGCGGGCCGGCCCAGCCAGCGCAGTCAACGCCAAGCGCGCTGTCGAGGCAAATGGGGCATGTGGTGGGGGTCGGGGGGGGGGGCACCGGCGCCAGTGCTTTTTCAGAAGCAGGGGAGGGCAGGAGCGCGCCGGCCATCGCGGTACTAGAAGCACCTTCGCTGGGGACCGCGCCGGCAGAGAAGCTGGAGGCAGACGTCAGGAAGCCAAACTCGGGGGACAAGACCAATGGTGACAGGCAAGGTTGGAGACGTCGGACAAAGCCGGATGCGATGAGCACAGAAAAAGCCGAGAGGCACAGCCAAAGGTGGGGGGCACAGGTTAAGGCGGGCAGCGATGCCAGACGACGGGAGCGGCGACTGAATCACCAGCAGCGTACGAGGTCGGACACCTCGTCATGGGTAGTCACGTCTCGTGTGCAGCAACACGCAGCTCGCCAGCACCAGGGCGGATCAGTAAAAAAACGAAGGATGAGAGTTTATAATTATCGCACGATACTGTAATTATCGTAACAATAGTTTTTAGCGAAGCTTCTAGTAGCGTAAAGGAATCGGGCCCATCACCTTTCACGAACTCGGGCCGTGAGTGCTGCGTGTGAATGCTGCGCTGACCAATCAGAGAGCGAGGTTGACCCTGGCTGGCTGCTCATGGGGCCACCAGACAGGGCAGCGTGTCCGGGCGTCAGCGTCCGGAAACAGGGGTGTCGGCCAGACATCAGCTGCCCAGACAAGCACACAGACACGGAGCGTCCAGACAGCAGGACGGGCCCGGGCCCCAGACAAGAGCACGCGCCGGCACGTGGCCATGCACACCCGACAGCGCAGGCCGGTCGATGGTGGCAGGGCCGTGCATCTCCCATCCGACCGCCGCCGCGACCCCGTCGTCGTCGCCACCCCGGCCACCGCCGTCGTCGCCCCCCTCCACCGCCCCCCCGCCCTGCGCACGCTGCTCGCGCACCCGGTGTACCCTCGCTTCTGCTCTTCCATTTCCCCTGTCTTGTTTGGTGTGCCACACGCGCGGATCGCGCGCGGCTGTGATCGGACACGCGCATGGCCCGGCGTGCGGGGGCGTGGGATTTCGGGCGGGCTCTTCTGGCTGGCGCACACGGCGGCGGCGGCGGCGGCGGCGGCGGCGGCGGCGCCGGCTGTCGGGCGCCGTTGGGTGCCGTCGGGGAGCAGCGGGGCGCTACCCCCGCACCGTAGCGGCCGATCCGCGGCGGCGACGGGCGGTGCGGCTGGCGGGTGGGGCGGGAGGGATTTGGGCGCGCTTTTTTTTGGCCGGCGCCGGCGCCGGCTGTCGGGCGCCGCTGGGTGCCGTGGTGGAGCAGCGGGGCGCTACCCTCGCACCGTTGCGGCGGATCCGTGGCGGCGACGGGCGGTGCCGCTGGCGGGTGGGGCGGGGGGGATTTGGGCGCGCTTTTTTTTGGTCGGCGCGGGCGGCGGCGGCGGATTTGGGCGCCCTTTCTTTGGTCCGCCCGGGTGGCGGCGGCGGCGGCGCCGCCGCCTCCGCCGCTGTGCGGCTTCTATGCGGCGATGGCGGTCGACAAGGTCGTCGAGGCACCCTCCGCGGAGTGCGTGAGCTTTCCGTTCGTCTGTTCTCGAGCGACCGCCCATGCGATTGCTGCCCGTGTTGTGGAGATGCCCCCCTGTGCATCGCCAGGCCCTGTGGTAAACGGTTCTCAAGGCATCCTCCGAGGTGGACCAGTCGCTCGTGGTTGGAGCTCCCAGGTTGAGACTGTACGTCAAGGTTGGCGCTCTGTGCCGCCGGGTGGCGTTGCGCGTCGACGACGTACGGCCAGGAGCCGCTCGGCTGCTCCCGCCCAACCACCTTTGTCACCTGCCGGTGCAACGGCCAGCGACCGCGAGTTTGATTTTGCGGCCGACGGAGGTGCGCCCCGGCCGCCGCGTGTTCCTCGTGATCGCCATCGTCGCGATCCTGTACTGGTGGAGGACTATGTTCAGGAGGCGCTGGCGGCATGCATTCGCCGCACCTGTGGGCTCCCGTCGTCGAGACCTATGGCAAGGAAGGCCTCGGTGGTTACGGCTCGCGTCATCGGCGACAAGGGCTCTCGCTCGCGAGCCATTGTCCTGCGACAAGGGTCGGGCAAGCGGGACGCGAGCATCTTGTGGGTGTCGAGCCGGGACGGCATTTTGTGCTCGTGCTTCTCCGGCCATGAGAACGCGCTCTTCCTGTCCGCGTCGTCGCGGAGCACGACATGCAGGCACACGATGGCTTTGCGCCAGGCGCTCTCGTCCTCGGGCGTCAGCGCCGGCACCTTTTGCTCGCGCATGCGGCTGCGGGCCGACGCGGCGGATTTCTCGGTGTGCGAGGACTACGGGTCGACGGTCCTGTGGTCGGTTGTTTAACACTCCGTCTTTTCGCTCGTGACGTTCAGCGGCGCCAACATTGCCGTGTGTGTCGCGCCCTGCTGCCGTCGTTTCCGCGGGCGATGCGGTCATGTGCGGTTGCGCGGGACCGCCAAGGACCAGACGGTTTCAACGACGTAAACTACGGGACGGCACCGGCGGCGGTCGAGGCCCGATTACACGCGCGGCGACCCTCCCCCCCCGCCTACGATAAGGTCATCCATAACGAGGAGAAAGACAAGGGGTTAGAGCAGATGGCCTCGGACACGATGCGCACACACACCCCACAAGACTCGGCGCCCGTCGACTTGGCGGCACGGCCGTCTCGCAACCTCTTGCCGTGCACTGGGGAGCTGGAGAAAAGGGCGGTTTGGAACCGCACGGCCGACTTGAGACAAGCGCTCAGGCCGCAAGCTGCAGGCACCGCGCCGGGTGATCGGCCGGAACATGCCAGGAAGGTGCAGCTGATTCTCTCTTCCATGATCGGCGCCGGCGCCATCCGAGATACGAGGGGCACGCTCGTCGAGCACTGTTGTGGGAGCTGCGGCCAGAAGCGGGAAGAGCGGCACAAGGTGCAGGCGGAGCCTGGTTTGCTGACGACCCACCACCCCACGGCCCCGGCGCTGAAGGTATGTCGCTCTGCCTGGCTTCCTTAGCTGCTCGTTTTCTTGTCTGTTTTGGACCAAACCACTTGCTTCCGTGGATCTCCCTCCTCAATGTACAACCACTGACCATTGATCGCCACCCGGTCATCATCTTGCGCTTATGTCGTTCCTCTTTGAGCAGGTGCTGGTCGGTCTGTGGGTGTGCAACACGGGCCGCTGCAGGCGTGTTGTTGAATATGAAGGTGTTGCCGACGGCCTCTTTTCGATGCAGAAACGGAACAAAAACGGTCGGTGGCTCCTGTTTACGAGAGGGCTCATAGAAAAGCTCCTGTCATTCATCATCACGGGGCGCACGACGTATACGGCCGCGACGCGGCACCAATCGGCGGACGTGTCGTCGTTTTCCCTTCGGCGCCAAGACGTTGTTAAGCTCGGCACCGCGGCCATCAAGACGCTCCACATCCCGGCTGAGACGGCTCGCTGCCCGCTCTGCGGACCGAGCCCAGAGTTTATTGTCATAGACGCGCAGTCGCTTGGCTGCTTGGACCCGGATGTCACCGTGCCTTTCCGTCCCGGGGAGGACTGTCCCGTGCTCAACATCCCGGCTCCCAAACTGTGCGTTTTGGAGCGTGCTCCTCTGCGCTCGGCTGTGACCAAAGTTCTGCGGACATCCGCTCCATTGACCACCGCCCAAGCCTCCCTGCTACGATCATGGCACGAACAGATCGGTGCTCCGGGTCGGCCCTCGCCAGAAGCTGCGGCGGCGGAGCTCTTCTTCCTGTTCTTCCCGCCCGGCCATGAGGAGCCGGACGACGAGGACGCAGGCGACGGTGCAGGCGCCAAGATTGACGCCGGCACTGTTGCTACTTCCGCCGCGTCCGGGCGGCCGGCCAAACGCATACGGGGCAGTGCTTCAAGCAACTTAGAGGCCGCTCTGCGCCTGGATAAGGACGGCGCGGTGGTCCTCGGTGGCAAGGGCCCGGCGGCCAAAAAGCCCGCCGACTCGTGGCGCAACCGGAAGGGGTTCTGTGCTCCCGCGTTCGACATCTACTCGCGCGACGACGACGGGCTGTGGATCTGCGTTCGACCGCTCTTGCAAGCTATGCTCACCGAGACTGTCACGGGCATGTTCCAGGCCTTCGACTAGCGCGCCGTTCGATTGCTCTCCAACACCCTCCGCCTCATGAGGCGTGGCACTTGGAGGTCGCTCACTAAGGCCGTTGACGGAATCGGCTTTGTTGCGGGGTTCCTCGGCTGGTTTGCGGACAAGCTCGACGAGGACAAGCACATGCGGCAGGCCACTGGGGAGCTGCTCCTCGCCGCCGTCAACGTTGAGAAGTACGTGGACGATACGTTCGCGGCCGTGGCCAACAACAAGGCCACGCTGGAGGCGGGGTGGAAGAACGCCGCGTACTGCCAGAGGTGGAAGGGCATGCCCACGCCGGCGGACTTCAAGCGGTGGCGCGCCGCGCAAGCGCACCTGGACGACTTGGATGAGGAAGATCCGCTCGTGAGCTTTGAGTACTTTGCGGGCCTGCCGCGCGTGCGACCCGGCATCACCGACTCGGAGGCGGCGAAGCGCCGCGTGCAGTACCGGGGGAAGGACCGGCATGTGGCGGACCTGGAGGGGGAGGGCGACGCGTGCAACAAGGCCTTTTCGATAAAGGCGGAGCTGACCCAAGGTGTCTTCAATGTGGTTTGTCCTCATGTCATCACCTTGGGCTTTCGGTGTTTGTTTCGTGCCGAGAGTGTGGGGGAGGCGCTGTCGATTGTGCTCGAGCGCTTCTCCAAGCTCCCTAAGACCATCTTTTATGACGTTGCTTGTAGGCTGGACAAGAACGCCATGCGGCGCGTGCGGCAGTTGATGCGCGCGCGCGGTGTGAGGTGCATCCTCGACCGGCCACATTCGATCACGCACTCGTGATCGCCGATCAACATGCCGGACGGGTGTTTGGGGACCACTGCCGGCGTCGCCACCCAAACAGCTGAGGTTTTCCACTCCATCGCAGTCTTCAACCGGACGAGCCTCGCGTATATGTCACCGTCCACTTACATGTACCACCGCATGGTGCAGGTGGCATTCATGAACCTACGAAAGCTGTACCGTCTACACGCCGGCAGCGGGGCGGGGGAGAACGACCATTTGCCTCTTGCCCCCATTTTTCACGCCAAGATCATGCACCAGTGCGAGCGTGTGACGGTGTGCACGTGTGCGTCGGCGGCCTGCACGGACGGCGGCCAAGAGGCCCGCCTTGATGAAGCAGCTGACGCGGCCGCGCCGGCAGCGGACACAGGTGCAGTGGCTCGCCAAGCCTCAGGAGCCGTAGAAGCTGTACTTGCTCAAGGTCTCGGTGACGGTACGGCAAACGCGGAGCTGGCCGAGGCAGATGGACAAGTTGAACAAGAGCCGTGGGGTTTCGAGATTGCCGAATCGAGTGGCGCTGTACAAGTGGACGAAGACGCCGGTCAGCACGTGGGCTGTGGCGACGAGGATGTCGTCGGGCTGGCAGTGAACAAGGCAGACGGCCTCACTGTGCTCCGCCACATGGAGCTGCTGGCTCAGTTCAACGCGTGGGCGGCGGCCAGGTCGTCGCGCAACGACTCGGTTCTGGACACCAGCCGGATACCAAGGGCGCAGCGAAAGCCCGTGGACGAACTCACCCACCGGCCGCTGTCCAAGGCGGTCCGCCCGGTGAACAAGGCGCGCATTCTCCTCCTAGGCTCGGACTGTACGCGCCTGCGCGGCGAGGCGTGGCTGACCGACGAGGTCATGAACTCCTTTGCGGCGCTGATCAATCACCGGTCAAGGGCGGCCGCGCTGGGGGAGGGGGGCTTGTCGCCTAGGAGGCACTCGGCTCCGCTCCGGACCTTCATGTTCAACACTTTTTTTTTCTCCCGGCTGTCGGCGCGCATCGGGCACGTAGACTACGACGGCGTTCGTCGATGGGGCGTGAAGCTGGGCTTGAGCCTTCTTGCCGTGGACGTGATTCTCGTGCCCATTGTCGTCCAGCGGACGCACTGGGTCCTCGTCACGATTGACGTTGTCCGTCGGCAGTTCCACTACTATGACTCGCTCTCGGCGGAGGACGTCCGCGGCGTGATTCCTGTTCTCAAGGAGTGGCTGCACGACGAAGTGCAAGTGCGGCTCGGGAACGACGCGGCTGCCGAGTGGAATGTCCGCGTGTGGCACGCGGTGCTCGCCGGCAACCTACCTCGGCAACAGGACAGTGGCAGCTGTGGCGTCTTTGTGTTGGCAGCCGCCGATTGCTTCTCTCTTGGAGCACCGCTCGCTTTCTCTCAGCGAGACGTCGCGGTCCTGCGCTGCCGCATTGCTCTCTCCATTTTTTTTGACGACTTGGACTACCGCGAGCACCTCCCTGATCCAGCCTCAATAAGCGGGTCGACCACGCCGGCTACGTCCGACGCCGAGACGGTGGACGTGGCCGTGGAGGACGCAAAGGCCGACGAGGTGGACGAGGGGGACGCGGAGGATGGGGGGAACGACGAGGTGGGCGGGGAGAAGGACGACGAGAGCGGGGAGGGCGACGAGGAGAGCGGGCTCGAGTACGGGGAGGAGGGCGCGGAGAATGACGACACGTGCCATGTGATGCAGGAGTCGGATGCCAGCTTTGAGGAGCACGTGGGCACGGCGGGAGCAGCGGTTGGCACTCTAGAGAACTGTGTGGATGTCTGCATGGATGAGGAGGAGTCTTTCGAGGGGGACGCACTGGGCGGTGGCGCTCCGCATGACGATACCTTTTGATCTTATTTGTTAATATCGAGTCACCAGGCCCACTCTCCATGACGCAAAGCACGAAGACGAGCAACATCCCGTGAGAAAACAGTCCAGGTACCCATGCAACATCGATTCGGGCAGCCCCGGCACGGTACCGGCGCCCCGGAGCAGCGCGCCCGGCGGCCCCCCGTCGACGCCCGCGGTGACGAGGAGCCACCAGTCGGTCGGCGCCGCCGCTATCCACCGCTCCGTCGCGCCCTCCGGCAGCACGGGCGGGGGCGTCGCCTCCCACACGGGCGGCGGCATGGTCACTGTGTCCCACACCGACAGGGCGGGCGTGACGAACCCGTCTGCGTGGCACACGCGGAGGCGGTAGCGGACGGAAGAGCTGTAGACAGTGCACCCGAGGCGCTGCGCTCTCTGTGTATCAGACGCCGATGGTAGACGATGCATCAGTGCCTCCCCCACAGATTCACATATTTGCGCTGTGGCGGTGTGTCGCGGCGTAGCGGCCACGCCACCGCTGCCGCGACAGTCCAGTGCCGGTAGGTTCCTTTTTGGGCGCGCTGCTCTTTTGCCACCGAGGGTGGCTTCCGTAGTGTCGCTGGCGCCTTGGAACAGTAGCTGTGTGCTGCGACTCCGTGCGAGGGCGGCACCCCCATGTTCATTCACACACGACGGCGGCTTCACCGCTGGTAATGGCAGGCTATCCGACCTCGGGCGGCACTTAGTCATGTTGTTTGTAGAAGTGCACCAAAAGCGCGCAGTGGTTGACAGAATACGATTACGTTTCAGTTGGCGTGTTGTGTTCCTGCTTTTTGGCAGCGCCTCGGGGGCTCCTATTGGGTGCACTGTAGGCGGCTTCAGAGAGTGAGGTCCCTGCATCCACAAAACATCAGGCCAGTCGCTTCCTGTACAACAAGTATTTGACCTGCTTGATAGTGCGACGTAGCGATTGTTGTGCATCACCATTGCAGACAACGCCTGTGCATATCCATGCCCACCATTCTGCAGACCTACGAGGACTCATTGCGTGCTTCGTTCGGCAGATGTGTCTGCAGCTCAGCGGGTGTCCAGATGATCCCGTTGAGATAATGCGACCGCGTGCGGAAGATACGTCGGTACTGATCCAGTAGCACCCATGTAGACAGGAAGCATCCATCAACAGTGGTTGTGGACACTGTGAGAGAGCAGAATCACAAGGCGAAGATCGACTGTGCTCCATTGCACATGTTCTTCTTTCGTTCACCCAATACCCCGAGGGTGACCGTCCAGAGTAGGAGTCCTGCAGTTTTTGCCAGAAGACACGCATGGGCATTCCGACCAGCAAGGGCCTATGCTGCTCCTGTGTTCTTGTGAGCAGCATGGTACTCGCTGAGAATGCTCTCTGTGGATGCGGTGACACCCCCGCTTCTTTGGGACGCGCCTGGGATGCAGAGGTCTGTACCACCCAAGCCTCGGTCTGTAGGACCTCACTTCGTCGACGTCAGAGCTTACCCTAGCTGCACCTCTAGCCCTAGCTGGAACCCTAGTCGCGCGATCCGCAGCATCGATCGGGTGGTCCCTATGCTTCCACCGCCGAGATCTTGCGTGGGCCAATCAGACGGCCGGATCATGCAACGAAGATCCTCCTGCACACCAAGTGGCCCTCTCAAAATATCTGGCGCGACCAGTAAGTAGCACCCTAAGAATTCTCACTAGCGGTACACGCGTGAAACCGAGATCGCCTGCACGCGCGCGCTCTTGCCCCCGCGGTGGGCACCATGGGTCGGATGCTTGAGCGCCTTTTTCCGGTGGTGTGTGCCTGTACGGCACCACCGAGGCGGTAACGCTACGGCCTATCGCCCCCTAGGGACGTGGCTGGGCCTATAGGTCACTCGTCTGGTGTCTCGCAGGTATGCCGCTTGTCCCTTCCCTGCGTCTAACGAGGCGGGCGGCGCGCGCTGGCATAGGCAGCGAGTGGTGGCTGCCTGCCACTGCGTCCCGCCCGCCAGTCCGGCACCGCGACTTTCCAGTGCATGGTGTGCGGATGCGTTGCTGGTGTACTCCGCCGTGGCGTTGACGCGTGCGCCGGAGTGGCTCGTGCATTTACACCGTGTCTCTGACGGCGGCCTTGCACGTTCCTTTCTCTTGACACTGCCGCCTCTCCCTAGCCCCCTCCACCATCTCTTTAGTTTCTCTTTTCTGCGCACATGTACCCCCCCATCATTCTTGGTCATCCCTTCTCTACCCCCCTTACCCTTACACACGGCTTTTGGACGTCCGAAGCTCACGACGTTTGTGGAGGATGACGACCGTTGCGCCTTGCGGGAGCAAGTACGTCGCAGTGCTCTCCCATGCCGTTTGTGCCATGCACAACTGGTCTGGCCCTGTGCACATCGGGCAGCGCATGTTTTCTCTCGTCGGCGATGGCGTTCTGGCGACCCGGTGCTTCTCCACACAACGAGAAGCTTTGTGTTGGCTCACAAACCCCGCGCACCGGGAGGCGCTTCAGGGTGACGCCGCCGGGCCCGACGAGCTGCATGCTGCCGCGGCTGATGACGATGGGTGCCTCGCCATTAGGACCCACTCATCCGCGAGCTGCTTTGGCATGGACTTGCGCGGCTGCGCCTCTGCTTTGGGCATGGTGCGTGAGGCTGATGTGGGGACGTGCATCATTCGGCGCTTTGCCTCGACCCCCTCGGCGTGGAGGTGGCTCGTCGCCAGCGTCGGCAAGACGTTGCTGGACGTGGTACACACCTTGCCTCAAGCAGCAACGGATGGTGTCGCCCGGCGCGCGCCGCAGCTCCTTCCCGGTCCGTCATCTTCCGCGGCACCCCCTGTGGCTGGCTCGCGTGCGTCGTGCAGTAGGGCGCCGGGCGCTCGCAAGGATGGCACGTGGTCGATGTTGCCCGCCGTGCGCGCGGCGGCGTCTTCCAGCAGTGACGACTCGACAGTCATCTCGAACTATGACGTTGTGGAGCTGGACTGCTCTGGTGCGACGCCACGGCATCGCTCCAGGCCGCCAACCGTCGGCGTGCGGTCGTCTTTGGGCACCGCGCTAAAGCGGTTCAAGTCGTCGCATGTCTCCTCCACCGAGCCGCCCTTGAACTTGCGCACACCCCCATCCGCATCGCTTACCATCCCAAGCGCCTTGTCGGCGACAACTGCTGCGGTCGGGTCGCGCTCGTCTCGCCCATCGCGGGGCTCGCTACTAGAAGAGGTGCTGGAGGCGGTTCCCGGGTTTTCGGCACCCAGTCCTGCAACAGACCCGGTCCCCTCTCGCCGTCGCGGCCATGGCAGTGACAGCTCTTCCCTGTTTGGTCGTCGAGGGGCCCGTGACGGGGCCGCCAGGTGTAGCGGTCGCATGGCCAGTGTAGGGGCTCCCCAACCTCGCCGTCGAGCGGCAAGTGACGGCCCCCGCGGCGTCGGAGTGGATTACGCGGTGGACGCGTATGGCCTGGCGCCCATTGGTCGTCTCGCGGCTGCCGGCCTGTGGGGCGACGTGTGCGAGGAGCTCTTTGCTCGGATCAACAGCGCCTTTGTGTCTGGTGGCCCGGGAGCCGGCAAGTCAACGCTGTTGAGGAAGCTACGGTCCTTCCTTGCCAAGCGATATGCGGCAGAGGGCGAGGTCGTTGTGCTGGCACCCACCGGCACGTCCGCAAAGACGGCGAGCGGCATGACGTAGCACTCGTTCTTCGGGTTTGGGCGCGATTACGAGCCGCAGCGGACAGATCCCAAGGAGGAAGCGGAGCGGTTACTGGCGACGGGTCGCTACCAGGGGTTGTCATGGATATATCCCTGAGGAATATATCCATGCATTATATCCGTATCCACTTCGGATACGCGCCGAGGACGCATATCCTAAATGCATTATGAGAAAGAAAGGAGAGGTTATATCTATCCTGTCCGACAAAAATTGCGAGATTATATCTCATCCGTATCCCAGATATGAGAGTCAGGATACAGGGATATATAAGATTATGAAACTTCTCGCGCCTGC
>ENA-ORXR01003224-ORXR01003224.1-marine-metagenome-genome-assembly--contig:-NODE-3224-length-14753-cov-20.742164_pt1 | contig 14753 bp, 9 predicted proteins | sample MGYA00237866_ERZ511479 | MGnify/ENA metagenome assembly ERZ511479 | reverse complement strand
TTTGCCTGTGAGAAAATAATGATGATTTCATATAATTATTTTCAATTAAAAATACCGCTAAATGCTTATTTGAATGTTCGGATGTATCTGATGTATTCGGGGCTTTTAGTGGGGAGTTTTTTATTATCTTTGTGGCTTACGTAACATAGACATTCTTGTCTGTGCGCGTCCTACCAGACAAGAATGTCTGGGTTACGTTATGAAAAAATTATCCATCGTCATACCATGTTATAATGAAGAAGCGACTATCGCCGCGATTTTGCAGCGTATAGATGCCGTAGATTTGGGCGAAGTGGAGAAAGAAATCATCATTGTGGACGATGGCTCGAAGGATAGTACGCCACAGATTTTGTCTTCGTATAATGACAAGTATAACACCATTTTGAACCCAAAAAATAAAGGAAAAGGTTATGCGTTGCGAGTTGGTTTTGAGCGATGTACGGGCGATGTGGTGATAGTGCAAGATGCCGATTTGGAATACGCGCCGGAGGAGTACGCGAAGTTGATACAACCGATTTTGGACGGCAAATATAAGGTCGTCTATGGTTCGCGGATTCTAAATAAAACGAATGAACGCCACTCGGCATTGCGTTTTTATTACGGTGGATTACTGGTCACTTGGGTAACGAATTTGCTCTACGGTTCGCGCCTGACGGACGAGCCGACTTGCTATAAAGTCTTTGACCGTGAGTTGTTGATGAGTATTCCTTTGGAGTGCGAGGGTTTTGAATTTTGCCCGGAGGTGACGGCGAAGATTTTGAAGCGCAAAATACCGATTTTGGAAATTCCAATTACTTATGCGCCGCGCAAGATTGAAGAAGGGAAAAAGATACGTTGGTACGATGGCATTGAGGCGATTTGGACATTGATAAAATATAGATTTACAACCACTAAGGACACTAAAAACCAAACAAACGTAAAAGAAAACAAAGACAACTAAAAATTTCTTCTTTATCCTTTGTGTTCTCTTGCGTTAATTTGGTTTTCGTGTCCTTCGTGCGCTTAGTGGTTCATAAAAAATGAAATCCACCATACATCCGTTAAAATTGCTGATTGCTTTGCTCGCCTGCTACCTCTGCGTAGTGGCGCGGTGGGGCTATGAGTACGGGCGCAATGACGCGATGCAGACCCAAGCCTATGCCATTTTCCTCAATTCGCCCGACCTCTATCCGCACGATAATTACCTACAAGGCATCCACACAAAAGTTCCGAATGAACGTTTTGCCTTTTCGTATTTGCTCTCATTATCAGGTGATTATCTGGAATTGATGTGTGTCGTGATGCATGTCTTGGTGACGCTGTTGCAGTTTTTGTTGTGGTACAAAATTGGGCGGATGTTTATCAAGACAGACTACTTGGTGTGGTTGGCATTACTCGTCATTTTTGTACCGCTTTATGGTATCAATTTGGGCGGAAACGAACTCTATTACAACTCATTTTTCGTCAGCAGTCTCGTCAAATTGATGGGTTTATTTGGTGTTTTTCAATTGCTGAAAGAACGCTACACTCTTGCTTTGCTTATCTTTGGTTTGGCGACTTTATTGCAGCCGGTGATTGGCACGCAGTTGTTTGTGACTTGTGCGGGTGTCTTGTTTTTTGGGAAAATTTTAGGCGCGATTCAGATGAAATGGTGGCGATGGTTCGCGGGTGTTTTTGCCTTCATTTTGACAGGTGGTTTGTGGGTGATTTTTTTGAAATTCTTTTTTGAAGATAAAGGCATTACCAACACGCAATTTTTTGAGATTCTATTTGAATTTCGCTCGCCGCATCATTATCTGCCGATGGAATATGGTTGGATTAATTATTTGATAATCATTCCCTTAATTATCTTCGGGACTATTTTTTATTTAATAAGAAACAAAAAAATCGGTTTGTTCTTTTTGATTTCGTGGCTGGGTATGTTGGTGTATTTTGTGTTGGTAGAAGGTTTTTCGGAAATAAATGCGGCTTCTTTACAATGGTTTAAAATGACGATTTGGATGGAGGCGTTTTCGGTGATTGCGCTATTTTCTATATTAGAAAAAAAATTAAAATTTTTACAAGAAAAAATACTTGCTCAAATTGCCTTTCCTGTGCTTGCCTGTGTGGGTGCGGGTGTGTTGTACGTGCTGATTTTTAGTCGCTCGCTATTCTTTTGGAATGTACCTTTTGATTTTGGGAATCAACGACAAACTGAAGTGGAGGCGAATATCAGTTATCTCATCAACAAAAAAACGGCGGAAGATGCCCTGTTTTTGCACCCGATAAATTTCACGACCTTAAAAGTATATGGCGAACGCAGCTCAATGGTCGATTATAAAGTATTGGTACACAGGAAAGTAGCGATGGCGGATTGGTATCAACGAATCGACGATGTATATGGCGTAGATGTAGATTCGCGCGAAGTGGGCTTGGAATTATTCGATTTGGCAGATGAAAATTACCGCAATTTAAGCGAAATTGATATTAAAAATTTACGAGAAAAATACGGCATCACTCATTTTATAACTTTCAAAAATCACTTGCTGAATTTTCCACAAATTATTAAAAATGAAGCGTTTATAGTTTATTTTATTGAATAGTATCGACGAGTTGTGGAGTTGACGAGTTGTAGAGTTGATGTATCGGTTCAACAACTCATCAACTCGTTAATTCAACAACTCATCAATAAAAATGAACAGAAATTGACACATTGACGTTTCATTTCATGTTAAAACTTCCTAAATTTGACAAAAAATAGAAATAATGAAAAATATATTGAGAACAACGATATTTTTATTGGTGAGTGTATTGGTCTTACAATGCGCTCCGCCGGACAATAGCACCACAGTTACAGGACAAATTGATGGGGCGGCGAATCTGGGAATTTTACTGGAAAAAGTTACGCCTGCTGCACCCAACAAAGCCGTGGGCAACACAAATGCAGATCCTAATGGCAATTTTGAAATCAAAGTAGAAGATTTCGAACCCGGTTTGTATATCCTGCAAGTGGGCGCACATAAACCGATGTTGGTATTTAGCGGTAAGGAAAAAAATATACATATTCGGGCAGGCGTTCGGGATTTGGGGATTAATAATTATAACGTTAGCGGCTCGAAAGAAGCCAATATTTACCAATCTTTCGTCAGTAAATATCCGAATGGGAGAATACCTGAACCGGAAGTCAGGAATTTTTTGGATACGACGAGCAGCAGCATGATTGGGATGTTTATGGCATTTACGCGCCTGCGTATCGAGACGAATAAACCGACTTTCGACAAAATTACACAACGATTTTCGACGGATTATCCTAACTCACCCTACACTGCAGGTTATAAAGCACTCGTAAAACAGGCAAAGCAGCAAGCCCAACAGAAAGCAGCACAAGATGCTTTATCAAAAATAAAAGTCGGCGAGGTTGCACCGGATATTTCGCTGCCTTCGCCCGATGGTAAGGTGTATAAATTATCGGATTTGCGCGGACAAATTGTGTTGATTGATTTTTGGGCGAGTTGGTGCAAACCATGCCGTATCAACAATCCATACTTGGTCAGAACCTATAATAAGTACAAAGACAAAGGCTTCACGGTATATAGTGTTTCATTGGATAGAAAAGGACAAGAAAAGCGTTGGGTAGATGCTATCGAAAAAGATAATTTGACTTGGGAATACCACGTCAGCGACCTCAAATTCTGGCAATCCGCACCGGCTCAAGCCTATGGTGTCAAAGGGATTCCCAAAACTTTCCTCTTGGATAAAGAAGGTAAAATCGCTGCCATCAATCAGAAAGGACCTCGTCTGGATGCTGCTATCGACAGGCTGCTTTGATAATGATTAATGGATAATGGATAATGGTTAATTTTAGGATAAATTTATTTCATAAATTTTAAAATGTGATTTTTTTTTAAATAAAAAAATTAAATTTATTAACCATTAACCATTAACCATTAACCATTAACCATTAACCATTAACCATTATTTTTATTGTAAAATTCGCCTTTTCTAGTTTCTGCGTGGGAATTTTCCAGAAGCCGTCATAAGTAATTTTTTCCGGTAAATATTGGTCATTTAGTTTGGTGAGTTTGACATTCATTCTCACATCAAAATCGAATAATGCGCCGTAATATGCTACGCGATAATTGCGCCCAATGACTTGGAAGGTCTTCTTTTCGAAGAAGGTTTCTAATGATTTTACGACGGTTTTTCCTTCCTTTCTATCCTCAAATTCCGGTTTTACATTCACTCGAAATACATAACAATCCATGCCGTTTTGATGCGCTTCGGAGTTGATAGAATAGTCGTAATATTTCGCCATTTTCTCTTCAAAAATGGCTGTCTTTCCGCCAATTACAGGTACATTGACTTTTTCACCGGGCTGGAAAATGAGCTTTTTGAGTTGGGTGACGTACCTTGCTATCCTACCATCGTCTTCATCTTCGGATGGGGTAGAGGTGCGGGTTTCGCAGATTTCTTCTTTGGCAAAAAATAATCGCTCAAACATTTTGGTGGTGTAGTAGCGCGGTTTTCGATTTCTTTTGTAATATTTTCCTGTAATATTTTCTTCTAAAATATCCATTGTGCGGCAGGTGGCTTCGCCTTTTTTTTGTGTGTATTGGCGCGTGGTACTCGTGTATGCGGCTGCGATTTCGTTTTTTTTATTATAAAATGTAAAATCATTTTCTGCATCATACGCTACAAAACGCAGGTTGCGAAAAGCCTCATAAAATGACGAATCTGCACGTACCATATCCACAAATTCATCGGTATCAAAGCCGCTTCGCGATGCCGTAATCACCACCGAATCCAAATAAATGAAGCGCGAAAAATCAAATTCGGGTACACTGTCTTTTTGAGCATAAATGGCTTGTGTGGAGATTAACAACAAAACAAAACCAACGATTAACTTAATAAGTAAATTCCAAAACCCAAATTCCAAATTCCAATTCAGACGTATTATATCTGTATTTTGTTGGAATTTGGAATTGGAATTTTGGAATTTTTCAAGTTGTTCACAACTTGAATTAATTATTTTTTGATTCATGGGGCAAAAGTAGCTCAAATTCCAAATAACAAAACCCAAATTCCAAAATAGGACGCGGATTTAACGAATAAGACATTTAAACGAACAAAAAATCCGTGTAAATCTGCTCAATCCGCCAAATCCGTGTCCTATTTTGGAATTTGGGTTTTGATACTTGCCTTTACTTTGGCACTCTCGATGAAATACCATTATTCTCAAACCAAATGCCTTTATCTTGCCCATTTATATCGCCATCCAAATTAAAATCAGGTGAAAGATAATAGTCAAAAACACCATTATTCTCTGTCCAAATTGTCTTATCTTCTCCTGTAATATCGTAGCTGACAATATCAGGAATTTGGTCGGCATCACCTGCAAACATCACCCACTCGCCCGTGGGTAGTTGTTTTTGTCCGAAGCTGGTGATGTCTTTATAGCTGTCACCACGTCTGAAATCGTATGCAAGTATATTTCCTTGAATACTAATAGGATTAGGCGACATAATTCCAATGTGATTGCGATGCTCAATAACTACATAAAGCGGCGTACCATCCGAATAAGGCAGCGCACAACGGTCAGGGAAACGAATACTACCATCCCGATTCAACAAAGCAGCGGTCATAGCAACTTCCGTATTTTTAGCCGTTCCGGTACGGAAAGAAACCAATACCCAGTCGCTTTCTATATTGGTGTATTCAGTATCACTCCAAGTTATACCTTCTGTGCCTGTGTGATTCCATGGCGCACCATAGTAAGGTTGCCCCGCAGGCGTGGAGACAGCAAGGTCATTGACGGGCGTTTGACCGGGCAATAGACCGCGTGTGCTGAGTCCGGTAGTCATTTCGCGTAGCATAGGCTCATAACTGCCTTCGAGCCAAGCGTGCAATTCGGCTTTTATGGGGCTAGCACCATTGGCATCGGTGGGGCAGTCGGAGCAATAATTATAATACGAGCCATCCACCCTGATACCGCCACTACCAATCTCGGTAATAGCCACATTCGGATTGCCGGATTTATTGATAAAACAAAATTCTTGCAGCGTGTAAAGGCTGTCTCGTGTTAAATTAGGAAAAAAGGCAGACGCATCACCAAAATCAAATCTAACCAATCCATTCTCATCGCTAAATCCCAATGTGACACATATCTCTCCTCCCGGTGTAATATCAGGAAATGCCAAATTGAGCGTATCCAAATACCCCAGAAAGTTGGTCGTACTGCCATCGGGGGCGCCATCAGCCCTATCACCGTTGTTGAAACCGACATTAGAAACATAGGCACCGGCGGTTTCGTTTGTCGGCTCATATACACAATCACAGTAAAGCGATGCGTATTTGGGGTCATTTACGTTGCATGGGCAGTAGCTATAGGTAGAACCATCGACATAAAGCCCACCATCTCCAATTTCTGTGATAATTACGGTCTGTTCACCTTCTGTCAAAGTTTTAAAACAAAATTCTTGCGGTTGATAATTATCCAATCCTGCAAAATTGAGATAAGTAAATGAATTATTATTTACACTAAAATTAGCAATACCACCCACTTCGCTGAAACCAAGCGTGACGCAGATTTCCTCACCCACTGCCATGTAAGGGAAGGACAGATACATACTATCCAGATAACCCAGAAAACTACTCATCTTGCCATCAGGCATTCCGTCGGCAAAAGGCGCAGCAGAGCCCATACCGTTTTGCTCTGTAAATTGCCCACCGGCAAGTAGCATATTGCTTGGGCAATTACAAGCGGCTGTTTTGACTTGTCCTTCATTATTGATACAAGGCGCGAAGTCGTTGAGGTCGCCATTGACATTATTGACGCCATCTGTATCGCAGTCATTGGTCGGAAGGGCGAGCCATGCGGTGGGTTCTATACCATCAATGATGCCGTCGGCGGTACAAGGGTCGTTGGGGGCGGTATCTTCGATGTCGCATACGCCGTCATTATCGCTATCGGTAGCGAGTTGTCCTTTGCAATCACAAGTACTTGTCCACACGTCATTTTCTGTACAAATAAGCCCGTCGTCACAAGGCGTACCAATGAGTCGATTGTCGAAATTGGGACAATCGTCAATGGCATCACAAGTCTCGTCGCTATCGGCATCGGGCGCACCTGCGAGGCAGTTGCAATCTTGGGGCGCACCTGCGTCAATCCAAGTTTGGAGCAGGTCGAGTTCAATCTCGTCAATTTGTCCGCCTACCCGTTCATTCATGGAAGGTATGCCAATCGGTCCGTCGCATCCTGCATAGCCGCTAATGGTGATAATATCGGTCAAAGTAGTGCCTGTGAGGATGTTTGTACCGCATTTATTACCGCCTTGGGAGGCAGTTTCGTAAGTGGTCAGATTGAGTCCGCCGAGTGCATTATCACCGTGGCATCCGGTACATCCATTATCTCTAAAAATTGCGCCGACTTCACTCCATCCCAATAAACCATTATCGCAATAATCATCAGCATTGGCAACGTATCCGTCGGGTTGGTTGCAATCTTTTACAGATGTATCAATATGTCCCAAGCCATCGCCATCTGCGTCGAGATACCATGTGGTCGCGCCCGACCCGTTGCACTCACCACAGTCGTCGATTGTGCCATAACAAGCGTCAGGATTGATTTTGAATTGCACTTCGGCGAGAGAGATGCAATCGGCTGCTCCGTAGTTGCTAAACATAACGAACAAAACTTTTTGCACAAAAACATCTTCAAAACCTGATGCAAACTGATAGCCCTCATAATCATCTTGTTCATTGGCTTTTGGAAGGGTGAGAATGAGCGCATTTTTCACCCAATTAGTGCCATCTTCGGTGTAATCTATGTGGAGCGACTTAGCTCCCATGTTGCTTTCACCGGTGCGGTTGGCATTCCAGATGCGTATGCTGTCGATGCTTTGAGGTTGGTGAAATTCGTACTCTATCCAATGTTGGTCGGTGACTCTTACGGGGCTGGGCGGTAGTGTTTTTTCGCACGAAACCCAGCTTTTATTCCAGTAATTGCCCGAATCACCGCACTGTGCCATCGCCAAATTTGATAAGAAGATAAAGCACAAAATGAGGTACAGATAATTGAGGCGAGTAGATGGCAGATATTTTTGAAATGCCTGATGTATTATTTGTTTTTTATTTAAATTATTCAAATAAATATTATTATAAATCATTGTTATTTCCTTTTATTAGAGGTGTTCATAGATAAGAAAGCATTATGCGTTTTCCACCCCCCAGCCCCCTCCAAAGGGGGAGATTTTCGCGTATATATGTCCCCCTTTGGAGGGGGTTGGGGGTGGACTCGCGTTAGAATTTTTTATTTATGAACAACATTATTTTTTTGCATTAAAATTATTTCAATACAAAAAAGAAACATGAAAGTGAAAGGCTGTAGTGAATGGCTTTTTATCCGCCTAATCACTAATTAACCAATCGCCAATCACGACTACACCATAAAACCAATGGGCTGACTACCTGCTGCGGGCGTCCAGAAATTACCGATATTCGGCAAAATTTGGTTCAAATCGGAAGGGGAAGCACCAAACCACATAGCAAGTTCGGCGAAATACTCATCGCATGAAGTGGTGGGTATCAGTCTGCCATTGCCTGTATCGACCGAATTGCCGAGATAGAGGTTGGGATACTGCCCGTAGATATGTTGTCCGTTGACCGCACCACCCATGACGATGGCATGTCCGCCCCATCCGTGGTCGGAGCCATTGCCATTGGAGATGAGTTTTCGGGCAAAATCGGAAATGGTGAAAGTAGTCACATCGTTTTCCAAGCCCAATTCGGCGAGTGCATCATAGAAAGATTTGAGCGCATCGTCAAGTTTGGTCATCAGGTCGGCATGTTCCACGAGAATATTGTCGTGGGTGTCAAAGCCGCCAAGTTGTACGAAAAATATTTGGTTGGTGACGTTCAGAATATCTCTGGCAGCGATGGTTTTTGTCACCATTTCGAGGCGTTCAGAAAGATTATCATCCCCAAAAGTTGTAGTGAATGGCGTACCGCTGTCGATAGCAGAACTAAATTCTAAGGAATTTGATTTAGAACCTATAACAGCACCCGAATACGCGGTTTCGAGGATGTTTTGATAATTGATGTCCAACAAATTATCAAGTGTTTGGCGTTTCATGCTTTCGTAGAAGTTATTGTTGGTACTGCCGTTGATATTGATACTACCGCTATTTCTGGGTTCGATGGAGTATTCTTGAACAATGTTGCCTCTTTGGAAGGTGTTGTTGCCGTCCAATGAGATATTCATGGAGATGTTTTGGTTGGCATTATTGGTGTAAAGAATGTCCGCCAATCTGCCACCCCAACCGAGTGCGTCGCGGTCTTGCGGTACAGAGGTTTGCCAGTGTTTGCGTTGGTCAGAGTGAGAAAACAAACCAAGCGGGAGGTTTTGGTCGGCATTGAATGTCGTGAGTGTGGTGGGGGCTACGAGTGCGCCGATATTGGCAATAAATGCGAGTTGCCCGGCTTCAAACATGCCTTGTATTTTGGGCATGTTGGGGTGCAAACCGTACAGTTTGCCATCAGGATTGAGGGGATTGAGAGGAAGGAGGTCTTCTTGCGGAATTTTGAGGTTGGTGCGTACATCGGCGTATTCGGTGTATTCGGACATACCGCGAGGGATGAGCATATTATAGCTGTCATTGCCACCCGAAAGGAGGATACAGACAAGGGCTTTGTAACCGTTTTGAGTGTAAACAGGCGCGTTGGCTGCTGCTGCGGCATTGATCAGATTCAGATTTGTAATTCCTGAGAGCAGTGTGGTCGCACCTACGGAAGCACAACCCAAACCAAGTGTACTCAGAAAATCTCTTCTATTATATTTATGTGACATATTTTGTTAGTCCATAGTCGATAGTTGATAGTCCATAGATAGGAAGCGTTGTTTACGTTTGCCTATCGTCTATGGACTATTGACCATCGACTGGTTATTTTAAAATCATATAATTAGGGGAAATCATGATGAAATAAATGGCATCTCTTACGGTATCTTCGGCAGTGTAATTACTGACATTTGCCTGATACTGCTGAATGGTATTTTCGATAAGAGACTTGGCTTCGCCGGATAATTGTCCTCTGCAAAGCAGGAGATTGAGCCTGTCAAGTAGTGCCGATAAGCCTTGATTATTGACTATATCTATTTCATCATCCAGATTTAATATGGGTTCGTCATTATTATTGGTGGTGAGTCCCATTCCATTACTGCTTACTTGTGTTCTGTTTCTGAATGGTTTCTTTTTGATGGCATCTTCGATGATATTCAGGTAGTGAATGCCGGAGGTAGAATGTAGAATTTGAAATTCGGGTGATATCATGTCATTGGGTTGTACGTATTTGCTTTCGGCATAAAAGGGGGAGAAAAAATTGAAAACCGAAGGTGCGCGAAGGAAGGATTGCTCTACTTCATCTTCCAATTCATTTTCGTCTTTTATCCATAATTTGCCGGAAGGCGTACTGACATCAAATGCTATAAATAGGTTGGTCAATCTTTCCATAGGTTGGAGTAGTTTGCCTGTTTGAGGGGTGTCGATAATTTCACACTTTCGAGCTTCCGGGTCGGTGAGAATGGCTTTTACGACCGCCTGCATATCTCCCCGAACTCCATTGCCGTTATTATTAAATGCATTGGCAACACGATTGACGTAGGCTGGAGATGGATTGGATTTGACCATTTGCTGAATCAGGCGAATACTAATAAACGGCGCGATGTTCGGATGATTAAATAACAGGTCAATTGCATCGTTGACATCTTGCAAACCTGTTTGTCCGGCGGGGAGTACTGTACCGTCAATCATTGTTTTTTCGCCTGTATCGTGATAGCCGTCATACATTGCCATAGGGAAGGTGAAATCGGTTGAACCTCTGCCTTTAGCAAAACTTGGCGCACTGCCATCTCTCGTAACACCGCAACCGAAACCCGTGAAAACTTTAGACAGTTCTTGTATGTCTTTTATATTATAAGTTGGGATGAAATTGCCGTTGGCATCCAGTTTTTCTGTACCGTCATTATTTAATTTTAATAATCCGATGGTGAATAACTGCATAATTTCCCGCGCATAATTTTCGTCGGGAAATGTGCCGAGTGCAAAATCTGCTTTGCGATTTTGAAAAGTACTCAAATATACGCCCATGAATGGATGTGTTGTCACATCATAAAGTATATCTCTGTAATTACCGAAAGCTCCTTGATACAAGATGTCGTAATAATCGGAAGCACCAAAACCTCTGCTGGTATTAGCACTAGGTAGGGATGATACAACAAGAATCTGACTTAGTGCGAAAGCTACTTTCTGCCTCAAAAAATCGGGTTCTTTGACGAGCATTTCGTAGAAAGTATAACTTATATATTCGTTTTTGGGTGTTTCATTCAATGGAGTCATTGCAAATGCACTGTCATACACCATACTGTACATTTGAGCGTAGGACGAACCCGGCATTTCAAACTGTTCGTCGAGCCAATCGTCTATACCTGTTTGGTTTAGGTATTCGATTTGTTCGTAATTATAGCCCATTGTAGCTTGCGCCAAAAAACGGGATGCGCCCACCAAATCAGGCGTGATACCCGTACCGTTGACCGAATTCAGGGCGGAATTGTCGGTATCTTCATCGCTTGAAGATACGCTGATGCCTATGTATTGTCCCGTTCCGAAATGGTCGGGATAGGTCTGTGCTACGACCCAATACGGTAAGCATGAGCATAAAAATAGTTGAAAGTAAAATTTCATAGAATAGAGTAGTTTAATAATTTTTCTATATAGCATCATTCCCGAAAAATAATATATGTTTACAGATTGTCGGAATGAAAACACACTAAATTATTGAGATGTGTAGGGCGGGGCAGGCGGTGGGTAATTATATTGTTGAGACGCAAAATATATTAAAAATGTTGCATACCAACATATACTTTAATTTTTTTGTGACCTGAAAGGAACTAACTTGCTGACTTCTTTGTACTTTTGTGAGGAAGGGAGTGGATTTGGAATTTGGAATTTGTCATTTGGAATTTTTTAATACATGTTATTCGATATAAAACCTGAAGAGCGAGCTATTTTCCAATTGGTCAGCAAAGCTGCTGAGGAATTGGGTTATCCTGTCTATGTGGTAGGCGGGTATGTGCGTGACCGTTTGTTGGCGCGTCATTCCAAAGATATGGATATTGTCTGTGTGGGCAGTGGTATTGAGTTGGCAGAACGTATTGCGGACAAGCTCTTTCCGCGCCCGAAGGTGACGGTATATAGTCGCTTTGGTACGGCGATGTTTGTGTATAAAGATATGGAAATTGAATTCGTAGGCGCCCGCCGCGAATCCTACCGCAAAAACTCCCGCAAACCCCAAGTAGAAGACGGCACACTCGAAGATGACCAGAACCGTAGAGATTTGACTATCAACGCTTTAGCTGTTAGTTTAAATGAATATAATTTTGGTACGATGGTCGATCCTTTTAATGGTTTGGTGGATTTGGAGCGACGTATTCTTCGTACACCACTCGAACCCGGACGCACCTTTTCGGATGACCCGCTACGTATGATGCGTGCCATACGTTTTGCTTCACAGTTACACTTTGAAATCGACCCCGTTACCTTTAAATCTATCAAGGCGAATAGGGATAGAATTAAAATTATTTCGCAAGAACGTATCACGATGGAATTGGAAAAAATTCTAATGTCGGAGAAGCCATCCGTGGGCTTTAAGTTGCTGTATGACTGTGGTTTGTTGGCGTTGATTTTTCCTGAAATGGCAAACTTGCAAGGCGTAAAAGTCAAAAATGGTGTTCGACACAAAGACAATTTTTATCACACATTGGAGGTGATTGATAATATTTGTAAAAATACCGATAACATCTGGCTGCGTTGGGCGGCACTGATGCACGACATCGCCAAACCGCCTACCCAACGCTTTGACCCTGCCGTCGGTTGGACATTTCACGGGCATGAAGCACTCGGTGCAAAGTGGACGCCGCGTATCTTTCGCAGGCTTCGTCTGCCGAATGATACCAAAATGAAGTATGTCCAAAAACTCGTGCGTCTGCACTTGCGCCCGATTTCATTGACTAAAGAAAATATCACGGATTCGGCAATTCGCCGTCTGCTATTTGAGGCAGGTGACGATATTGATGACCTGATGATTCTCTGTGAAGCCGACATCACTTCTAAAAACCCTAAAAAGGTGAAACGCTACCTGAGTAATTATGAGCTGGTACGCGAGAAACTCATCGAAGTCGAAGAAAAAGACCGTCTTCGCAATTGGCAACCACCCATCACGGGAGAATTGATTATGGAAACTTTTGGCATTTCGCCTTCGCGTGAAGTGGGGATTATCAAAAACGCGATTCGCGAAGCTATTCTGGATGGCGATATTCAAAATGAATATGATGAGGCGTATCAATTTATGCTGGCGAAAGGGGAGGAGATTGGCTTGAAAATATCACAAGCGTAAATACATAGTAGGGACAAGGCATGCCTTGTCCCTACTATGTATTTGAATGTAAAATAATAAATGTAAAATGTAAAAGTTGTAGGATGCGAGACTAACGCGATTCTTTCGTATTTTATTGATTTTAAATTTATTAAAAAATAAGAAAATAAAAATGTTTGTGTACGTACTACAAACAGTTTTACATTTTACATTTCTAAAAAAGTGCCAACTACTTCGATGAACTTGCCCTTATTTGTTTTAAAATTTCCTTCATATCAATATCCTCCATACATCGAAAATGCCCTTTCGGACAAGCCTGATAACCTATCTTTGAGCAAGGTCTGCATTTTAAATCATTCACTTCAATTATTTCATAATCAGTCTGGTACGGATACATGCCGAAGGCAGGTACAGTATTGCCCCAAATGCTGATAATGCGCTTTTTGAAGGCTGCGCCAATGTGCATCAAGCCCGTATCGTGTGTAATGAGCAATCGTGATTGTTGCACCCAAGATGCTGAACCGTTTAACGAAAATTTTCCGCAAGCATTGAGTACATATATGCCGGATTTTTGGGCAACCAAATCGCCATTAGCAGCATCTTCTTTGCCGCCAAGTAGGACGATAGGGTAGGGGAGTGCCTTGCAAATTTCAATGATTTTGTGTGTAGGTAATCGCTTGGTAGCAAATTTAGCTCCGATGGCGAAGGCGATATATTGGTGTGGAGCTAACCCGTGTTTGGTGGTATCAATTGCTTCATTGGGCGGGATGAAATAATCTAATCCTGCGTTGTCATTTTTAATTCCTAATTTTTTTATCGGTTCAAAATATCTGTCAACAATATGAATGTCAGGTAATTGATTGATTTTTAAATTCGTCAACAGCCATTTTTCGATATTCAGTTTGGGGAATGAAGTGGCAGGAACGCCCAAATTGAGTTTGACGCGGAGTGTACGGAGGTTGTGGTGCAGGTCGATGATGTGGTCGTATTTTTCGGTTTTTAAATTAGCAATGACTTCATCAATTTCTTTATCAATTGTCCATATTTTATCTAAATATGGATTGGAAGAGAGGATGTTTTTATAGGCTGATTTGGTGAGAAAATGTAGCTCAACATCTATTTGCTGCTTGAGGCAACGCACGACGGGCGTAGTCAATATAATATCGCCAATGGAACTGAATCGTATGATAAGTATTTTCCGCAGATTGTACTAATTTTGAATGAATGAATGAATTTGGTGGTGTTCGACAAAAATAGAGTGAGCAATTATACGCGAGTCGCAAGGCGAATTCCTTTGTTGAACGTGGATATTTGAGTATTTAAACTCCTATTTTTCATAAAAACATTCGCCTTGCGACTATTCCCTATTT
>ENA-ORXR01003223-ORXR01003223.1-marine-metagenome-genome-assembly--contig:-NODE-3223-length-14766-cov-21.810130_pt1 | contig 14766 bp, 13 predicted proteins | sample MGYA00237866_ERZ511479 | MGnify/ENA metagenome assembly ERZ511479 | reverse complement strand
CAAATCGAAAATCAAGAATCTCTAAAATTCTGATCCATAGGACATTAACATTACCTAATGCTCAATATGGGTTAATAATTCAGTAGGGAAATTAGCTTGGTTAATTACAGTGTGATGCTATTTTTAAGTTAACAACTCGTCTTGTGTCACTACTTTTATCGTAGGCATCAGTGATGTTCGGTTGTCTTTAAACTGAATGACTTCGCGTTCGTAGTGTTGGTTTTCTCCATCTGCTGGTCCTGGGACAAACAATATCATAAAATCAGTCAACTCATTTTGCATTGAAGCATTGTTGAGTACCACGTCATACCGTTGTGTTTCGGTAGCAATTATCGCAATGCCTTGTTGTTGGATTCCTAGTGGCAAATTCGCTTGAATCGCGTAGGCTTCTTGGTCTGACCATTGTAGTTTTCCTTTTACGGCAAATTCGTTTTTTTTAAGATATTTTAGGCAGCTTTCGCTGAATGATTGGGTGTGCTCCTTATTCAAATTGATTTGGAAGTTTTTGACGCTTAGCAATCGTTCTTCTTTCCAACCTTCTATCTGGTAGATATGTTTGACTAATGCTTGTAATACTTCATCCATTGTACCATCCGCATCAATTTCAATAATATTTTCTTGGCGTTCCCTTCGAAGAAAATCGATTCCCTTGAGAAACTTATTCCTAGTAGCTGTTAGGTTGTCTTCAAACAGTTCTTTGGGTTTGTTCCGATGGTTGAGTCGATCATAGCAGACTTCGTTCGACACATTAAAAAAGAAGATGACATCCGGTTTTCTCGCCATCCGATTGAGGTGCATCACTTCTTCCATAGGGGTTTGTTCTGTGGTCTGATACACCAGAGACGACAGATAATACCGATCACAGATCACAATACGCCGGTCTCCACCAGAAAGCCAATTACTGACGACTCTTGTACCATGGTCCATTCTATTAGCAGCAAAGGCGAGTGCTAAGGTCCGATGACTGAAGTCTGTGATCTTTTTTTCTAACACTTGTCGGATATACAGTCCACTGGTAGAGCCATCATGCGGTTCAAACGAGAGTTTGATCTGTTGGGGATACACCGTATTCAAAAAAATCCCTAGCTGGCGTGCTAGTGTCGATTTTCCTGATCCGTCCAATCCTTCAATTACAATAAACAGTGAGTGTTGTGGCATATACTGATATCTCGTGTGTTAAATTGGGGTTAAATTTACTCGAATAAATTTAAATCTTCAACAGCGACTCACTTTTCTATTTTCACGCATTACCGAAAAGTGTTTTAATCTTCTCCCATTACGCCACATTCCCTATTTCTGTAGGTTTGTAAAAGGGATACAACACGTCGGGATTTGCGATGTCGGATTCGTGGTGGTCCTAGGCATATAAAAAGGCTGTTCCTCACAAGAGAAACTGCCTTTTTTTATTTAAACAACCAGCACTACGAGCTTGTAACGGCTTGATCTGCTGCGTTGCTTATAATTCTTCAATGATATAATCATCTGATTTCTTCACATCATTTTTGTCCATAGAAATCGTTTGTTCGATTCCAGGTACGTTGATGCTACTGTGGCTGTGTCCTTCGATTTGAGCTAAGATAGGAGCCATTACTAGCCCGATCAAACAAGTCAACTTGATTAAGATGTTCATAGATGGTCCTGAAGTGTCTTTAAATGGATCACCTACAGTATCACCAGTTACAGCAGCTTTATGCGCTTCAGAGCCTTTATAAGTCATCTCACCGTCAATCTCCACACCCGCTTCGAATGATTTTTTAGCGTTATCCCAAGCACCACCAGCGTTATTCTGAAAAATCGCCCACATTACACCAGAAACACAGACACCTGCCATATAGCCACCTAGCGGTTCAGCTCCCATCAAGAATCCAATAATAATTGGGAATGAAATGGTTAACGCACCTGGTAATAACATTTCTCTCAAGGCCGCTTGAGTCGAAATGTCTACACATTTGCTGTATTCAGGTTTTCCTGTACCTTCCATGATTCCAGGAATTTCTCTAAACTGTCGTCTCACTTCTTTTACCATTTCCATGGCCGCTTTACCTACAGACTCCATTGCAAGCGCAGAGAAAACTACAGGCACCATACCACCAACAAATAAGGCAGCAAGTACGTCCGCTTTAAAGATATTGATACCGTCAATTCCTGTAAAGGTAACATAAGCCGCAAATAGTGCTAGTGCAGTCAATGCTGCAGAAGCAATTGCGAATCCTTTACCAATAGCAGCTGTCGTATTACCTACAGCATCAAGAATATCTGTACGCTCCCGAACTTCTTTAGGCAATTCGCTCATTTCAGCAATTCCACCTGCATTATCAGCAATTGGTCCAAAGGCATCAATAGCTAATTGCATCGCAGTGGTTGCCATCATACCAGAGGCGGCAATCGCAACACCGTAGAATCCAGCTAGTTCGTAAGAACCCCAAATCGCTACTGCAAACAAGAGAACAGAACCAAACGTTGATTTCATACCAACAGCTAATCCTGCAATGATGTTAGTCGCTGCACCAGTTCCTGATTTCTGAACGATATCCATAACTGGCTTTTTACCAAGCGCGGTGTAGTATTCAGTGAAGAAAGAAATCACCCCACCCACAAACAATCCTAGGAGTACTGACCCCATAACATGCATTCGACTGATGGGTTTAAAACCTTCACCGAAAAATTTCATGTGTAATGTTTCTGGTAGTAATAACCAAATCGCGCCTGCGGATCCAATAATGGTAAGGAAGATAGCCATCCAGTTACCCATATTCAAGGCACGTTGTACTTCTGGTTCCTTAGCACTGTTGTCTTTGATACTTACAAAGAAGGTTCCTGCGATAGAAAACAAGATACCTAAACCTGCAATTAGGATTGGCAGTAAAATTGGTCCCATGTTGAGGAAATCATCTTGATATGCCGTCTTTGTGAATTCCGCAGTATCACGAATCACATAGTTACCAAGCACCATTGACGCTAGGACTGTTGCCACATAAGAACCGAACAAATCAGCTCCCATCCCCGCAACGTCTCCTACGTTATCTCCTACGTTATCCGCAATAGTTGCTGGGTTTCTTGGATCATCTTCAGGAATACCTGCTTCTACTTTTCCTACAAGGTCAGCTCCAACATCAGCGGCTTTGGTGTAAATACCACCACCAACACGAGCAAAAAGTGCAATAGATTCTGCGCCAAGCGAAAATCCAGCAAGTGCCTCAAGGACAATCGTCATTTCATTATAGAAAGTACCACCGTTTCCAACAAATAGCGTGTAGAATAGGATAAACAGTAAACTTAAGCCGAGTACTGCCAATCCAGCAACACCAAGACCCATTACCGTTCCTGCTTTGTAGGATACCTTTAATGCTTGTGGTAGTGACGTTCTTGCAGCCTGTGTTGTTCTAACGTTTGCTGCTGTTGCAATCCGCATACCTACATTCCCTGCAAATGCGGAGAACGCTGCTCCTAGCAAGAATGCTCCTACAATGTGATAAGGTGTTGTCGGTACTGCCCATGCCACAACGCCCAATGCAATGACCGCTGCCACAACGAAATAACCTAATACTTTGTACTCCGCATTCAAAAATGCCAAGGCCCCTTCACGAATGTGATTGGCGAGTGTTTGCATTTTCTCATCTCCTGCGTCTTGGGCGTTTACCCAAACTGCTAGTCTCCACATCCAGAGTAAACCAATAATCCCAAAAACGGGTAAAATATAGATCAGTGAATCCATAGTATCTTAATTTTTTTAATAAATTGAGTCTCGAAAATCGGATGGCAAAGATAATTTTTTATTCCTGTTTATCCAATTGTCGGTTCCTTTATTTCTAAGTAGTGTTTTATGGGAGGTGTTCCATATTATTTATCAAAACATTTTCCATTTTGGGGATGACGCACTTTCAGCGCTCAGAATGAAGGCTTATCTTATCCCAGCGCTTGCGCACTGGGCTGTCAGATGTCGTACTTTCAGTACTCAACTACTATTTCGTTCCTCCAAATGATAAGGTTTAATATGAAATTTGAGCACTGAAAGTGCGGCATCTGTCAGCCCAGGGTAGCCCTGGGGATTCAATTCCCCCAAAACTCGTAGCGCTGAAAGTGTTACCAATTTTAAAAACAACCAACCATCCAATCCTTTACTTTTAGCCTGAGTTTGACTAATAAAACTCACTAGATTATTGATTAACAGCCAATTAGGCTCTGGCAGGCTGTCGCACCTTACGGAGCTTTCAAACGCTTAGTATTCAAATATTTAAAAGTCGAATCTAGGCTCTTAATACTGCATTATGCAATAGGAAATTCTCTATTGATGAATACCTAGCAACCAAAATCCATAACAATCAGGAAGCGGCATAGGTGCCTGGAAGGGGCGACCGTAGGAAGCAGACTGCTGACCGTAGGAAGGCAGGCCGAGCAGACTTGCGAGCCTGGAAGGGACCGACCTTTGCGTATGTAAATAGCAAAGGGATGCCCCAAAATATTATTTTACTAAATCAGGAACGCCACTTGAGTACCATTAATAAAAACACTAGTGAAAACGCGGTACCAATTGCGGTTTCTAGTGTTGCCTCCACCAAAAAAGAACAGGCGACAATCGTATAAATACTCAGGAGCAACCAGTCTAAATAGCCTTTGTTGATAAATAATGGGGCAAAAAAGCAACTTGTAAAGCCGATTAAACCTAACCACCCCACGCTCACCAATACAAATAGAAACTGGTTGTGCGGCAATTTTTGCTTGGGCAACTCAGGACGGTGCTTGGTGTAAGTGGCTTCTATGATATCACGGACATCTCCTGTCCCGAAGCCGATCACGGGCGACTCGTTGGCCGCCTTCAGTGCTATTTGATAGGATACTAGCCGTTGCGTATCTGAGTAATCGCCAATCTCACCTCGCTGATATACATCAATGTTGTGTTTGGTCAGTCTGACTTTCGTACGGAAACTTGGAAGGAACTGATAGGCGATAATTGGTAGTAAAACGACTCCTGCTAGTCCCAGCACTCCTAGTAATATCTTTTTGTTTACAAGGATGTGTACCGATAGCAGCACAACACACGATGCGTACAATGCCAACAGCCCACTGCGTACTGATAAGACGTGTATAAATACAATGAGAAACACTGTTAATGCTCGAATCAGGTAGGGTTCCCACGAAAATTTCCAGGAATAACGATTAAACCAAAGTCGGAATCCTATCCAAATACCAATAGCGGTGAGCAAACTATAGCGAATATGGTTGATTGGGGTGGTGATGGCTTGACCAATTCGTATTTTCTCATTAGAGGTTTGGTACTCGAATAAATAGTTGATGAGTACGCCAATACTCGTTACTGACAACAGCAACAAGAAGAAATAGAACAGTCCATTGAGCTGACGGGCACTCAGCTTTGGCAATCCAATAAAGGCAAGCGGCAATAGTAAAAACGGTAGTTTGATCCGCATGCGTTCTAGGAAATATGCGACATTCTGTGAATGCAGACCACCAAGGAGCATGACAAAAAACACACCAGTCAATACCCAAAACGCTTTGTGTTGTCTGACTTGCTTCAATAGGTTAAAGATGTCAGGACGCAGTAGGCCAATAGCTGCTAGTCCAATCATCGAAACCGTCAACAGGAATTTCGAAAAGAAAAGCCCTATAAACAGTAGCAATAAGCAGTAAATGGTCAGTGTTTCGCGAGATATGTTTTGGAGTACCCTCAAATAATAGCTTTTGATTAATAGAGTGGCAAAAATATCCTTTTTCGTAATGGTTTTAGTATGTTTAGTTTATTAATTGTTGCAAATGGGATGAAAGACAACGAGCACATACTTGATAGTGGTGAAATCTATAAGGATTTAGAGCCTTTGGAATTGCCATTGGGTGATGAGGAGGCGCATGAGATTGATTGGTCGAGTGTGATTCAAGGCAAAGGAGTAAAACCAGGAGGCCACTCCTTTAAAACTCACAATTTGATTGCTTTAAATGAAGTGATTTGGTTCGTTCCTGTGGTTTCAATCTATCTGATAGGAGGGATATTTTTGATTTTGGGGCTTTCAATTTCCGGTCTTGCTTGTTACTTCTTCCTTAATGGATATCAGCTTTTAGCTTTCTTTGCTATGTTCCCGATAGGAATACTCGCTATAATTTTAGGTGTCGCAAACATTACTAAGTATTCTATTATTGTGCTGCATAAACGCATTGGTTTATATTGGAAAGGGAAAAAGGAATCTACTAAAATAAATGAAATTAAAGCTATTCAGCTTATAAAGGAATCAGTTACAAAAACAAATGAGTTATCTAATTTGAGAGGCCTTTTTAACTTAAAAGAAAAGTACTTTTCCTATGAGATCAATCTGGTCCTCAAAGACGGAAATCGAATAAACGTTGTTGATCATGCAAATGAAAAAGCTGCCAATAAACAAGCAATGCGACTTGCTCAATTCCTTGATGTTCCTTTGTTGAAGCGGAAACATTAAATTAGTTGATCTTAAAAATTGGATTTAAACCCTAAGCAGCATGAAAGAACAAGAGGAAATCTCTATACCGGACTGGCAAATTCAAGAGGTACAAGATCGTTTAGAAAATTATCATACCAATCCAGAACAAGCTTTGGACTTTGATCAGGCGATGGATGGATGATATTGAAAAGAACTTATAGAGCATAATTGTTTAATAATCAATAAGTTGAATGCCGCGTTTATCAATATGAAAAACCTCTCACTTTAAAAGAAAAAGTAACAGGTTGGCTACTGCCTCTGCCTTGAAGATTTTTTATTCTTTCAAAGTGTTGATTAGTAAGGTGCAGTCCTCCCTTTTTCTACTTGCGTTTTTGCAAGGAAAGAATTCGCTTCATTTTAGTGGCGTCTTTATAACCCATGATGGAGCCTGTTTTCTCCATTTTTTCATTGAAGAAGACCATTGATGGAATACTTTTGGCGCCGATAGCGTATAGGACATTATTGTAGGAATTCGGCTTATCTCTTGCTTTGGTAGTGTCGTATCTTGGGTTGCTAAACGTACTATCTTGCCAGATGATATCTTCTGGTGTATGTGCATCTAGCTTGACTGCATAGAAATCGCGGTTGATCATATTGACGACAGCAGTATCGAGGTAGGTTGTTTTATCGAATTTTTCACAATTGGGGCACCATTGGGCGAATACCATGATGTAGATGTCTTTTGGTGTTGTTTTGTGGGCCGCTTCAGCTTCTTCCATCGTTAACCAATGAATGCCATTTGGGTCGTAATACGGGCTTTTAGGAACTACTTTCTTTTGGGCAGAGGCACCGCAGGAAAAAAGTACAGTACAAAGTATTAAAACGCTTAAGGATCCAAATATTAGTCTAGTGATGCTCATTTTTTTCGTATTAATTTAGCTGTCACAAAGTAGTTTGTTTTTTGAATAAATCCTAATCATATTATAGTAATGTTTAGTGATTAATGTTTAATGATTAATTATTTACGTAGGGTTTGTTAAAGAACGGAAGATGTCGCACCAACAGAGCTTTGATTCCCTAGTACTGTGTATTGGCTGCCAAGGCTTCGTTCCTAGGGAACTATGGACAAGAAGGTGATTAGACCTTAGAAATTGGTTAAGAAGGACTGGTTGAATTTTGTAGCAGAAAATGTTGTAAAGTATCCTTACTTTTATGCCAAATAATCAAGTGAATGGAGATTTTTCCAGTTGAGGAGCCGACTACGTTTATCCATGTGATATTGCCTTTGGCGTTGCCAAAGCTGTATACTTATGCGGTACCGAAGCCGATGGATGAACAGATTCAGGTTGGGCAGCGCGTGGAGGTACAGTTTGGCAAGGCAAAGCTTTATTCTGCCTTGGTGACTGCTGTTTCTGACCAAGCACCAGATTATCAAGCTAAACCAATTATTTCTATATTGGATAATGTGCCAATTGTGACCCCGAAGCATTTGAAATTTTGGGCGTGGTTAGCTAATTATTATGGTTGTACACAAGGGGAAGTGATGATTGCAGCCCTCCCCGCAGGCTTAAAACTGACATCAGAAACGAAGGTGCAACTAAGTCCGGCATTTGATGAAGATTTTACTAAGCTAACCGATAATGAATACTTGATCACAGAGGCCTTGACCCTACAAGATGAATTGAGTATTGAGGAAATCAGAAAAATCCTGAATCAGATCACCGTTTACCCATTGATCAACTCGTTGTTGGTGAAACGAGTGATCTTGTTGAAGGAAGAACTCAAGGTGAAATACAAGCCCCGAACCATCTCCTATGTGCGATTGGCAGAACCGTATCGATCGGATATGGACACCCTAAAAACAGCTTTTGAGGTGGTAGGAACGAGAGCCAAAAAACAACTGGATGCACTGCTAGGACTGATTCAGCTCACGAGACAACAACCAGAAGTTAAAAAGAGTGATTTGATTGCCAGTGTTGACATTTCATCTGCGCAAATCAAAGCGTTGCAAGAAAAAGGGATATTTGAAGTCTACCAAAAAGAAGTGTCGAGAATTGCAGGATATGACGAAGAGACGGTCAGTAACTTTCAGCTAACAGCCCAACAGTTGACGGCTAAGCTCGAAATTCAAGAACAGTTTGTTGATAAAAAGGTGATTTTGCTACACGGTGTGACTGGGAGTGGGAAAACGCAAGTGTATATTGACTTGATGGAGGAAGCACTGGACCGTGGAAAGCAAGTGCTATATCTGCTTCCAGAGATTGGGTTGACCACACAGATTATTACCCGACTTCAAAAGGTATTTGGAGATAAGATATCAGTCTATCACTCCAGGCTCAGCAATCATGAGCGCGTAGAATTGTGGCATGAAACGTTAAACGGGAAACCCATTATCCTAGGCGCACGTAGTGCTTTGTTTATGCCGTTTAAGGACTTGGATCTCATCATTATCGACGAAGAACACGACCATAGTTTTAAGCAACAAGATCCTGCGCCTCGGTACAATGCTAGAGATGCAGCGATCTACTTAGGACATCAGCATGGTGCCAGAGTATTGCTAGGAACAGCAACGCCTTCCTTGGAGTCTTATGTGAACGCAAGGCTTGAGAAATATGGAAAGGTGGAGATGTTGTCACGATTCAGTGGTTTGGAAATGCCTGAAATCGTGATTGCCAATGCAGCAGAAGAAACCCGTAAAAAGACGATGAAGTCTCATTTCACTTCACAATTGTTAGACGAGCTCAAGCAAGCACTTGAGCGAGGAGAACAAGCCATTTTATTTCAAAATCGTAGAGGATATGCGCCTACCATGAGTTGTGAGACTTGCGGTTGGACGGCGGCTTGTGTCAATTGTGATGTCTCCTTGACTTATCATAAGTATGCGGGCAACTTGAGATGTCATTACTGTGGCTATCAGACGCAAACACCTGCTGCTTGCAATGCTTGTGGGAAGTCAGATCTGAAAATCAAAGGTTTTGGAACGGAAAAGATTGAAGATGAGCTCAAAATCTACTTGCCTGAAGCTAAGATTGCCCGAATGGATTGGGATAGTGTGCGGACTAAAAACAGTCATCAAAAAATAATTACAGATTTTGAGGAAAAGAAGATCGATGTACTTGTAGGCACACAGATGGTGACCAAGGGGCTGGATTTTGACAATGTAGGGTTGGTCGGTGTACTCAGCGCTGATAACCTGTTGTATTTTCCGGATTTCCGCGCCAACGAACGAGCGTTTCAACTGTTGACTCAAGTGAGCGGGCGATCTGGAAGACGATTTAAACGAGGAAAAGTAGTTATTCAAGCCTTCAATCCCAGCCACCCACTGCTGAAAGAGGTGATTGAATACAATCATGCGTCTTTCTATGAGCGGGAAGAGCAGGAACGCATCAATTTCAAGTATCCGCCTTATTATCGGTTGATCAAAGTGACGCTGAAGCACAAAAAGGCAAATATGGTGCACTATGCTGCTAAGATCTATGTTGACATACTGCGTCAACAGTTGGGTGGGCGGGTGCTTGGTCCCGCGGCTCCTGGAATTGGCCGTGTGCGTAATTATTATTTGATGGATGTGGTGGTTAAGTTGGAACGCAAGCGGGATGTCATCGAAATGGCGAAACGCTTAATGCTGGATGCTGCAATAGATGTGAAAGGGAGAAAGGGCTTGACGCAAACCAGAATTAACATGGACGTTGATCCGTATTAGTGTTTACTTATTACGGTACCTTATTTCAGATTTCTCAGAACTAATTTCTCATTCCTCCCAACCCTTTTGGGTGTGGCGGGTGTCTGTATCAGTAAACCCCGATATTGTATTTAAACACTATAACCCAGATTATGCAATGGAAACAGCGTATCGTCATTTTGAGCTGAAACTCCTTCAAAACTGGTTTTCAACTCAAAGCGTCATTCCCAATGCATAATTCGGTTTTAAAATCAAGTATTATGAAAAATGTATTTTGCCTACTCGTCATCTCATTGCTATTGTTGTCTTCTTGTGGTAAGGATGAATTGAATGATATGGAGTGTGTAGAATTAACGGACGCTCTAGGTCAAAAAGATGAAATCAAATTACAATCAATATTTGATGACTTGTGTCATGACTTAAAACCTGAGGATAGCATAGGGCATGAGGAAAACGTCAACACTTTGATGACACGACTTGAAACTAATTGTGATGTAGACGCAGAACTGTTGTGTTATGCCTGTGATCCGTCTGGTTTTTATTCTGACATCAAGGTAACTGTTACTTCAGATAGCGTATTTGTTAGAACACTAAACTTTTCTACTTTTGCTGAAGGAAAGATTAGTTTCAGAACTATTTCCAATTAAATTATAATTAAAATGAAAAATCTCTTTTTTTACTGTTGACCTTTACTCTAGTTGCCTTTGCCTCTTGCCAGAAGGAGGAAGCCGTCACATCTGATTATAATTATACTACAGTTGAGGTTTCAACCGTCATTCCTGATTGTCAAGGAGAGGCACTAACTAATGTATTTTGTCCTTCCATTTATGATCCTGTATGTGGTTGTAATAACATCACTTATTCCAATTCTTGTATTGCTAGAGCGGCAGGAATAACCAGTTGGGCTCAAGGAATTTGCCCTTAAAAGATACTTTATTTCAAAAAAGAAGTATTAATTGAAACAAATTATTACAATCTCCCGTATTACTATTTATTAGAAAACATAGGATAGTTTTTCTAAAAAGATTTGGGTTTAATAATGGAGATTGGGCGTACTGTTGATTATCAATAGTGCGCTTTTTTTATGAAATATTATCCCAAAAAGAGAGTACTGGTTATGATATAAAAACTGGTAAAAAAGGAGTACTAATTGAAACACTTTCGTGAAGCCTCCGTATCACTATATATAACACAACAAAAAGAAATTAGTTTTTAAGATTTGGGTTTAATAATGGAGATTGGGCGTACTGTTGATTAGTCAATAGTGCGCTTTTTTAATTGCACCAGCACAGCAACTGTCAATAAAGGAATAAGGACTATGTTGTCACAACTAAAAAAGCCCCTGATTATAAATAATCGGAGCTTAGGTATATCTTATCAATGTGAACCGCTATTCGACTATACGACGTCTTGTGCAATTGCTTCTTTGCCTCTGTAGAAACCGCATTCACCACAAACTCTGTGATAAAGAACAGGAGATCCACAGTTCTGACAATTAACAACATTGGGCACAGTTAACTTCTTGTGTGTCCGGCGCTTTCTTTTTCTTTGCTTCGATATTTTACTCTTCGGATGTGCCATATCTCTTTATATTTATCGCTTTTAATTAATGTTTAACTTATTTAACTGATCCCAAATGGATCCTTTATCCTCCTCTTCATTGTCTTCTGCATCGTTATTATCCAAATACTTGATAGTTTCGGGATTACACCCCGAAGTTCCATCTTCTAATTCTGGATGAACTTTACGCATTGGCAATGCCAGGCAAACATGCTCATAAATGTATTGAGCCAGATTGTAGGATACTGCGTTTGGTAAAAGGTATACAACATCTGCCTCTTCACGTGGATTTTCGCTATACTTTAGCAAAAGGGTTGGTTGTGTGTTTATTGATTGATTGTAAGGCTCTAAACATCGATCGCACTCAACTAATACGTGACCATTTATTTCAAATTTAAAGGAACAAACATTCGGCTGCTTGATAAACTCAACAACTATCCGAACATTTCCATCGGTTATGAACGATGATTCAAATTGATTAAAAAAATCTTTATCGATCTGATAATCAAACTGATGTGTCCCTTCTAATAATCCTGATAAGGGGATATCAAATTGAATGAACTTTTTCATTTATCTACCCTTTAAAAATTTGGTTTTGCAAAGGTAAGATAATTTTTATTGAAGTAATAATTTATTTTACTTGAATTCTCTAGGAATTGGTTCAATTCGCTAATTTATGTATCTAGAATATCATCTTGTTCCACTAAAAAGGGTGTTGGGTATGGGTATTGGGATTTGGTGACGCCCAGAATCCATCGGCCAAAAAAAGAGCAGTGAAAATCACTGCTCTTCGATTTAATTAGTTCGGCGACTCTGACGCTCTTTTCGTTCTCTTCGTCTCTTTTTCCAATGTGGTTCCGTTCCCCAGTCCCCAGCCATAATACAACCGTAAGGCTGGATTCGGTCCACCACTTCACCCAGTCCAAATTCTTCCATCTGCGCTTGCACCGCGTCTGCGTTCTTATAAGCAGATGGTAGTTCAGAAATGTCTACATTTCCAGAGAAAAAGCGTACATCCAATCCAGCAGTTTCTTCTGCGAATACCGCTTCCACTGTCTGATCTGCCTTGGTTCGCTTATGCGCAGTGCGGCTCATGTTACGACCAGCACCGTGAGGTGCAAACCCGAGGTTGGTTTCCGTCGTCGCACCTTTAACAATCAGCACTGGCTCACTCATATTCAATGGAATCAAGCGTAATCCTTTGTGCGAATCCGGGACAAACTTGTCATCAAGAGGTGTCGCGCCCTTGGCGTGATAAAACAGATCCACGTCCTTGAAAACAAAGTTGTGCTCATTCCAAAATCGCAATGTGATATCAGCGCCTGCCTTTTCTGCTGTAGCATCGTGTAGCACCGTATGGTTGAGATGTGTCCAATCACGAATGATCTGTAACGCTTCCCAGTATGCTTCGCCAATTGGGTCGTCATAAGGAATCCAAGCATTCACTTTCAATGTTTTAGGTGATAACTGTTGACGGAATCCCTCAGCGACTTTCATCCCTTTCTTGTATAAGTGTGCACCAAATCCGCGGCTACCATGATGGGTTACCATCACTGTTTCTCCTGTTTGTTCAGAAACTCCGACAAATAGGAAGTGGTTACCGTCGCCTTGTGTTCCAAGGTGTTGCTTAGCTAGAACATGGCTTTTTTCATCTTTCAAGAAGTGATTTGCCTTCATTCGTTTCTCCAGATCTTTTGGGAAGTCAAACAAGTCATCACGTCCGCCACCACCGAAGTGAGTAATGGAGTGCGCCGCATCCAAAATCACTTTCGGGTCTGTCTTTCCAAACGAGGTCATCATCAGCGAACAACAAATATCTGCACTATGCATGGCTGGGTGAATCGCATTTTTCGCTACCGCAATACCACCGACGGGGATTTGCCCAGTTCCGCCTGTCGGGCAAGCATCTGGCATGATGGCACCGTTGACTACTGTCGGTGTTCTCATCAACGCATTCATTGTTTTTGTTACGGAGTCGATATTTCCTTGTTCGGCTTCCGTCTCTGCTTTTATATTCACATGAAACGGCACTGCTGTTTCGTGCGGATCGATGGTCTGTGGCTCAACGGAGTCGAGGTAGGCTGTCAACGCATCTCCTGTTAGCCGTCTTTTGTTGGCGTGTGCCATCGCATCTTTAAACCATTTACCTTGGCGGTAACCCATCTTAATCAGTGTTTTTCCAGTAATTTTCATTGTTTTGTTATTTTATAATTCAAAGATGCATGGATAGTGCGCAATGGTTTTGCGTAGTACTGTTTTACTTTCATTTTCTTCAAATTTCTAATTATGCCAGCATATCATTTCCTAACGCCAATGAAGGAATCGCGCGTTTGGGTCGCTTGACCAATTCTCCTTTGCACTCTGGGCACTCGTCTTTGAATAGCTGGGCGCATTCTGGGCAAAACGTGGTTTCGTAGCTACAGATGTAGGCCTCTGCATTGTGGTAAACCGTACAACTGCATTGCTCACATTTCAATTTCATTCGTAACATTCTATTTACTTTTTTAGATGATTTCTAGGTGGCTGCCCTTGCAGGTCAGGCCGGGCGGCGATCCGCTATTCGGTACTCTCTTCGTTCAAACAAAACCTACTATCCTTCAGCCGCACCTTTTTAACTTTGCGCAATCAGATAAAAAGTAATTACTTGTCAGCGCCTTACCCTATATTTACACTTAAACGGTTGATTTAGTTCCAAAAGATAAGAAACTTCTGTTTTTATTACAAGAGGTGTAAAGGTGTTTAGGAGGAAGTGAAATTAATCTCCAAGAATGCCTCAGACTCAAAAAGGGTTTAATTTGAGCGGCTTAAAAGTAACTAGTTGCCCTAAACTACCATTAATCATCTCGAAGTGTGGGCGCGCGACCTTCAAATAATCTGTTTACACACGACTGTAATCACTTTAAGTGCTTTTTAGCCGCTAAAAGTACTTAAGTTATACTCTTATAGGTGATTTTCGATTGTTTAAGGGTCTAATTTTCTATAATTTGTATTATAATTGTATCCCGATTTATGGAAAAATGTAGGAAATGTGACTTATGGCGTGGTTAGACAAGTTGAACAAACCTTACCCGAAATATCTCATATAATACGCTGTAAGTTAGTGAATTAATAGGTGTCGTG
>ENA-ORXR01003219-ORXR01003219.1-marine-metagenome-genome-assembly--contig:-NODE-3219-length-14778-cov-8.110469_pt1 | contig 14778 bp, 13 predicted proteins | sample MGYA00237866_ERZ511479 | MGnify/ENA metagenome assembly ERZ511479 | reverse complement strand
TTTGGGTTTGCCCGCCGTCGTGAAGGGGCGGGGGGGGGGGGGGGCGGCGGGGCGGCGCCGCCCGCGTCGGTGCCGGCGCCGGGAGCGACGGGCAGTGGCGACGGACGCGGTGGCAGCGATGGTGGCAGTGGTGGCGGATGTGGTGGCGCCGCCGCGGTCGCCGATGTTCGCCCGCTGGCTGCTTTTTTGGGGGGGCGCGAAGGGGGGGCGGCGGGGCGGCGGGCGCCCCGCCACCTGCCCGTGTTGGGGGCAGCCGGCGGCGGGGCGCCGACCCGGTCGCCGTCTGCCTACCTGGCGGTCGGCGGCCCCGTGGGCGACACGCGTGAGCGGCCGATGCCGCCGCCGCCGCCGCCACCGCCGCCGCCGCCGCCGGCCGCGGCGCCGCTGCCGTCGCCCCTCGACGGCGTCACTCACCTGTCGGCGCTCGGCCTCGGCCCGTCGCGGTCGTCAACGGCGGCCGCGCGGGCGGCGGCTGCGGCGGCCGTTGCCGCTGCCGTTCCGCGGTGTTTGCCGCCCCTCGGCCCCAGGGACCTCGAGTCGGTCCCGTCCAACGTGTCGGTCGTGACGGCGCGCGGCGGAGGCGGCTCCCCGTCCCCCGACGGCGGCTCTCCGACGCCCATCCCGTCGCTGCTGTCGCTCATGGCGCCGCCGTTGGCGGAGGGGGGCGCCGCGGGCGCGCGCGACGTGCCGCCGCCGCCGAGTGGACCGTCGGGGGGTCGGCCGGCCGCCAATCCGGCCTCGGTGTCGACGACGTTGGTGGGGGGCAGCGCGCCGCGCGCGGCCGTGTCGGGTGCGCCCATGGGCAGTGCCGCCGGTGCCTGCGGTGGCGGTGGTGGCAGCGGCAGGGGCGAGGCGGGGCCCGGCGCGCCGCCGCCGGCCGCCCCGCCGGGCTTTGGTCCCCTCCGCGCGCCGCCGCCGCCGCCGCCGCCCTCGTCGCCGCCGCCGCCGTCGTCGCCCGTGCGCGAGGCGTCACCGGCATTGACGGCGTCGCCTGGCACCCCCGACCAGCCGCTGGTGAGCACCAGCGTGAGCAACGTGACGCTTCCGCCGCCGCCGTCGGCGTCGGCGAGCAGTGGCTCCCTCCCGTCGTCGCCGGGCGTGGCGGCCGACGCCATGACGCCGCCGTCGCCCACGTCGCCGCCTCTACCGGCGGCGCCGGCGCCGCCGTCGGCGGCCCGTGGCGATAGCGGCGGTGGCGGTGGCGGCGGCGGCGGCGGCGGCGGCGGCGGCGGCGGCGGCGGCGGCGTGCAGGCGGCGGCTCCCACAGCAGGACCGCCCGTGTCGGGCCTGTCGCCGGCGCCGGCACCGGCACCAGCGCTGCAGCCGCCCCCCGTACCGTCTCGCTCCCGCCTCACGCCCTCCACCATCTTGGCCGAAGTGGCGGCAGCCATGTGGCGCTTTGCCTCGGTGACGCTCGGCCGCTCGTCCAAGGGCGTCGGCGGCTGGCGCGGCGCTGGCAGTGACGGGGATGAGGGCAGCTCGGCGACCGAGGAGGGTTATGAGGAGGTGGTGGCCGTCGGCAATGGCGACGATAGCGACGCTGGCGTCGACGGGCAAGCCGAGGATGGGGACGAGGTGGACGAAGTGGACGAGGAGGAAACGCACTCGCTGTTCCCGCCTTCCTCGGCGGCGGCCGCGTCGATGGGCATGCCGTGCGGGCGCGCCGACTTTGCGGTCGGGCGCTACGACGCGCTCGACGCGTCGTGGAGCACCGAGGGGGGGACATCGTGAGCGGCTTGATGGGGGGGGGGGATGAGGTGCTTGATGCATGCGGGGCTGATGGGGTGGGGGACGGTGGGCGGGTGGGTGGCATTTTCCTGGCTCATCTTGGTTTTTGTTTTTGTGTGTGCATGTTGATTATGTGCGGCTTGCTTTCACCAAAAGTATGCTAGCTCGTCTTGCGTCCTCGTGCTTGTGCCGTGGTGCCAGCGTGTCGCCATTTACGTCACATGCAGGGCACGGTCTCTTGCGGTTGTGCCTTCCTCATCCCCTCCAGACCACACCTGAGTTGGACTGTCTCGTCTCCTCCCCCGCAAGTTGGTAAACAGCACTGTACGCACCGCGTGTCTTGTTCGAATGCATTCAGGACGTGTGATCGCCGCAGGTTTCGCGCATCGATAGCCACAAGAACTGTATTTTCCAATCCACACCTGGCGCTACGTGCAGACACAATGCACCAACACAAGAATATGGAAAAAATCACGCCAGGTCCGTTGCCCACACGTCACCCCCACCATGATCAACACCGCCGCTTCTCCCGAATCTCCGTCTCCCACCGCTTGCTGTTCTTCTTGTACAGCGCGAGCGCGACGCGCGCGTCGCCCACCGAGTCGTGTTCCCCCTTTTGAAAGCCCTCCATGCCGAGCACGGTTGTTGCGAGCTTCCGCAACGCCGGCGGCAGCCGACGCCCCACCACCTTGCGCCCGCCGTGCCCGTGCTTCTTGTACCAATTGGATGTGTCGCGCGTCGCCCGCCGCGGGTGGTCGAGCATCAACGACCGGAGGTCGTTTTGGACGGCGTGGCCGACGAGGATCCGCCCCTTGAGGAGCTCCGCCACACACCCCTGCGTCGCCGAGTAGCTGTTGGCGGTCGGGGAGCGCGCGGCCACGTGGTGGGGGAGGATGCCGCTCACCCACGTGCGGTAGTCGGTGACGGGCTCGGCAACGACGACGTGCGTGTCGAGGACGACGCCGCCGCGCGCGTCGACGATGGAGACGCGCGCGAGCGCCGACTCTTTGCCGCCAGGGCCGACGCCGACCATCTCACAGTCCATGGAGAGAACGTGGGAGGTGGTGAGGACGGCCGACAGGTCCGTGACCATGGAGGGGGGGGTCGATGGGGGTGCGGTGGGGGGGGGAGGGGGCGTGGCCCCGGCGACGGCGGAGGCGCCCGCCGCCGCCGCCGCCGCCGTCGCACCGCCCGACGCTGCCGCTGACCGCCGCCGCTTGCCAGCCCCCCCCCGGCCGCCGCCGCGTTGGTGGCCGCCGCCACGGCCGCCGGCCGCGGTGCCCGCCGCCGCCGCCGGCGGTGGCCGGGGCGGAAACACTTTGCGCTTCTTGTGTTCCGGCTTCTTCTTTCCCGCCGCCAAGTCGGCGGCCGCCGCCGCGTCGCGAAGGCGCGCCCAGTTGGCGTCGGGCGCCGCTTTGCGCTTTTTGGGGGCCGCGCGGCCGGGGGGGGGGGCAGCGGCCACGCCGGTGGCAGCGGCCGGCGGCGTCAGGTCGGCGGGCATCACCGCCGGGACGGCGGCCATGGTCAATGACAGAGCAGGAGTGGTGCGATGGAGCGGGTCGCGGCGGGGCCAGCACGGGGGGAAGAGACGGAGCCACGAACGAGCACGCGGCGGATGCGGGAACGCACACGCCGGTGGTGCGTCGACGGCGAGACCAAGGCGCCGCCAAGATGATGACCTTAATTAGGCGTCACCAAAGGTAGATATTCAGCTAGTTAATCTTGCCACGTGGAAACGGTTGCGTTTGGGCGTGAGGCTCCCGATGCGGCCGCAGCTCGTTTTGGCGCGTGTTGCATCCCTCGCGGGAGGCGCATGCTACTCGAGCAGACGCCGTGTCAGCCACGAGAGGCCAAGCGAGCCCAGAGAGGTATAGGTAGCGGGCCTGCGCACACGAATAGTGGCGCCTGATGCAGCACCCAGCCATGGTCCGCAGCTTGGCCGGTACTCCACGAGACAGCAGCATCTGGTGGTAGTCGGGGTACCTCGACGACAGCCTTTGGCTACCGGCGCAAACCAAAGCATTGGGACAAGGGCCACAGGCTTTCGCCTGCAGGTACAGGAACTGCTTCACTCGCAACGTCAACGAAACAACGCATGGAAAAAAGCAAAGACAATGGCGACCCCCCAGCATACGCACATGTGCACTCACGTCTCGCGCATTGATACCAGCCACACTCGTTGGTGCAAAGCCCCAGACGCCCATGACGTGCCCCCTATCGGGTGGCCGCCACCGCCCCCTAGTCAATGATGATAATGTCCGACGTGGCTTTCCGCTTCTTGGAGACTGAGACATGGGACGGCCCCGCCGCGCCGCCGCCACTATACGCCCCTCCCTCGGCCTTGGCCGCCACCCCCGCCGGCGCGCCCTCTGGCTTGACACCCACCGTGCGGGTGGCTTCAGCCTTGACCGCTCCCGCGCCCGCCTTGGCCCTCAACTCGGGCACGACCTCCCCGCCTTCGGTCAGGATGCCGCGGGTGACCAGCACCCGGCGTTCCCGATAAAAGACGACAATCTCCTCGGCTTTGCGCGCCGTTCCATACGCCCGCTTCCGCTGCGTTGGGTTGAAGGGGGTGGCGAGCGACGAGCCAACGCCCGCCGCCAGTGACCGGTTCTTCATCGCCTCCCGCTCCGAGAGCGTCGGCGTGTCGTTGGGCGCCGAACCTGACGATGGCGTCACGTACGACGAAGTCAGCCGGGAGGGGCACCACTTGAGCACCGCGCTGCCGACGGCGGCGGTGGCCGCGTCCTCGTCGGTGGCGGCACCACCGCCGTCCCCCCACACTGCCTTGGTGCGGGGCGGGCCGACGCGGAAGCGCCGCGTGGAGCGGCTCATGCCCGACACGTCGCCGAGCCACCCCTCAAACACCGACGTGGTGTAGCGGGTCGTCAGGGTGGCCACGTCGAGGATGCCCACGCCGACCCCGTCGACCGACAGGTGCCCCGAAATGCGGTCGTACTCGCGGGGCAGCATGCGCGCCATGCGTGTGTGGTCGGCGGCGCCGTCGGGCGTTGCCGTAATCACCACCGCCCACTCGTCGCCGGGCTCGAGCGTCGCGTAAAAGCCAGCCTCGAGCTTCTTCTCCGCTGCCACAGAGGGGGGGATGAAGAAGAGGTCGGCAAACTCGGGGGGGGGCCCAAGCTCACCCTCCCGCCGCAAGGAGACCGAGTAGGCGGGCGCGCGAGCGCGGCAGGGGGGGGGGGCGGGGGGAGTCGCGCCACCCCGCAGGTGCAAGACGACGCCGGGCATCGGTGGGAGTTTGGATAGGGGCACGGCCATGGCGGGGTGCGAGGGGGGGGGAGCAGGGGAAGGGCAGAGACACACCACACGCAAGCGCCCAAAGTTGAGAGGCGCACAAGCGCGAGGGCGTTTGTCAGGAGCGGTCGCGCGCACGGACAACAGGTTCGCCGGAGGGTGCCCCTTGGCAGCAAGGCACCGTGGAGGGGGGAGGGGCCAGGCTGTGGCCGACACGTGGGTTGCCAACGGGAGCAACGACGATGGCAGCCGAAGGGAAAAAACCAGCACGGCCACAACAGGGAGGGACGGTGCACGACGGCGCGCACAGGGCGGTTCAAACGGTGGTTTTCGCTTGCGTACTAGAGGTGGACGGCGACGACCGCGCGAGGCGACCGAGTGGCCAGCGCCCCAAACAGGGGGGGGGCCGGGTCGGAACTCGGCGTGCCTCGTCTTGGAAAGCGCGGCACAACAGGATGCATTCACCACCAGACAGATGACACTGATTCTCGATGAAATGTGCATGCAACCTACACACTTCTTGTGTATAGAGTATTCATTATCGAATAAAAAAATGGGAGGCCCAAGGCCAATCTGGGCCACGAGGGCTCCCGTGCTGGGCATTGGAGCACACATCCCACACCCACGCTGCGGTCGCCGCCAAGACGTCAATCCACCCCCCTCCTCCACCTTTTTCCCCCAGCGACGTTCCTCCCCCATTGCCCTCCCCCTGCTCCCGAATCCGCCACCCCTTGCTCGTCCTTCCACGCCATCTGTCTACTCTGTTGCGGTGGTTCCCCGTCGCCCCGTCGCCCCGTCGCCCCGGCTCTCCACCGGTGGCGGGGCGCGGGGGTTGGCCCCGGCGGCGGTCCGCGGCCATGGCGTTTGTCGGCACCGCCGCGGCGTCGGCGGTGCGGCGGGCAGCGCCGGTTTGGGGCCTTCGCGGACCTACCTTTCTCCACGTCTCCCCGTCGGTGCCGGTGTTTGTGGCGGCGCCCGCCGGCCGGGGGCTGCGGCCGGCGGGCCTCCCCGCCGCCCTGCGTGGGGGGAATCCACTGGCGGCCGGCTGCAGCGGCGTCGGCGCCGCCGCTGGCGCCGGCGCCCTGTGCATGGCCACGCGGGCCACGTCTGGCAGCGACGGCGGGGCGGCGCCCAAAAAGGCGGCGGGCGACGCCGCCAAAAAAGCCGCCGCCAAAAAGCCCGCCGCCAAGCCCAAGGCCGGCACCCCCAAAGCCGCCCCCGCCAAAGCAGCTCCCGCCGCCAAACGCAACAAGGCTGCCTCTGCCGCCCGCGCCGCGGCCGCGTCGTCGGCCCCGCGGCGGGCGCTGGTCATTGTCGAATCCCCCGCCAAGGCGCGGACCATCCAGCGCATCCTCGGCGGCGGCGGCGGCGGCGGCGGCGGCGGTGACGGCAACGCCGATGCATCCCCGCGCTACATTGTCGAATCGTGCGTCGGGCACGTGCGGGACCTGCCGTCGTCGGCCAAACAAATCCCCGCGGCGGTCAAGGGCGAACCGTGGGCGCGCCTTGGCGTGGACGTGGCCAACGGCTTCCGCCCTCTGTACGTGCTCATGCCGAAAAAGTCGAAAATCATCGCCGCCCTCCGCGCGCAGCTGGCCGACTGTGATGAGCTGGTGCTCGCGACCGACGAGGACCGGGAGGGGGAGGCCATTGCGTGGCACCTCGTGCAGCTGCTCAAGCCCGACAAGCTCGGCGTGCCGGTCCAACGGGCGGTCTTTCACGAAATCACCCCGGCGGCGGTGACCGCCGCGTTTGCGTCGATGCGCGGCATTGACGAGCACCTGGTCAACGCGCAGGAGACGCGGCGGGTGCTCGACCGGCTGGCGGGGTACACCATGTCGCCGCTGCTTTGGCAAAAGATTAGCCGCGGCTTGAGCGCCGGCCGCGTGCAGTCGGTGGCCATGACGCACATTGTGCGGCGGGAGCACCGGCGGCTGGCGTTTGTACGCGCCGACTATGCGGGCGCCAAGGCGGTGGTGGCGGCGGGGGGGGGGGCGTTTGAGGTGTCCTTGGTGGCCCTGGCAGGCCGCCGCTTGGCGACGGGCAAGGACTTTGACCCGTCGACGGGGCGGCTGTGGGCCGACGCGGACGCGCGGCGGGAGCGACAAGCGGACGACGGGGATGGCGCCGACGCGGACGATGGGGAGGCGGCGGATGGGGATGGCGACGGCAACGGCGACGGTGGGGTGTCGCGGAGAAAAAAGGGCGGCTCGGCGGCGGCGTCTGCCAAGCCGCCCCTGCAACTGAAAAAGACGGCCGCCAAGGCGGTCGTCAAGGCGCTGACCGCCGCCGACGGGTGGGCCATTGACGACGTGACGCGGCGGGGCACTCGGCGACGCCCCCCCCCCCCTTTCATCACGTCTACCCTCCAACAAGAGTCGAGCCGCCGCCTCGGCATGCCCGCGGCCAAGACGATGCGCGTCGCGCAGGGCCTCTACGAGCGCGGCCTTCTCACCTACATGCGGACGGACAACCCGACGCTCAGCGAGCAGGCCGTAGCGGCGACGCGGTCGGCCATCGTTGACCGGTATGGGGACGACCACCTCGGCGCGGGTCGCGTCGGCGCCAAGCCCAAGAGCGCGCAGGAGGCGCACGAGGCCATCCGCCCGGCTGGGGAGGTGTTTCTGTCGCCCGCCGAGGCGGGGCTGGAGGGCGACGAGGCCCGCCTGTACGCGCTCGTCTATCGGCGGACGCTCGCGTCGCAAATGGCCGACGCGGCCGTCGATACGACGACGATTACGGTGCGGTCGCCGCCGCTGCCGCCGCCGCTGCTCGCCCAAATACGGGGGGGCAAGGCCGCGGGCGGCGCGCCTGCGGCAGATGCGGGGGACGATGTCGGCATCTTTCGCGCGTCGGGCACCATCGTCGTCTTTCCGGGCTTTTTGAACGTGTACAGCGACACGTTTGGCGCGCCCGCCGAGGGGGGCGCCGGTGAAGCCGACGGCGGCGGGGATGGCGGCGGCGCGGCGGCGGCCGTCTCTCCGTCGGCCGCGTCGGCGCGTCCCGGCACGGCTGCCGCCGCCGCGCAGGTGCTCCCAGATGTGGTCCCCGGCGCGCCAACCACGTGCAGGACGCTCGACATTGTGGAACACACGACCACCCCCCCCGCGCGCTACACAGACGCGTCGCTCGTCAAAGAGCTAGAAGCGCTCGGCGTCGGCCGCCCGAGCACCTACGCGTCGATCGTTGAGACGCTCGTCCTTCGTGGCTACGTCACGCGGGGTACCCGCGAGACGGCCGGGCGGCTGCCGGCCCAGGCGCTGGCCCCCCGCCTGACCGCCTTTGTCGTCGACCAGCTACTCAGCCGCTATTTCCCGTCGTTTGTCGACGCTGCCTTTACGGCCGACATGGAGCGCTCCCTCGACGCCATCGCGGCGGGCGCCGCGGACCGCCAAGAGTACCTCGCCTCGTACTACTTGGGGGAGGATGGCCTGGCGGCGAGCGTCGCGCGGATGGAAAAGGAGATTGATACGGCGTGGGCGCGGCGGCTGGTGCTCCCGGGCCAGGGTGGCGGCGCTGGGACAGCCGAGAGCGGCGGCAGCGGCGGCGGCAGCGGCGGCGGCGTCCGTAAACGCTCCGCGGCGGCCAAGAAGAAGGACGTGGCCAGGGGCGGTGGCGCCCTTGCCGCCGGCGCCGAAGTGTTTGTCGGCCCCTACGGCCCGTACATTGAGCTCCCCCGCGGGGTGGTCGACGCGGCCGCTGCGGCGGGCGGCGGCGACGCTGGTCGGGAGGTCATCAAGGCCTCCCTGCCGGCGGCGACGCTCGCCGATGAGCTGTCTGCGGAGCGCCTCGAGCAAATTCTCAGCCGCGCCCTCGACCCCGTCATTGGCACGGATCCGGCGACGGGGTTGGACGTGCTCGTCCGCACCGGCCGCTACGGGCCGTACGTGCAGCTCGGACGGGATGAAGATTACGTGCCAGAGGAGAAGCCCAAGCGGAAAGTCGGCAAGAAGGGGGCAGCGGCGGCGGCCGCCGCGGCCTCCGCCGCTTCCACCGCTGACGCCGCCGGCACGGCACCACCACCCGACGCGCCCGTCCTCACGGCCGACGGCAAGCGGATCGGCAAACCGAAGCGCGCGTCGCTGCTCTCCGGCATGGACGTTGGCGACGTTAACCTGCCGACCGCCCTCCGCATCCTGAGCTTGCCCCGCGTGCTCGGCGTGCACCCGACGCTCGGCGGGGAGGTCAAGGCGGGGATGGGGCGCTTTGGCCCGTACGTCGTCCACAATGGGATGTTTGTGAGCCTCAAGAGCACCGCCGCTGCCGCCGCCGGTGGGGACCGGGCGGGCGACACGGGCGGCGACGACGGCAACGACGGGGGGGCGCCGCACGTTGACGCCCTAGCAGCCGACGACAGCCCGGCCATTGGTGGCGACAATGAGCAGTGGCGGCAGGTGCTGACCGTTGGCTTGGACGAGGCGGTCGCGCTGCTCGACAAGCCGCGGCCGTCGCGGCGGGCATTTGCAGCGGACAAGGCCAAGCGCGTCAAGGCGGCGGCGTGAGCGCGCCGGTGGGCGCCCGCAAGTCACGTGCCTCCAGCACATGGGGGGGCGTCGACGAAGTTTTTCCTTCTCGTAATCGTTTTGGTTTTCTCCCCTTCGTTGTACGGTTTCTTGTTTTTCGGCAGGCACGGGCATAGGACCCCCTGTTTCTCTCTCGGCCGCCCTCCACACGTTGGGAGCCGGGGACGGGGTCCGTCACCCCGCCCGCGCGAGGCGCACGGCCGCCCGGTCCGCCGTCGCGCCCGCGTAGCCGACGTGCCAGCCGACTTTGCAACCGTCCGCCGCCGCGTCAGTGTCTTGGCAGCACCCCCAGCGGCCGCCGAGGCGCGGGCCAGGGCCGTCCAGGCTCGGGTCGTCGTGGTGATGGTCGTCGTAGAGGGCATAGACGGACGGCTTGCCAGTGATGTCGCCGTGAAAGGTACACTGGGGGGGGGAGGGCAGCCGTCGTCCGAGGATGCATTGCAGGTCCACGCAACAGCAGTGGGACGTCAAGTCGCATTAGAAACGGGAAACCAATGCAAAAAGCAAACGTCGGGCGAGGTGAGGGCGTTCCTCCCAGGTCCTTGTGGGTCCAACGTACGGCTGTCGGGGAGTTGGTGTCCTCTTCATATTCTTTTCTGCACCGCACGCAGTGTGCAAAGTGTGCCATGTAGACACCGCCAGTAGGTGGTGGACGCGGCGCCACCAAAGCCCGTCGGCGGGCGGCGACCGCTCGTGGAAGTGGCGGGTGCGACTTGGAAGACAGGTCCATGAGTTTCGGGTATCCCAGCCCCAGCGAGGCAACCATCAGAAAGGCTGCCATGCTGGTTGCGCCCATAAAACACGCCAGCTACGGCAACGGAGCAGAAAAGGACGCGCAGGAGGATGGCACGTGTGCATCAACACCTCATTTGCACCCACGCCAGGGAGCTCTATGGTTTGGAGCTCACATCGCGATGCAATATGGCAGGTGACTCAATTGTCGCTCTCAATCAGTACACATGACTTTACACTTTTCGATATACGGGACCACCGTGGCCGTTCCAGGCGGACAGAATTGCTCCAAGTACACTCGCATGCTTCCAAGCTCACGAGTCCGTCGTGGTGCCCTGCTCCTCTCGCGGGCCACCACCCCGATGCGTGGGCTCGACTTGGTCTTGCTCCCCACCCCCGCGCTCCGTCCGCCCACCCCCCATCGACGCCCAGCGGCATCGCGGCGGTTGCCACCATGACGCTCTCTCTCCTCCCCCGCATGGCGGCGCCACTGCGCCTCGCCGCCCGCGCCGCAGCGCCTGCGGCGGCGCCGTCCGCGGGCATCCTGACCCGCTGGGCTGCGTCTGCCGCGACGCCGACGTCCGCGCCCGGGCCGCTCGTCACTGGCTCGACGACGGCCGGCTCGAGCTACGCAACGACCGCGACGTCGTCGGCGCGCAATGCGCCGGTGGCCAACTTGCAGGGCGCGCAGCCGATCGGCAACTCGGAATACGTGGTGCGTTTGGGGTCGGTTGGTGCTGGCGACGGCGGGGTGCTCGTTGTGACGGGCCTTGTCGTGTTTGGAGGATAGGTGGTGTGCTCTGTCCGCGTGCTGGGCTGTTTGGGCATGCGGGAATCGGTCTGTTGTGTCAAGAGGGTGCGTCTTTTCAGCGGACTGGCGGTGTGAGGGCCGGCCGCCCATGTCTAACAGTCCTTTTGTTGTAAGTTTTTTTTTTTTGCATTGTGCCCCCTCTACTACTGTCCTGCCCTAACTGGCTTGGCTTTTACCCCGTAGGTGACGCGCCTGGATGACCTGGTCAACTGGGCGCGCAACAACTCGCTGTGGCCAATGACGTTTGGGCTGGCCTGCTGTGCCGTGGAGATGATGCACGCCGGCGCCGCGCGGTACGACTTGGACCGCTTTGGCATGATCTTTCGCCCGTCACCGCGCCAGTCGGACGTGATGATTGTGGCGGGGACGCTGACCAACAAGATGGCGCCCGCCCTGCGCAAGGTCTATGACCAAATGCCTGAGCCGCGGTGGGTAATTTCCATGGGCAGCTGCGCCAACGGGGGTGGGTACGTTTTTGCTTTTTTTGCGTCTTGGGGGTTCCGAGCCTGGTTGAGGGGGCGCCTGCAGATCTGTGGTGCCTTGTGATTTGCCGCCGCAGTGGCATAGGGGAGCTGCTGAGTCCTATTTGTTTGGTCCATGTTGGAGGATGCGTCTTTCTTCTTTGATTTGTTCTGACTTCTGACGGCCTGCTTTCCGTGTTGTTATCGTATCTCTCGACGTCCCTTTCGACTCATGTATGTTGTTGTGCTGTTTTCTCCATGCCTCTCGATTCGCAGGTATTACCACTACTCGTACTCTGTTGTCCGCGGCTGTGACCGCATCGTCCCGGTTGACGTGTACGTCCCGGGCTGCCCGCCGACCGCTGAGGCCCTGCTGTACGGCCTCATGCAATTGCAGAAGAAAGTGCGGCGCCAGAACACGATGCTGTCGTGGATGAAGAAGTGAGCGTCGTGCGGTGCATGTGAGCCAAACGTGGTGGATGTAGGCCCGTTTTGGTTCTCGTGCCTTGCCCCGCGTTTGTTGGGAGTTTTCTGCTCGGCCCCTGTACATGTTTGTGGCTGTTCGACTCGTCTCTCTGTCGCCCTTTGTTCTTCATCGAGTTCGCCGTCTCCGAGAGGAGCCAACGACGCGGCCGGCAGTTCCTTGTTAGCTGGCAATGGGCGCCAAGACTCCCGTGCGCTTGAATACTTTGCTGCTTTGGAGTTTCTCACTCCCACGCCCATCGACAGCCATGTTCATCACCGCTTCATCACTCCCGCGCGTTGGATACACTGGCACCACAGTACTGTGATAATTCAGAGGTACAGTAAACGGCGAGACGGCAGACAGCATGCACCAGCATGTCGGCCCTCTCCACAGCGTGGACTCGTGGTTCGCGAAAAACGACCGCGCCAGCCTCAGGCAAGTCACCTGTCGACGCACCGCCCTGCTGGCGCGCTTCACGCTCGTCGCCGCCGAAAATTGACCCACGCCCCTCCTTCGGGCACGAGCGCCATGCGAATGGCGAGTTTGAGCTCCCGCCCCGGCACCGGGAGCAGCTCCCACCCCGCCCCGAGCACCTGCACGACAATGGCCTTGACTTGGGACAGCGCCACGGGCCGCCCGAGGCAGCTGCGGTCGCCGGCCCCAAACGGCAGGTGCGCGTAGGCGGTGCGCTTCCCCCCCCCGCCGTCGGGGCCGAGCCACCGCTCGACGCTAAAGTCAGCGGGGGTGACGCCCGGAGACGGCGGCGGCCACAGACCCTCGTCTTGGCCCATGCGGAGGACGTTGATGATGACGAGGGTGCCGGCTGGGATGACCATGTCGCCATACGTAAACTGCTTGCGGGGCGTGCGGGGGATGGCGAAGGAGGTAGGAAGGAGGCGTGACGATTCAGAGACGACAGCCGACAGCAGCGGCAGCGCCTCGAGCTCCGTCGCGTTGAGCTGCTTGCGAGGGTGCCCGTGGCCGCCGCGCGCGGCCGCCGCGCAACGCGGGTTGGTGCTCCCCGTGTTGCTGTCGCCGTCACGGCCGCCGTCGGCTGCGGTGGCCGCCTCGATTTCTGCCACGAGGTCGGCTTGCACCTTGGGGTGCGTCGCGATGTGGTAAAAGACAAACGCGAGCGTCGCGGCGGTCGTGTCCGTCCCCGCAAACGCAATCGTCACTGCATTGTCCATGATGTCCGCCTCGGAGATGGGGTCGACGGGTGGCGGCGCGTCGCCCGCGTCGCCGCCCGCGTCGAGAAGCACATCGAGGAGGGGCACGGGGGGCAGCGGCGGCGCTCCCGCCGCCCGTGCCGCCACGCGAGCCGCCCGTCGCCGCTCGAGGATGCATTCAAACTCGGCGCGGATGGTTGCTTGTGCCGCCCACACCCGCCGGTTTTCTGCGGTCGGGAGTGACCACCACAGCCGCCACGGGCGGCTGATACGGCGGGGGAGGCCTTGTGTGATGGCGTACATGGCTTCAAACAGGTGTCGCTGCGTCGTCGGGGGAGCGGCCGCGTCGGCCGCCTCCGCCGCCATTGTCGACCCCGCGCCGGCCGTCTCCGCCACCGCCGTCGACCCCGCTTTGGCCGAAATGGTTGCCCCTCGTGGCGGCGCGTCGTCCGCGTAGAGCCGCCAATCCTCCCCAAAGGCGTAGCCGCCGAGGGACTCAAACAGAATCTCTTGGGACCAGGCCATCATATCGACGGGTGTGCCACCATCAGCGCCCTCACCGTCGGGGCCAGACGGTGAGCCTGCTGCGGCTGCCGTGGCCGCCGCCGTCAGGCGGCGCAGCCCCCGGTCGACGGCCGCGCGGGTCATTGGGAGGGAGCCCTCCTTGCCACTCGGCCACGTCCCCCTACCCCCACCGCCTGCCACAGCGCTGTGTAGCAGGCGACGGATGCGGCGCCACGGGGGCCCCTCAATAACGATGGCCGACCGCGGGTAGAGCGGCCCAAACACAAAGCGGAACAGGTCCGAGTTGGACCACCCCCCCCGGGAGGCGGTGAAGATGGCTTCCGCCAACCCCGCGTCGGCGACGCTGACCATCACGCGGGGGCCGAGGTGGAGCTTGACGACCCGCCCATAGGTGGTGTGGAGGGCGTTGAAGGACTTGGGCAGGTTGTGCGCGTCGATATGAAAGACGTTGCCGACAAACGGGTAGGGTGGCGGGCCGGCAATACCCGTCGGCGGCGGCCGCCGCGTGTAGGTGTAGAGGACGACCGACGAGAGGAGCAGCAGCAGCAGCGTCACGCCGACGGCGGTGCCCAATGAAGGGGTGGCGGGCGCCTTGGCCGACAGAGCGTCGCTCGCCGTTGCTGCCGAGAAGGCCAGGAAGGCCTCCATGGCGGCGACGCTTGTGAGAGCAGGGGGGGGAGGGGGTGCTGGGTGGGAGGGAGGCGTGGAGGTACCGCCGGTGCGACGGACCCCCAGTGCTCCGGACGCTTTTGTGACTTGAATCGACGGCGGCGGCAGCCACCGCCTCGTGCGCCTCGCCGCGCGGCCGATCTAGATACGCCCGACCCGCGTGGGTGGGCGGCGCGGCGGCCCAGCGGATGGAGACCACGCGGCTGCACACGTGTGGACGCGAGGCAGCACCCGCGGCCGCCGTGGGCAGGCGGCGGGGGTGGACCTGTTTTGTGTTTGCCGCGTGCCCCCACCGCGACCCCCGCCCGTGCCGCCCACAGCCGCCCGTCGCTCGGCCGTTGCCGCCGCCGCCCGCGCGCGGCGCGGCACGTGCGGGAGGACCGGGCCCGCCCGAGCGCACCAAACAGCGCCGCCGGGCGGGCGGGTGCTGGCACTGCGC
>ENA-ORXR01003215-ORXR01003215.1-marine-metagenome-genome-assembly--contig:-NODE-3215-length-14791-cov-6.654547_pt1 | contig 14791 bp, 10 predicted proteins | sample MGYA00237866_ERZ511479 | MGnify/ENA metagenome assembly ERZ511479 | reverse complement strand
GGCGGCCACAGCGTCGGCGGCGGCCGCGTCGGCGGCCGCCACACGCTCGGCCGCCACCGCAGCCGCCGCCGCCGCGGCAGCCTCGGCCGCTGCCGCGCGCTCCGCCGCCGCCGCCGCCGCCGCGTCGGCGGTGGCCACCCGGCCCGCCGCGTCCGCGTCGGCGGCGGCCACAGCGTCGGCGGCGGCAGCGTCGGCGGCCGCCACGCGGTCGGCCGCCGCCGCGGTCGCTGCCGCGGCGGCAGCCTCGGCGGCCGCCGCGCGCTCCGCCGCTGCCGCCGCCGCCGCGTCGGCGGCCGCCGCGCGCTCCGTCGCCGCCGCGGCCGCCGCGTCGGCGGCCGCCACCGCCGCGGCGGCGGCCGACCGCACGTCGGCCGCGCGCGCGGCCGCCGCGTCGGCGCGCGCGCGCGCGTCGGCGACCGCCGCGTCGGCAGCGGCGGTCGCGTCGGTGGCTTGCCGTGCCGCCGCCGCCGCGCGGCCGTCGGCCGCCGCCGCCGCCGCGTCTGACGACGCTGCCCGGTCGGCGGCGGCGGCAGCGGCGGCGGCCGCATCGGCGGCGCGCGCCTCTGCGGCGGCCACCCGCACGTCGGCGGCGGCGGTGGCGGCGGCCGCCGCCGCGACCGCGTCGGCGGCACGCCCGTCGGCGGCGGCCGCCGCGTCGGCCGCCGCCCGCCCCCGCGCGTCGGCGGCGGCGACCGCGTCGGCAGCCGCCGCGTCGGCGGCCGCCACCCGCTCCGCGGCGGCCGACGCGGCGGCCGCCTCGGTGGCGGCCGCCCGCTCGGCCGCTGCCGCCGCGGCGGCGGCCGCGTCGGCCACCCGCCGCTCGGCGGCGGCGACCTCCTCGGTCGCACGGCGCTCCGCCGCCGCCACCGCGTCGGCGGCGAGTTCCTCGGCCCACGCCACGCCCTCGTCGGCGCGCGCGTCTGCGTCGGCGGCGGCGGCGACAGCGTCGGCGAGCCGCTCCGCCGCCGCCGCCGCGTCGGCGGCGGCCGCCGCCCGCGCCGCCGCGGTCGCGTCGGCGGCTTCCCGGCCCGCCGCCTCTGCGTCGGCGGCGCGCGACTCGGCCGCGTCGGCGCGGGCGGCCGCCGCGGCGGCCGCGTCTTGGGCGGCCGTTGCCTCCTGCGTCGCCGCCGCGGCGGCCGTGGCGGAGCGCGCCGCGAGCTCGTCCGCCTCGCACGCGGCGGCGTCCGCGTCATTGACCGCCGCCGCCGCCGCGCGCGCGGCGGCGGCGCGGTCGGCGGCGGCGGCCGCCGCCGCCGCTTCGGCAGCGACCGCGCGGGCGGTCGCCGCGTCGGCGGCGGCTTCGGCGGCGGCGGCGCGGGCGGTGGCGGCGGCGACCGCGTCGGCGGCGGCGGGGGGGGTGGTGGCGCCGGCCGCCCCGCCGCTGAGTGGGGCGGGGGGCGGGGGCGGCGCTACCGCCGCCGCCGCCGCCGCCGCCGCCGCCGCCGCCGCCGTCGAGGCGGGGTCGGGTCCACCCTTGACGGCGGCGGCGTCGGCGCTCCCGCCGGCGGGGGCGCCGGTCGAGCCGGCGGCGGGCTCGCGGTCGCCGTCGCCAGCGCTGGCGGTGGCGAGGTGCGCGGCGTCCGCCTCGACCGCCGTGCCCGCCATGACAGGCGACGGTGGGGCCAGGTTGCCGACGGGTCGGCCGGCACAGGGGGTGGGGGAGGAGGAGGGGTGTGAGAATGGAGGGGGGCAAGCAGAGACAGAAAGTGGCCGGGCAGGAAGGAGGGGGGAAGAGCGGGCAGGACGTGCACGGACGGATGGGTGCAAGTAGACCCAAGAGGTAGCCGGCAAGGATTGGACGATGGTTGGGAAGCCAGCTAAAGATGGGAGAGTTCGAATTAAGAGGGAGACGCGTACAGTGCCACGGTGGCGGTGGGTGCGGTGGTCTCTGCTGCTTGGTCACGGTCACTCGCACCTCGGCGGACCGCGGTCCGTCGCGCAGCCGTCGTGTCGCCTTCTGCACCGGTGGCTGTGACGCTTGCGTGACAAGAACCCCCTTGCTGAGCGAGCGCGGCAAACCCGGCCGACTCCCCCACCCCTCACTCCTCACTCACCGCCAGCGCCGTCCACAGCCGAGGTCAGGCTGGCGAGGGCGGCCGAGATGACAAGCACACTTCTTGGCGACGCGCTGCCGAGCCCCCCCTCCTCATTGTGTTTTCCCACCATACGCCAGCCTGAGAGCCGCGTCCAGCCCCGCGCCAGACGTGGAGGAGCTGTTGCCAACGGATGTGTGGGCGGCTGTCGCGCGGCGGACTGGTCACACATCCTGCCCTCGACGCACGTGACCAGCGGACTAGTCCGCTCGGACTAGCCCGAGTCGACTCGGGTGGGTCGGAGCTGCGGCGGCAAGCACCGTATCCAGCGTCCCTGCACGACCCCCGATGCGGACCAGTGGCGTGGGTGGCTGGCGGCGTCCTGGGCCTGATTTCATCCATATGTTGTGGTTGCGTCTCCTTGTCGACCGCGCCTGGATCGATGTACAGTACTGTACTGGGGTACATCAAGTATGATGTGGTTTGGTGCTGTCAACCGTACATGGACTCGTCAGTATCAGAGAAATTATGGTAGCCGTACAAGGTTCACTTGTCAGCAATTACTATGGGGTGGCGGCTCGGCTCGCTGCGACCAACCCTTGCTCCTGCCACAGTCCATTCGGGGGTTGCACGCCCGCGCCGTCAACGCCTTTTCCGTCAGGCGGTGCGCGGCGTTCGGCTCCGTCGCGTCCACGCTCGCCACCATCTGCTACTGCTGTCGTCTCTGCCGAGAGCCCGGTGCCGACTGCGAGGATTGCCGCCTCTGCCTCACTCTCCTCGTGCCGATCCACCCCCCCGACGCAGTGCCCCTGCGCCCGCCTGCTTGACCGAGCGACGCTGCCGGCGTGCCCGGCGCCCGACACCCCTGTGTGGGCGCTGCTTGCCGGTGCCGCGCCTGGCCGCCCGCCCGCCCGCCCGCCCGCCCGCCCGCCGACACAATGGCTTCGCTCGGCGCCACCGCCGCTTCTCGGCTGCCGTCGCTCTGCCAGGCGGCGGTCGGCGCCGGCCGCGCCGGCGCCCTGCCGGCCCGCCTGCGGTCGGTCGCCACCACCGCTTCCTCGTCGGCCGGCCCGTTCCGCCCAACCGACGCGGCAGCGGCAGCGGCAGTGACCGCCGCCACGGGCGGCGCCACCGCCAGCAGTAGCACATCGCGGGCGGTGAGCACCAGCGCGGCCACGGCCAAGGCCGCGGCGCCGGCCAAGCGCAACGCGACGCCCTTCCTCACGGGCTCGCGGCTGGACCCGAGTGAGAGCTTCTTGACGGGCGCCAACGCGACGGTGTTGGAGGACATGTTTGAGCGCTACCAAGCCGACCCGTCCAAGGTGCACCCGTCGTGGGTGGCCTTTTTCAACAACCTCGAGGCGGACGCGCCGCCCGGCCAGGCCGTTGCCGTGCGCCGCGCCAACCGCAACACCTTTTCCAACATCCCCGGCACCATGACGGAGGGCAAGGACCTGTTCCAGGTGTCGGAAGACACCATCAAGCTCATGAGCATGATCCGCGCGTTCCGCCACCGGGGCCACCTGGTCGCCGACCTCGACCCGTTGCGGATTGACGAGGACAGCGACGCCAACGTGCTCGTCCCATACAAGACGCGGCAGGAGCTGGAGCCGTCCTACTATGGCTTCACCGAAGCGGATATGGACCGGGAGTTTGTGGTGTCTGGGGAGCTGCCGGGACCCCCGGTCCGCAAGCTCCGTGAGGTTGTCCACATGCTCCGCACCGTCTACCTCGGAAAGGTCGGTTACGAGTACCGCCACATGCTCTCCAAGGAGGAGAAGGTGTGGCTGGCGTCGCACATCGAGGCGGCCCGCCAATCGTCCTTTGCCCCCGAGGAGAAGAAGCGAATCCTGCGGGATTTGGCCGACTCGGAGCTGTTCGAGGCGTTCCTGGCGGTGAAGCACGCGACAGCCAAGCGGTTTGGCATGGAGGGCGCCGAGGCGGTCCTCCCCGGCCTGCAGGCGATGGTCGAGCATGGCTCGGACCTTGGGGTGGAGAACGTGGTCGTCGGCATGCCCCACCGTGGTCGCCTCAACGTGCTCGCCAACCTCGTGCACAAGCCCCTCGACCAGATCTTTCACGAGTTTACGCCCCACGAGGATCCGGATAACGAGACGTACCTCGGCTCGGGGGACGTCAAGTACCATCTGGGCACGTCGCAGACGCGCGATATGCGCAACGGTCGCTCCGTGCACTTTTCGCTGATGGCCAACCCGAGCCACCTGGAAGCTGTCGACCCGGTGGTCGTCGGCAAGACTCGCGCCAAGCAGTTCTTTACGGGCGACACGGAGCGCAAGCGGACAATGGGACTCCTCCTCCACGGTGACGCGTCGTTTGCGGGGCAGGGTGTGGTGGCCGAGACGCTCGAGCTGAGCGACCTTCGCGACTACACGACGGGTGGCACCATTCACGTCATTGTTAACAACCAGATTGGCTTTACCACCGACCCGCGGTACGCGCGCTCGTCGCCCTACCCGACCGACGTCGGCAAGCTGGTGGGCGTGCCCATCTTCCACGTCAATGGCGACGACGTCGAGTCGGTGGTGCGGGTGTGCAAGCTGGCCATGGAGTACCGGCAGCGCTTTAACAAGGACGTCATTGTCGACGTGTTTTGTTACCGGCGGCACGGCCACAACGAGCTCGACCAGCCAATGTTCACCCAGCCGCTCATGTACCAAAAGATCAAGTCCCACCCGACGCCCTTCAAGGTGTACAGCGACCAGCTGCTGGCCGAGGGCGTCATGACCAAGGCGCAGCTGAAGGAGCTCAAGGACGAAATCATGGGCAACTTTGCCTCCAAGTTTGCGGACGCCAAGGACTGGAAGCCGCGGGACAAGGATTGGCTTGCCTCCCATTGGGAGGGCTTCAAGAGCCCCCAGGTTATCTCGGCAGGCCAGCTGACTGGCATCGCGGAGGAGAAGCTGCAGGAGTTGGGTGGCGCGCTGACGCGCATCCCACCCGACCTCAAGATGCACCCGCAGCTCAAGAACATCATAAACGAGCGCCGCAAGCACATTGAGCTGGGGGAGGGCATGGACTGGGCGACGGCCGAGTCGCTGGCCTTTGCGTCGCTGCTGGACGAGGGCACCTCCGTGCGGCTGTCGGGCCAGGACTCGGAGCGGGGAACTTTCTCGCAGCGCCACTCGGTGTGGCACGACCAAGCGGTGGAGAAGGTGTACGAGCCTCTCAACAATCTCGGACCGGATCAGGCTGCGATGCAGGTGTGCAACTCCAACCTGTCCGAGATGGCCGTGCTCGGCTACGAGGTCGGCTACTCCCTGGAGAGCCCAAAGTCGCTGGTCCTCTGGGAGGCCCAGTTTGGTGACTTTGTCAACGGCGCGCAGGTTATCATCGACACCTTCATCTCGGCGGGCGAGCGCAAGTGGCGGCGGCAGTCTGGCATCACGCTGTTGCTGCCGCACGGTTACGAAGGCCAAGGTCCGGAGCACTCCTCCGCCCGTATGGAGCGCTTCCTCCAGTCATGCGACGACGACGAGGACGTGGTGCCGCCCATGGACGTGGAGGTGCGCCAACAAATTCAGACCATTAACTGGCAGGTCGTCAACGCGTCGACGCCCGCCAACTACTTCCACGTCCTCCGCCGGCAGGTCCACCGCGACTTCCGCAAGCCGCTGATCATCATCACCCCGAAGTCGCTCCTCCGCCACCCGAGCTGCAGGAGCAACATGAACGAGTTCACGGGCAAGTTCCGCCGTGTCATCCCGGAGGAGTCGGCCGCCATCACCGGCGCGCCGGACCAGGTGCGCAAGGTGGTCTTCTGCACGGGCAAGGTGTATTACAACCTGATGCAGGAGCGCCTCAAGCGCAAGCAGACGGACGTGGCGATTGCACGGGTAGAGCAGATTGCTCCCTTTCCCTTTGACTTGGTCGCCGAGGAGGCCCGCAAGTACCCTGGCGCACAGCTGCTGTGGACGCAGGAAGAGAGCAAGAACATGGGCGCGTGGTCGTACGTCAAGCCCCGCCTCCAGACCGCGCTCCGGCACTTTAGCAACGGCAAGGACGACCGGCTGGTGTCATACATCGGGCGCGAGCCGTCGGCCGCGCCGGCGACGGGCAACCCGATAGTCCACAAGGAGGAGCAAGACGCGCTGGTGAATGAGTCGCTCGCCTGAGTTGGGGCGAGTGTTGTCGGGTGTCTGCAGCTGCGTGCCTTGCGTTGCGGTTGTAGAGTAGGGGCATGCGGTGCGACTGTCCCTGGCTACTGCGCCGCGGCGGGTACGCAGCGTCGTTTTAATGCTTCAGATCCTGTAGTTCTGTGTTCATAGGTTTTTCGGATGACTGCGCGCTTCGTTGCGATCTGTTTCGGTGGTTCCTCTTGGCATTGTGGTGCGATGCTATCGTGCTCTTCTTTGCATCTGTCGACGCCGGTGGCTTGGAGCTGCGCTCGGCGCGTGTGCATCCAGAGATAAATATGGACTGGAGACAAGTGGCGAGCATGTGGTCAATGAGAGATCGTCGGTCGTGGTGGGTCCCTCCAGACGTCAGGTGGAAGCGACCACGGGGCAGGAAGGATGAAAAACATGGTATTGAGGAATAAAGCCTCATCTGCGTCTCCCTCATTTCCAGTCACCGTCAACAGCAACCAAGTGCCACCAGCAGAGACACTCGCACGCGCGACACGGACCAGACTCACTCAAGGGGACAAGGGTGGATATCGCAGACTCTCCAGGATGCCGCCACCGCCGCCGCCTCGCTGACCCCGAGCGGGCGGATTCTCCCCGTGGCAACCGTTCGGCGGAGAACCGGCCGCTCCGCGCAGCACTGCCATTGCGCTGGCGCCGGCCGACTCTCCCAAAACACGCCCACCAGCCACCAAGCGCATGGACTCGGTCGAACTCTCTGAGCCGTAGCGGCCGACCGCCGCACCGCTCGGCGCTCGCAAATACTGCGGCGACGCTCGGCGCGCGTCGCCGTCGCGGTCCGTGTCACACACACCAAGGGAGCAGGCCATGAATTTAAGGGCGGGGGAAGACAGAGCCAAACCGGTGACGAACAACCGACCTGTCACCCGCCGCACCCACGTCACACCCGGCGGCAACCTCTGCGCCACGCGACCACGGTCCCACACCACCACCCAGGCGGGAGCGGCACTCGCACCCACTGCTCAACGGTCTCGCCCGCTATCTCACCCAGCCAAATCAGAGCCGGCGCCAGTGTCATGCCCCGCTCCGCCGCCACCATCCCAAACAAAAAGAGTCCTTCCCACAGGCACCACCAATCACCTCAGCATCGGACCTGCATCCAAAACGCCACCGCCGCACTGCAGAGGCTCGACACAGGCACAGACGCCAATGGGCAGGGCGGCAACTCTGCCGCCGCTATTCATCGTCGTCATCGTCCGCCTCTGGCGGAGGCAGGGCGGCCTTGACCTCCGCCCACGACTTGCCCTTGTTGACGCTGCCCCACACCGAGTCCGACGCCGAGTCCATCGCGTTGGTCCCCGCAAAGCCCGCCGCGACGAGCGTCAGCGTCCAAATAGAGTTGCGCTTGATGATGCCCGAGTAGAGGGCAGAGCGGACGGCCGCCATGCCGCCCATCGCTGCCTCGCGGGAGGCCATGGCGCCGGGAGAGGGGAAGATGAGGAGAAGAAAACCAAAGGGGTAGAATTAATAAAATGGACAGGGAGTGGCGGGGGGTGGGGGGACGTGTCCGCCGGGATCGGGCCACGGTCAGGCGGGGTTGTCGTGAGCGCGGTGGTGGTCGCTGCCGGCAAAGAGAAGGCTGCGCGACGGTGGCCACCACCCGATCGAGGCCGTGTGCATCACGTGTGTTCGCGAACATGGTTGACTACTAAATTTTATGAATTACTGTAAAAAGGTCACTTGAATTTTACCGAGAGAAGAGTAAACAAAACTGTATCGAGCAACGAAGAGGGTAGATGCATACCAACCAGGACCCGCCGCTGACGCGGGAGCCACAAAAAAAGGTTTAGAAAACGCGGCACTCCCCCCGTGACGCCGTCGCCTCTCAGTCAAGACCAAACCCCACTCCCATCTGCGGCGCTACCCCCTCCATCCCATCGGGCGGGGTGGGGCGGGCGGGCGGCGGCCACACCGCGGGCGGGGACACCGCCAGCGGGGTGGCGCTTAGCGACGCGCCAACGCCAGGCGTGCCAGCGCCGGGGGTGCCAGAGCCGGGCGTCAAGGACCGCCCACTGCCCTGGCGGCGGAGCCACCCGCCCCCACCAATGTCGCCCGGCCCGCCGGCGCTGCTGCGGGCGGCCCACCCGCTGCCGCCAAAGCTGCCCGACAACCCCGTGCCGGCGGGCCACAGGCCGAGGGAGCCAAAACTGCCACTCAAGCCGCCGCCGCCGCCGCCACCTCCACCCCCACCGCCGAGGCTCCCCGAAAACCGACCGAGGCTGCCGGTGCCCGCCACCCCCGACCCCCCCCCGCCACGCGTGGCAAACGGGGACACGCTCGCCGCGGTGTTGACGTGCGTCGGCTGGAGGAGGGCCACTTGACCAACGTTGCTCGTCACGGCCGCCGACGACGCCAAGCGCACGCTGAGGGTGTGCACAAACGCATCCTCGGGGACGGTGCGGGAGGCGTATCCGCCCTCCTCGAGGCGGGAGAAGGAGCGCTGGAGGCTGCCGCTGCGCCGCCCTGAGCCGACGTGCGACGAGCTGCCCGACTCAAAGGCCCGGACAAGGTCGGCGGCGACGGGGTCGACGATGCTCCGACTGCGGTGGGGCACGCTCGGATCCACGTCGGGCGTGACGCGATGCACGTCGGCCGGTTCCATAGTCGGGAAGGGGGAGGAGAGCGTCGGCACGTCGGGCGGCGCAACACCCTGCTCGTTGAGGTCCAACGCCGCCGCGTGCTCCGCAAAGTCCGTCATGTAGGCGGGCATGTCGCCCGACGTCAGCATTGCCATGAGCTGCTCCGGGTTGGCCGCCTGGGACAAAAAGTCGTCGGGGAGGCCCGCGCCGGCGCCGGCATCGCCAGCGGCAGCACCTGCCGCCGCCGCCTGCATCGCCGTCATGACGTCCAGCGACATGGCGCGTTCAAACTCCGACTCGTGTTGGTCGCGCGACGTGTCGGCCGCCTCGGCAAACGCCTCGTAAATGCCCTGCCCCTGCTGCCGCGCGGCGGGGAGGGGCACGGGCGCGCCGTGGCGCAGCAAACGGCCGCCGCCCGACGCCGACGCTGCGCCCGCGCGGCGCGCAGGGCGGGAAGGGATCGACGGCGGCAGCGGCGGCGGCGGCGGCGGCGGAGGGGGGGGTGGTCCCACCGCCACCCTGTGCGGGGGTGGGGGAGGGTGTACCCTCGACGACGGTGGGGCGGAGGGGGGAAGTTGGCCAGCCGACGCCGGTCGGGGACCCAGAAACGCCGACGTTGCCGTCGACTCATGCACGGCCGGCGCGTCCAACGGCGAGAGGCGGCCGACCGAGTCGGCCGGCGACTGCCCGTACAGTTGCCAATGCTCCGCGTCGGCGCCGAGTTGGGTGTGCCGCTGCTGCTGCCACCCCTGGGGGGGGGCGAAAAAGGAGTGTCCCCCGCCCCCGCCACCCCCACCCACCGCACCCGACGGCGCCGACAGGCCGGCGGTGGCCGGCGACAGCCCGTAGCGACCGTCCCCATACGGGGGGGACCCCCCCGATCCCGCCGCCGTGCTGCCGGGCGTCGGCAGGAGTGCCGACGGGTCGGCGGTAACCGCGGTAACGGGGGAGGAGGAGGTGCCAGTCCGTGGTGGGCGTGGCGGCTCTGGCGACGGCCGGTCGATGAGGCCCGGGTAGCCCGGCGGGGGCATGGGCGGCAGAAACGAGCCAACGGCGTAACCACCCGCCGCCTCCACGACGACGGGCGCGTCATAGTCGAGCATGTGCGCGTCGGGGAGGTCGCCCTCCTTGTCCCCATCGTCCACGCCCCCTCCCTCCTGCCGGCCCACCCCGCCAAAGACGGCGGTCGCGCCGGGGTAGCCCGGTGGTGGGGGCGCAGAGCCGCCGACGCCCCCAAACGCCCCCCCGCCAAACGGCTGCAAGGCGATGCCCCCGCTGAGGCCCCCAAAGCCGCCGCCGCCCGCCCCAAAGACGCCGGTGGGGAGGTCCGTCGGGGAGCTGTCACTGCCGATGCCGCCGCCGCCGACGCCGCCGCCGACGCCGCCGCCCCCACCAAACGACGGCCGCGGCGCGTCTGGCGGCCGTGGCAACAGCGGCCGTAGTGCGCTCGGCGTGCCGAGTGTGCCCGGTGGTGGTGGCGCCGCCCACCCCGCGGCGGCGGGGGTGGCCTTGGACGGCGGCCGCGCGTTGGCACGATCCTTCCGCGACGGACCGGCGGCGGCGGCAGTGGTGCCGTCGTACACCACCCACGACTTGTCGGCCTTTTGGCAGGCCGCCATGGCGATCGACTGCCGCCGCAGGTGCGTGCGCTGGTGGGAGTTGAGGCAGGATTTCCATTTAAAGCGCTTGACTGTCGTGCAGGCGAGGCGCGGGGGGAACACAAAGGCAGCACACGCACCACGGAGGGTAGGCAGCGGGTGGGATCTCGCCAGGGCAGCAGCGGCTCAGGTCTCGAGCTTGTGCCCCGATGGCCTCGACGTCTTATGCAACAACGCGGGCGTGATGGCATTGGCCGATACCGCGACCATCGACGGCTATGACATCCAAATGCAGACCAATCACCTGTCGCATTTTTTGTTGACGCGAGAACTTATGGCGTTGCTCGAAACCGCTGCCGAGGCGCGGGGCGGAGCGCGGGTGGTCAACCATTCAAGCATTGCTCGCATGTCGCCCAGCCGGAAACTGGCGGGCAAGTACTTAGGAAGGAACGGCGGCGAGCTCGGCGGCGACGGGCTGGGAATAGAGAACATCATGATGAACGGGCCTCGCTGGCGGCGCTACAACCAGTCCAAGCTCGCCAACGCAGCGTTCACCGCTGCGCTTCACCAGCGCCTCCAGGCGCAAAGTTCCAAGGTGAAGGCGCTTGTTGCCCATCCCGGCCTCGCCAACACCCACTTGCAAACAAACTCAGTCCGCGACGGCGGAATGGGCAGCATTTTTACCGGCTTCTTCATGCGCTTTGCGCAGAGTTCCGAAGACGGAGCGATGGGCATCCTCAGCTGCATGTGCTTGGCGGATGCAGAGTCGGGCCAGTTCTACGGACCCGGCAGCGGGATGTCTGCGATGAGGGGCAAGGCCAAGCCGTTCGCGCTCGAGTCGTTCTATGACAACGAAGAGACACGCAAGCTGCTGTGGAGCTTGAGCGAATCCGCCATCGGCGCCACGTTCGACATCTGAACCAGGCCGACAGTGGACACGTCAGCGATCCCGGTGTGAGGCGAACCACCAAGCGGCGCAGGCTGGCGCTGCGACGTCAACCGGGCGGCGACAGTGTGGCTGGCTGCGGATAGTTGTCGCTTACGTCTGCCAACAGTTCGACGACTGATCCTCCGAACAGCCCAACTGCAACGATCGCCACGATGAATACCGATGTGATGAGGACGGCGTATTCGGTCATGACGCCACCCCGATCCTGCGACGCTGCGCTCGTCTGGTTCCGATTGCGTGGCAGCCGCGTCGCTCTCTGGGTGAAGCGATGGATCAGTGGGTGGGTCACATGATCCCAATCGGCATGCGACACACGAGTAGTGATGGCTGACCCGCAGAATGATGCCTTTGAACTCACCATTTGTGGGGTTGGGGTGAAAGCAGAGACATCGATACTCGCCCAGTACGGCAAGTTCGGCTGCGTGATCATCGCCATCGATCATGACATCGAAGCCCTAGGGCGCGTCGATGGCGAAGAAGCCTTCGTAACGTTGCGAGTGTCGCCGCGGCCGGTTCTGCAGCCGGTCCTGCAGCAGCAGCCGCAGCGGGAGCAATGATGTGTTTGCGAAGCGGTATCGACTTGCGAACACAGCAGTTGCAGGCATCTTGTGCGTGAATCTGCGTAGCGGTCAGGTCGGAGCGAGCGGGTCGGCTGGGAGGAACCACGATCGGCCATCTACGCTGCGTCTCATGGATCTGACGTACCCCACCGAGACGGACACCTTCCGAGCGAAGATCAATACGTTTCTCGATGACAATCTGCCCGATGGCTGGAACGGCATCGGCGCAGTGCCGCCCGAAGATCGCTATGAGTTCCAGATGGCATGGCGCCGCACGCTCAAGGCCAACGACTTGCTTGCGGCGAACTGGCCTGCCGAACTGGGCGGCGGCGGTCTTACCCATCTCGAGATGGTGGTGCTTTACGAAGAGTTCGCAAAACGTGGTGTGCCGACGAGCGGTCCCAACGATGCTTTCAGCATCTCGATGGTGGGTAACACGATCCTGCACTGGGGTTCCGACGAACAAAAAGAGCACTACATCCCTCGGATACTCGACGGCACCGACATCTGGTGTCAGGGTTACTCAGAGCCAGACAGCGGAAGTGATCTGGCCAATCTGGGCTGTAAGGCCGTGCTCGATGGCGACGAGTGGGTCGTCAACGGACAGAAGATCTGGACTTCGCAAGGCCATACCGCGAACATGATTTTCGTTCTGGCTCGAACCGATCCAGATGTCACGAAGCATGCTGGTATTTCCTTCTTGTTGATGGAGATGGACCAGCCCGGCGTCGAGTGTCGCGCCATCACCAACATCTTGCGCCACGACCATTTCAACGAGGTCTTTTTCACCGATGCACGTTGCCCCAAAGACAATGTGCTCGGCGGCGTCGGCAACGGTTGGGCGGTGGGTAACACGCTGCTTGGCTTCGAGCGTGGTGTCGGCGCCACAGTGCAGTCACTCGGCTTCCGCGCCGAGCTCGACAATTTCATCAAACTGGCGCGCGACGAGGGCATGATCGACGACCCAATGGTGCGCCAAGACATTGCCTACTTCCACACGTGCGTCGAGATCATGCGCTATCGGGGCATGCAAGCTTTGACGCGCTTTCTCAAGGGTCAGTCACCTGGCCCCGAGTCGTCGATCGGCAAGCTGTTCTGGAGCGAGTATCACCTCAAGGTGACCGAAGCTGCCATGAATTTGGCGGGACCAAAAGCAATGATTGGCTTTGGCGACGAAGATCGAGGTGGTCTTGGGCCACCAGCTATCGGTACCGAGAACACCGTGCCGAACTGGATGGCAAGCTTCATGATTGCTCGTCCCGGCACGATATACGCAGGCACCTCGCAGGTGCAACGAAACATCGTAGGCGAACGTGTCTTGGGCTTGCCCAAAGAGCCGCGAGCCGACAAGGGCACGTGGAAAGAGTCCCAAGCGAACTACTAGGCCACGTTGCCCCCGTCGTTATCCGACCGTGGCGCTGACGGCCCCGGCATAGGTCTCACTGCTGAAGGTGTAGAGGTCAAACACCGCAACGCCAAAGGCAACCAGTCCAATGACGGCGGCGATGACCACCAAGGCGAAAAGAAGCGCGTACTCGACGAGCATGGCGCCTTGCTCAGGGCGTGCTCCTTTCATGTGGTGTACGAGTTCGTTTGCCTTCACTTCCCAAAATGGGACCATGGTCTCAGAATAGAGGCTTAGGTATCTTTCTGGTGGCGGTTTAGGCCAAATTGACCACCCTGCAGGAACCGAGCCTCTAGGGCTCTTGTGACGAATCCAAGATCTCGTAGACGCGACGGGTGAAATACCAGCGGCCGTTGGATTTTGCGTAGGTATCGGAGTACTTGCCGGTAATCGTTCGCCTGACCCCGTCTTTTTGGTGCAAGAACTCTTGTTGGTACCACGTGCCGGTGGCAGCGTCGCCGGTCACGTGGATTGGTCCCGCCGACGCAAAGAATCCAACAAAGGAAAAGTTGGCCATCGCTTGCTGCCACGCAGGAAAGAACACGTCTTTGCCGGTGAGGTCGCCAGCGCCAGGCAACGTCCAGGTTGCGTCGTCGGTCCAGTTTTCGGCCCACGCCTCGCCATCGAATCGCATGACTGCGTCGTTGTAGGACTCGATGAGTTCACGGATCGCCAGCCGATCCTCGACAGGGCCAGTGCTGATCGGCATAGTTAACGTCCTGTCCATTCAGGTGATCGTTTCTCGGAGAATGCTTTGGGACCCTCGATGAAGTCTTCGCTTGCGAACAGCGCAGAAACTGCGGAGTAGCTGCCTTCGTAGGCTGCTCGAATACCGCCGTGTTCGAAACCCTGCATCGCTGCTTGTTTCGTGGCCCGTATCGACATTGGTGAACATTCAAGGATCATCTTGGCCCAGGCTCGGGCCGTCTCCATGAGTTCGGCCTGCGGCACGACCTCGTTCACAAATCCGAGCTGGAGCCCTTCGGCAGCGGGTACGTGACGGCCGGTCAACATCATGCTCATGGCACGTTTTAGGCCGATCTGGCGAGGCAAACGGTGGACGCCTCCTGCAAGCGCAGCAAGACCGACCTTGGGCTCCGGCAGAGCAAAGCGAGCATTGTCGGACGCAACGATGAGGTCACATGCGAGCGCAATCTCGAAACCGCCACCCATCGCCACTCCGTTGACTGCGGCGATGATCGGCTTGTCGAGATCCCACCGGGACGTGATTCCCCCGAAACCCGTCGTCGGTGCCGCCGAACGGTCGCCACCTTCGGCCTGGTATCGCAAGTCATTGCCCGCGCAGAAGGCCCGATCGCCTTCGCCGGTGATGATCGCAACCCACAAATCAGGATTGGCGGCGAAGTCGTCGAAGATGTCTGCCATCTCCGCGTTGCCCGGCGGATGAAGCGCATTCATTCGTTCGGGGCGATTGATCGTGACGATCAGCAGGTTGCCGTCTTGCTCTGCGGTACAGAATTCAGCCATGGCTTGACCCTAATCT
>ENA-ORXR01003214-ORXR01003214.1-marine-metagenome-genome-assembly--contig:-NODE-3214-length-14795-cov-2.955768_pt1 | contig 14795 bp, 12 predicted proteins | sample MGYA00237866_ERZ511479 | MGnify/ENA metagenome assembly ERZ511479 | reverse complement strand
TCTGTCGGCGGGCACAAAGTCTATCTGCATACAGGCGAATTTAAAGACGGCCAGCTCGGCGAGATTTTTATCGACATGCACAAAGAGGGCGCGGCATTTCGCAGCCTGATGAATAATTTTGCCATCGCAATTTCCATCGGTCTTCAATACGGCGTGCCGCTGGAAGAATTTGTTGAGGCCTTTGTCTTTACGCGCTTCGAGCCCTCCGGCCCGGTGCAAGGCAATGATAAAATCAAAATGGCTAATTCGATACTGGATTATATTTTCCGCGAGCTGGGTATCTCTTATCTCGGCTGGGAAGATTTGGCGCATAATACGGGCGACGCCAATACGCCCGACGCGCTGGGCGGCGGGGCGCGCGAGCGCAGCCGCGAGAGCAGCGATCCGCAATTAACATTGGCCAATTATTCCAAAGGCTTTGTCCGCGAAGGCAGCAGCGACCCGACGAATGTTTTGCCTTTCCGCGCCTCTCCCGAAGACGCGCCGGTCGAAGATATTGAAGAGGCAATCGACGTCGAAGCCGCAGCGAATGAAACCGCAGAGCAATCTTCTGCCGCAGGCGGAAGCGGCTCTGCGCCCAGCGCATCTCAGCTTGCCCGCTTTGCCGGATATACAGGCGATGCTTGCCCCGAATGCGGGCACTTTACATTAGTGCGAAACGGAACGTGCCAGAAATGTGATACATGCGGTAGCACGACAGGATGCTCATAAGGTTCAGACTTACCCACAGCCGCCAATTTATGTGTCAACATTATCCAGATTCCGCAAAGATTTTTGAGTATCTCGCATCTCCCTCTCTTTAGATTTCTAGCGAGCTGTGTATATTAATGTATGGCCACAGCACTCGACACATATACCGACCTTCCCGAAGACGACATCATCCAAACCGCTCCGCATAATATCGATGCAGAGCAAGCTCTGCTCGGCGCAATCCTGTATGATAACGAAGTCTATAACCGCCTCGGCGACTATCTGCGCGGCGAGCATTTTTACGATCCGGTCCACGGGCGTATATTTGATGTAATCGCCTCGCTCATTCAGCGCGGCTCGCTTGCCGATGCGGTTGTCCTCAAAAACCGGTTCGAGAAAGATGAAGGCCTGTCCGAAATTGGCGGCGTCGAATATCTCTCTTTCCTTTTGCATAATGCTCCGTCCGGCGCGGCGGGTCCGGCCTATGCCAAACTGATATTTGATCTCGCCATTCGACGCGAGCTTATCCGCGTCGGCGGAGAGATACGCGAATTTGCGGAGAACCCCGAAACCGAAGCCGAAGCGACAGAGCAGATTGAACTGGCCGAGCGCAAATTATTTGATCTGGCCGAGAGCGGCGGAACGCAGGGCGGTTTTGACAGTTTTGAAACAGCCGTCACCGCCTCCATCAATATGGCCCGCGCGGCCTATGAACGCGATGGCGGCTTATCCGGATTATCGACGGGATTGATAGATCTGGATCGCCAACTCGGCGGCTTACACGAGTCTGATTTAATCATCCTCGCCGGTCGTCCTTCAATGGGGAAATCTGCGCTGGCCGCCAATATCGCCTTTCATGTCGCCAAAGAGTATAAAACCGAAAAAGACGCGCTGGGGAATGACAAAGCCGTCGAGGGCGGCGTCGTCGCGCTCTTCTCATTAGAGATGAGCAGCGAGCAGTTGGCCACACGCCTTCTGGCGGAGCATAGCGGCGTGCCGTCCAATAAAATTCGCCGCGGCGAAATCACGCCCGACCAATTTGACGCCATCCGCGACAGCGCCTCGACGCTGCAACAAATCCCGCTCTATATTGATGATACGGGCGGGCTGTCTATTGGCGGACTTGTGGCGCGCTGTCGCCGCCTGAAACGCACGCGCGGACTTGACCTTATTGTGGTCGATTACCTGCAGCTTCTCTCGGGCGGCGCGCTTATGAAAAGCAGCGATAATCGCGTTCAGGAAATCACGGCGATTACCATGGGCCTCAAAGCGCTCGCCAAAGAACTTGACGTTCCCGTCCTCGCCCTCGCCCAGCTCTCGCGCCAAGTCGAGCAGCGCGACGATAAACGCCCGCAACTCTCCGATCTGCGCGAGTCCGGCTCTATTGAGCAAGACGCCGATGTGGTCATGTTCGTCTTCCGCGAAGAATATTATAAATCGCGCCAAGAACCGCGCGAAGGCACCGAAGAGCACATGGCTTGGCAAACCGAAATGGAAGAGCTACACGGGAAAGCCGAAGTCATCGTCGGCAAACAACGCCACGGCCCGATTGGCACCGTAAAACTGTCCTTTACCGCCGAGCTCACGAAATTCGGCAATCTCGTGCAGGACGATCGCTATGATGGGTATGTGGGGTAAGTAAGACGGGTATCGTGGTGAGCATTGGCAGCAACACTAGCCTTGGCGGTTGCGCATTTAGGCCTAATTTAATTCTCTCAATCTACCAGATTTTTTCTAGCTAGTCTTGCCTCTAGCTATTGTTTCATGCGCCATGAGAAGGTCGGTAGGTCTCCTCATGGCGTAGGCTTAATCAAACATATTTTCTCGTGGTATTTAGTTTGCAACCACGATTTTGCCAAGGGCTTGGCCGCTTGTCAGTCGGTCATAGGCTGCGCCAACCTCTAACAATGAAAAATTCGTGTCATCGAGCAGAGGTTTAAGAGCGCCCGCGTCCACAATTTCTGCCAGAGTGGCAAGGATTTGTCCGTGCGTTTCACGTTTGTGATCGTGAAGCATAGGGATGAGCATAAAGACGACATGCAGAGATAATCCCTTAAAATGTGCCGGGGTTAAGTCCAGTTCCAATAAGGCGACAGTCGTCGCAATGTGAGCGTTAAGAGCTGCTGCCTCGAAGGAATTTGTGATATTGGCTCCTCCGACTGTATCAAACACAACATCAAATCCTGCGCCGCCTGTGTATTTTTCAACGTAATCGGCAACCGCTTCGGTTTTAAAATCGATAGATGTCGCGCCAAAACCGTCAATAATGTCCATTTGATTCTGGCCAGTTCCGGTCGAGTAAACATCTGCGCCAAAGTGTTTTGCAAGCTGCGCCCCAATGTGGCCAACGCCGCCGGCGCCGCCATGTACCAATACTTTTTGCCCCGTCGTGACACCCGCGCGCGTGAGACCCTCATAAGCAGTGATACCAACCAGCGGAATGGCAGCGGCCTCACGCATAGATATAGATTTTGGCTTGTGGGCGATCAGGCGTACATCAGCATTTATAAGTTCGGTCAGTGTGCCTTGCATTCCGATAACGCCGCCTGCACAGCCATAGACTTCATCGCCGATCTTAAATCCTGTGACGTCTTTACCAACAGCCTCTACAGTCCCCGCGAAGTCCATCCCGAGAACGGCCGGTAAATCCGGAGAGAGCGGAAGCTGTTCCTGACCCATTTGACGTATCATTGTGTCGACCGTGTTCACGCTGCTTGCAGCAATACGCACCAAGACGTGTCCGGGCGACACCGCTGGCTCCGCAATTTCGCTGGGCTCAAAAACTGAACCCTCACCATAGGAATTCAAAATCATTGCTTTCATCATTTTTACCTCGTTAGAATTTCACTTGAGATAGACCTATCGACTTCGCGAAAGATATAAATACCTATTAAAGGTATTCAGTTTTTAGAAATTGAATATAATCTATGGAGCCTCCCAGATAGGCGGCTTTCCAATCTTTTCAACAAGGAAGTCGATCATTACGCGAACTTTGGCTGTGAGGACATTCGACTTGGGATAAACCAACCAGACGGCAGAGCCGTCATTGACTTCATAATCCGGCAGAACCCTTACCAATGACCCATCTCGTAATTCATTATGTATACTCCATATCGAACTCATAGAAATGCCAACACCCGCCAATGTCGCTAAACGCGTGCTCGCCCCATCATTACATAATATACGAGCCTGAGCCTGCGCTGGTGGAAACTGGCACTGGCGTCCAGCTGAAGCGGATAGATTTCGCCGCATGTCTCCGAATGTCACGAGACTGTGGCTTTCCAAATCATCGGGGGTTTCAGGCATGCCGCGTTTTTGCAGATATTCCGGCGCAGCGCATAAGACACGTTTATCGTCGGCGAGTTTTCTCCCCATCATCGTGCTGTCCTCAATTGCAAAATTGCGCAAGGCCAAATCATATCCGCCTTCAATGAGTTTTGTCTGTGTATCGGAAAACCGAAGATCCAGATTGAGCTCGGGATAGCGGTCTAAAAACTCCGGCAAAATGGGAGCGATATAAAGCTGAGCGAAGGTGCTTGAGCACGCAAAACGTATTGTCCCGGAGACGTCAGGATTGCCTTTGCCCAAAGCGACAAGCCCCGCATCCTCCTGCGCGACAATCTCCTTTGCAAAGGGCAGAAACTCCGCGCCTTCTAGTGATAAAGACACCTTGCGGGTAGAGCGGTGTAGCAAATCCGCCCCGACTTCCTTTTCGAGTTTCGCAAGCCGCGCCCCCGCCACCGCAGGCGCCAAACCAAGCTGTCGCCCGGCCGCACTAATGTTGAGAAGATCGGCAGCGATCACGAAAAGGCGTATAGCTTCAGTATCCATATTATATCCAAACTCTATATTCTGAATATTATTATACACCATTTATATTCAAATGGAAGTGAGTAAATAAACACAAGAACAAAGCTAATGACGGCTTTCACAACAAAGTGGAGCGCGAAATGCAAATTGACGCGAGTGTAAATTATCACGTCACCAAGACTAAGCCGCAGGCTTTTGAATTTGATGTGGACGGCATAGTTGGAAATCTTGTGTCACCTGAACTTGTGACCACTGAAATCAAAGTTACGGATTTACGTGACAGTGAGAGTCAGCCTGACTTTCAACGTGACGGCATTGAGTTCATTAATCAGCCATCCGCAATCGAATCGTTTGAAAGCGGAGACGATTGGGAAGACGTTTATAATCAAGAGCTCATCACAACTTTAAAATCGCGCATTGGCGCCAAAGAGGTTATTGTCTTTGATCACACAGTTCGGGTTGATGATCCTGATGCGGCCCGGCGACCTGCCCGTAATGTTCACAATGACTATAATGCAGCAGGGGCGCAGCAGCGCTTGATCGATCTTGTCGGCGAGGCGCGGGCCAAGATATTCCAAGACTCTGGCTATGGCTTTGTGAATGTCTGGCGTCCTATCGACAACATTATTCAATCTTCCCCGCTGGGGTTTATCCGGCCGTCATCGATGCGACAAGATGACTGGATGGATATCGGCTTGATATATCCTGACCGGTTTGGCCAAATCCTGGGCGTGGCTGCAAATCCGTCCCATGAGTGGTTTTTCAAATCCCATATGAGCCCTGATGAGGCCGTTATCTTTAATATATATGACAATAGCGGGCGTCCGCATTTAGCTCATAGCGCGCTTGATTTACCAAGCGACGCATTTGCAAAAACCCCGCGCAAAAGCATCGAGAGCCGTACGCTCATCCGTTATTCTTAAACCAAGAAAGGCATAAATCATGTCCACAACTTTACTCAAAAAAGCCCGTAATGTGCCGCGTCCTTCGCGCGACGCCATGTTAGTAAGAGACCCCTCCGTTCATCAGTTCTGGAACGACAACGAAAAAACGTTTGAAGCCGCTTGGACTGAATGGGAACAAAATGGCGGGCACGAAAATATCACCCTGGATCGGTCTCTCTATGCACCGGCTTTACGCCGCGCGATTGAGCAGGCTTGGAAAGATCCGACGCAGGAAACATCTGTGAGAGACCTTTGGACCGAAGTCTTTCCAAATGTCTATAAAGCGCAGTTCTTTGACCCGGAAAAGCTCAGCATATTGAGAGACTATCTGGATAAGGTCGCTGACGCCGGCATTCCGTTACGTCCACCTTATGGCATTTCTTTAAACCGAGGCGGAGCGATGCTTGATCCACGGTCCGAGGGCTACCTAGCTGCGCCAACGTTCCAAGCCTTTTATAAAGACCTTATGGATCATTACATGCGCCCTGTTTCGCGTCTGCTTTTTCCGGATATCTATGGATATGACAGCCAGACATTTGGGTTTTCAATACAATGGCAGGCCGGCAAAGATACAAAGCTACAGCCCCATACCGACGCGTCGAGTGTGACGCTAAACCTGAATCTAAACCTTCCGGGTGAAGGGTTCTCTGGCTCTGCTGTGCGCTTTATGGATCCCGTCAACCGAAAGATTGAAAGCTTAACGTTCGAACCGGGAACAGCCCTTATTCACCACGGCAATGTTCCGCATGCGTCGGAACCAATTACGGAAGGCGGACGTTATAACTTCGTGCTTTGGCTTTATGGTGAGCGGGGTCGAATTCCGCACCCGAATACCGCTCCCAAGCCAGTAAGTGCCCAAGACCGCTGGACGGTGCCAACTGTGGAATCTGATAATTTCGCACCCTTTTAGAGACTGGTGAGACCACATCAATCTCTCACAGAAAATTAGGACACATATTATGACTAAAACAATTTTAATCACTGGCGCAACAGACGGCATCGGGCTGGAGACAGCCAAGATGATGGCCCCAATGGGTCACACACTTTTGCTTCATGGGCGCAACCCAGACAAGCTTGCGGCCTCTGCGAAAGCAGTGTCTGCTATTGAGGGCGCAGGTGACGTCAAAACATACCGCGCTGACCTGTCGATTTTATCTGAGGTTCGAGCCTTTGCGGATAAGGTGAAGTCTGATTTCAGTTCAATTGACGTTTTGATCAATAATGCAGGCGTTTTCAAAATGTCGAATCCTTTGACCAAAGACGGCTACGATGCTCGCTTTATCGTAAATGTTGTCGCGCCCTATATGCTGACCAAAGCCCTGCTACCAATTCTCGGTTCAGATGGCCGGGTTGTGAATTTATCATCCGCCGCGCAAGCGCCGGTTAATGTTCAAGGCTTCGTCAATAAGCAATCATTCGGCGACGGCGATGCCTATGCCCAAAGCAAACTCGCACTCACAATGTGGTCATTTGAAATGGCGAATGAGCTTGGCGCAAATGGTCCCATAATCGTGGCGGTTAATCCGGCCTCTTTCTTAGGCAGTAAGATGGTCAAGGAAGCTTACGGTCAAAAAGGCCATGATCTGAAAATCGGCGCTGACATTCTCACGCGCGCCGCATTGAGTGATGAATTTGCGGATGCGTCAGGTCGTTATTACGACAATGACCGAAAGTCCTTCGCGCAGCCTCACCCGGATGCGCTCGACTCAACAAAGAACAAGCGCCTGATCGCTGCGATTGAGCAACTTATTCGCTAACAGCTCACGCTTTTAACTGAATCCCGGAGCAAAAGCGCTTCGGTCATAACCCGCGCTCTTTGAGCGCGATCATACCCCAAAACTAAAAAAAAAAGGAAACTCCCATGAAATATGAAAACTTCACAACCTTCTCCGTCGATCAAGATGGCCCAATTATGAAAGTCACTTTTGACTTTGGAACCGTCAATGTTCAAGGTCAGGAAATGCTGGCTGATCTTAACAGCCTTGCCATGCGTTTGGAGCTCGATCGCGAGACAAAAGTTGTCATCTTCCAATCTGCCAATCCGGAAATCTGGGTCTGCCATTATGACACGGAACTCTTGCAACACTTGCCAGAAGAAGCTGTCTCAAGAGAAGAGGCACAGCTGCTAGACCTTCAAGCTGTCTGCGAACGCATCAGCAAAGTGCCGCAAGCAACAATTGCTAAGCTTGAAGGTTTTGCCCGCGGCGGCGGTCACGAGCTCGCTCTGGCGCTCGATATGCGCTTTGCAGCCCGCGGCAAATTCAAATTCATGCAGATGGAAGTCGGTATGGGAATACTGCCTTGCGGCGGCGGCGCGTCCCGCATGGCCCGCCAGACGGGTCTCGGTAAAGCCCTTGAAATTATTCTGAGCGCGCAGGACTATGACGCGGATGAGGCGGAGCGTCTCGGTACAGTGAACAAAGTTCTCGAACCTGATGAGATCGGCGAATATGTCGATAATCTTGCCAAACGCATCTCGCAATTCCCGGCCGAGTCCATCAATGCCTGTAAGCAGATGGTTTATGAGAGTATCGATAAGCCCATTGATGAAGCCCTAAAGGCTGAAGCTTATTGGTTATACCAAGCCACCAGCAAAACAGCGGCCGTAAAGCGGTTCCGCATCGCTGAGGAGCAAGGTCTGGAACATGATATTGAGAACCAACGCAACTGGGGTAATTTGGTCATGGATGTTCAGGACATCACCTAATTATCGCGACAATAAATGATCAGAGGCCCGGCTTATAGACAGCCGGGCCTTTTGCGTTTTGGGTGTCTGGTTAATGTCCGTAGAGGGAATGATGCAGAATGTCTTACAGATAGTGTTTATCTTTTCCGGTTAGACAAGGCGTTATGAAAACCTCTTCCCAACGCCTCACTTTCACGGCGCTTATGACGCTTTTGGCAACGCTGGGCGGCACGGCTTTTGGACTTTATGAACTCCGGGGGCAAGCTGACCTATTTTCAGATATTTTTAAAATCAGCGCTCTGATTGCCGTAGCATCGGTTTGTCTAAGTTTTGTCTTCTGGACGGCGACGCATTTTAGAAAAGACAGCGCCTTTAGAGGTGGCCTGGCCGGGCTGCTGACGGGGCTCGCCATAGTTCAGGTGCCCTATTTTGTTTCAACGTTAAGAGCAGAATTTTTCCGTCTTCATAATTCGGAAAATATGGGCGTCGTGATGTCAGCATTGGGAGCTTTACCGGTTTCGCTGAAAAGCGGTTTGGCCACCTATGAACTTATCACCAAAGTGTCCCTTGCCGCTGTGCTCGCAAGCGTCATTTTAGGCATTATCGTTGCGAAGACAGTACCGTCTCGGAAGAGAGTATAGCTGAGAAGCCACGCGAGTTCTTACAGCATTTTTCAACGCACCGCATTCACTTATCCTTTCTCCAACCACAAACAGAAGACGGGATACCCGAATCCTCTGTAGGCTTAAGAGACAGAGTTCAAAGGTCTAAGGCGCAGTCGAGTCGCCGACGACGAGCCGGGAGAATGTGGCTTGGGCATAATCACCATTGGGCTTGTCTATTTCCCAATCGCCTGTGCCGTCACACGCAACATACCACATTCCCGGTTTATTGGTGGTACTGCATTGGTTATAGATGCCAGCCTTGAAATAGAGATGGTCGCCGCCATAGCTATATTTATTATCCAGCGGATCAACCTTGCCGTAAGCATCGACATTATTGGTCAAATTAATTGAATATTTCACAGTGGGCCGACCCTCTGCAGTGAAGGTCAGATACATCGTATTTCTGTGCACATTCACAACATAGCTAAAGTCTTCATCAAGCGGCACGCCCGCCATGCCGGGATCGTCCATATTTTCCCATGTATTGCCCCATACAGGGTAGGCAATATCCGTGCGGTCAGGATTATCTTTGGCTATATTGCGCTCATAGGTCCAGAAAACAGATCCCGTCGCGTGGCCCGGGAATTTTTTATAGTAAATCTTGAGCGGTTCATTGCCATACCCAAAGCCGCTTTTCGTGTTATCATATTTTATGGCGTGAATTTGCCCGACAACGGCTGAATAGGCCGCCTTTTTCTTGGCATGACCCGCATTGAGCGCCACATGATTGACCTGCAGCGTCGCTTCCATTTTACCCCCGACAGAGCCGAATTTATCAGAGTCGACACGCGCCTCAACAGCGAAATTATTAGCAGCGCTATGCGTTTTGAGCCGCGTATTGCTTCCGCGCAGCATATAGCGGAGTTCGCTTCGCGTGTTGCTCGTATTCTTCGTCAGCGCGCCTTTGTTGGGCGCGACGAAAACCATGCGGTCTTGATCATCCAGATAGAAAAAATCAGGGTGGGAATATTTCTGCAAGTCTTTGACTTTAATTGTGTCGACCTTGCCATCTCTGTTCAGATCAACGGGCAAAGTTATATTCCAATGTGACAGATCAAATTTGCTCGCCGGCGCAAGTTTTTTGTCTTTGACCCCTTTGTTCTGTGCAAATGTATTTTGTGTTGTCAGGGCCATAGCAAGCGCAAGACTTCCGGCGCCGAAATATCTGGTCATTGTCTTTACGTGCAGCATAAATATTCGTCCCTCTATTTTCTATGCATAGCGCATTCTGTCTGAACTGCAGATTAAGAGCGCGCGTTACAATTTAACCGCCAGGGCCTTGCAAAGCAAATACTACAGATCAGGACCGGCCACCGCCCCATCGCTCAGAAGCAAGTTCATTTTCATAAAAGTCTTCATCGTTGATCATTTTTACGGATGTCTCAAAACGCTCGCGAAGCTCCTCGCGCTCAAGAGTTGATGATAATTTATCTTGGGTTGCGCGGTCCAATTTTTCGATCTGCGCTATCAAAATATTACGCTTTGCGTCCGTCTTTGCCTCCACAGTCAGCTCAGTTAGCACCGTCAGCATTTTAATTGCAGTATTCCTGTCCGAGGCAATATATGGACGACTTTGATCACAAATGACGCTTACAAAACGCTTAAATGAGATGGCATGGGCGATAACGCGTAAGTCGCCGTTTTCGTCACGGCGATAGGCTTCCGGCTCCCCTGAGTGCATCATCGCATGTATCGCGCTATGAAACCAATTGATGCAATTGATTGCTGTGAACGGATCATTCACGCCGGGTGATAAGGCCCGGGCCAATATCTCGACCAATTCATCGGCGAGAAAGAGAATATTTTGATGGGCCGTGCGCTGCGTGCCCATTGCGTAAGTCCCCAATAGAACCTCTTCATGCTTGTCATCAGTTTCTAAATGAGCGCCCCCGCGCGCCCAAACATGCATGAGCGTATCGCCCTTCACAGAAAAATCACCCGGCCTGTATTGCAGGCGCACGACAGCATCATGCCGGGTCGCCCATTTCAAAATCGCATCTTCCTGAACGGCTTGAATATACCCCTCGGCCTTAGCTTTAATCTTGAGAGCGTTTTTATGGTGGTAGTCCTCTAAGTTCACAGCGTTGGATGGGGCCTCTTTATCGGTTTCACTGTCGCCGATATTTTCCGGAAACATATTCTGAATGTCGCCGCGTAATTTTCTTCCGACCTGCGCCGTGATGTTACCGACGTTCAAGGTCTCAGGAATATGATGAATAAAGAAAATCATCACGCCGACGCTAAACATTGTCATGACCATCGCCACGAAGACCGAGATATTTGGGACAAACTCAGCGACGGCACTCCCCGCACCGGCCGCATCGCCTGTGCGCGCCACGCGCAGGATTGTAAGACAATAGACAAATGTCGCCGTGAATGTTCCCAATGTAACTTGATTGGCTTTATCCCGCATGAAATTACCAATCAGGCGCGGACCATATTGCCCCGCCGCGCTGGTTACCGCGACCATTGTAATAGAGAATGTTACGGCCGCGACCGTCATCATCGAACCGGCAATTGTGGTCAGCACGGCCCGAGCGCCGCCCGCAGTGTTAGAATAAAACCATCCCGTCTTCTTCGCAAAATAATCGGCAAAGTTTTTATCAATAGCGATTGTAATGAAAGCCAGCAAAATGGCACCCAGGGCCATCAATCCCGGGATGAAGTAATAACTGCTTTGAAGGTCGTTCCAAAATTTGATGAGCCTTGCATTCATACTCTTGGCTCTATTGGTTCTTTGCCCATTATAACATCCTTCAAATGCGTCTCTAAAATTTAACGTTTGCTGCGCTTCATTGTTCCCGCAGTGATTGAGGCAGGAGTATCGAAGCGACTGAGAATAGAATTACATATACGCTACGCTTTTGCCACAATGACCGTTAAGGATGAGCCTATGTCTGATTCACGCCCGCCATTTAAACGCAAAGCCTCTGCAAAGCCCTTTCGCTCCCCTGCTCCCAAAAAGAGCAGCGAGACTGAGGAGCCCTATGTCCCAAAGCCTTCGGGACGGGCTTTGCTGCGCGTAGATTTGGACGCCATCAAGGAAAATTATGAGGCGATGAAAACGGCCTGCGCGCGCAAGGGTCGGCCGGTCATGGTCAGCGCTGTAGTCAAGGCGGATGCCTATGGACTTGGCGCTAAACATGTGTCCCGCGCGCTTTACGGAGCGGGCTGTCGTAATTTCTTCGTCGCCACGGCCCATGAAGGCAAGGCATTGCGTGACCACATTGGCAAGACGCCCAGCATCTATGTGCTCAACGGCCCAACGCCGCGCGAGCTTCCGATATTTTACGCCTGCAAGCTAAAGCCGGTCATTAATAATATGGCGCAGGCCTATTTATGGGATAAGGGCCTGAAATCCCAAGACGCGCGCCCGCGCTGCGCGATACATTTTGACACCGGCATAAATCGCATGGGGTTTCGCGGCCCCGAGCTTGACGCACTTCGCAGCGATACGCAGCTGGTCGCGCGGTTAAATCCCGATCACTTGATGAGCCATCTGGCCTGCGCGCCGGACGCGAACAACAGAAGCAATCAAAAGCAGCGCGAAAAATTTGATGCCCTAACAAAGTCCTTCCCGCCGCTCCCGCGCAGCCTTGCCAATAGCGCAGGTATTTATCTGGGCGCAGGTTATCATTTCGATATGGTCCGTCCGGGCTGCGCGCTTTACGGGCTCCAAGCCACAGATGACCCGGCGCAAGAAAAAACGCGCGCCGTCATGCAGATCGAAGCGCCCATCTTGCAAGTCAATGAGCTTAAAAAAGGCGAGCGCGCCGGATATGGCGGTACGTTCACTGCCCCGCGCGATATGACGGTCGCCACAATTGGCGTTGGCTATGCGGACGGCTTGCCCATCGTTCCAAATGGCACGGTGATAGGCCGGCTGGAAAAACAAAACCTGTCTACGGCGGGCCGCATCAGCATGGATTTGACCATACTGGATATGACCGGAACGCGCCGCCCGCCCAAAGTTGGGCAAGTTGTCGTTCTGTATGCCGATCAATTGCAAAAAGTCGCAAAGGCCGCAGGCGTGCTGAATTACCAGATGCTCACCATGCTCGGACAGCGCTTTTATCGCAGTTACGACTAGGGTCAGGACCTAGCTTACATCGGCACTTTCACTTGCTCTTTTATTGTCTATACTCGCCATAAGGCGTGATAAAATCGGAGTATAAAATGACTGATACCAACCCTGCAAAACTGGACGCGCAAGCGCTTCTGGACCAAATTCTATCCATGGGACGCGATCTTGCCGCGCAAGGCGAAGGCCATGTCGCAACAGCTACGGCAAAATCCAAAGAACTTGCCGCCAAAGGCGAAAATATCCTTGTCGATAAGTTAGGCATTGATGACAGCGTCGAAGGGCGCGACGGTTTACGCAAAGGTCTTGGCGCAGGCGCAGCAGCTGGCGCGTTGGCGCTTCTCCTTGGCTCCCGCTCAGGGCGCAAACTCGCCGTTGTGGGCGGACTGGCTGGTCTGGGCACGCTGGCCTATAAAGCCTATCAGAAAAATGGCGGTAAAATGCCGAGCAGCCTTGATGACGCAATTGGCCTATTGAAAGGGCCGAAAGCGAACGCGCGCGCCAATGCGCTGATTGCGGCTATGGTTGCAGCGGCCAAGGCGGACGGCGAAATATCAGAGGCCGAACTGGCGCTAATCAAGGCGCATAAATCTGCCAGCCCTGAAATGCTACACGCCGCGCTCGCCGATGAGCCAGATGCCAAAGCCATCGCCGCCATGGCCGATAGCGAACAAGGCGCGCGCGAGATTTACGCCGTGTCCTGCCGCGTTGCCTCTGGCCTGTCGCCCAAAGAACGCGACTATCTCGACGCGCTGGCCATGGCGCTACGCCTCGATCCAGAGCTCGCCGCGCGGATTGAAACGGATATGCGCACGGGGAGTTAGGGGTTTGATTGCCCGCAAAATTTTTCGCCTCATGATAGGCGCCGCATTGGCCTTAGCTCTTGCGGCGCCGCTCGGCGCGCAAACCGCAGATTGGGATTACGATCTTCGGCAAACGCGGCTGATGGACGTTTCTCCTGATCGGATTTCTAAAGTAGAAGCGCTGCTAGAGAGCGCAGACAGTGACGTGCGCATGATGCGCGCCACCCATGAGCTAGCGAAATTATATGTTGCGGAGGACCGCTTCGGCGCGGCCATTAATGTTTTAGAGCCGCTGCTGGGCCTTCAAGATGCCAAAATTATCGGCAGCCGCAACGCTAAAAAAACGACGCTATATTACCTCAAGCTGGCCTATTATGAAGCGGGACGCCTTGATGATTATTTAAATCTCCTTGATCAGTATAAGATCAACCACGCCGAACGACTTGATGACATTATGCAGCCCAAGGGCGAGGCTTTCGCTCATCGCTATACCCCTTTAATCTGTCCGCAAACGCTAAGTAATATTAGCGAGGTTAAAATTGTCGTGCGTTCTGGTATGGGTGAAGGGGTGACGTGCTATTATAATGATAAGACCAAGCAAGTTCGTGAGCGCATGGATGTCGCGATTACGCAAGGAAGGCCTTTAACATATTCTTCTGATCCTTTGTCTCGGCACCAAGCAAGAATACGCAGAAAGGGATGGGATAAACTTGATAAAGACTCGCGCCTTATAGACGATGAAGAGATCGATATTCGCGACGAGATGGGCCAAGCAAGCTATATGAGCCGCGCCCTAATTTGGACTCCAAAAAGAGACAATTCTTATGTCGAAGTCTGGAGTTATCCTTATCAAGACTATCAAATTCAAGTCATGCTTCATTGGCCAGAAACGATGGGCGCGGAGGCGGGGCGGCCAATGGCAATGATGATCCTGGAAACCATTCATGAGCAAACATCAAAACAGCTAGACCTCTGCCGCAATGGGTTTGGACGCCCCATTTGGCAAAACGATATTTATACGCCAAGCGATGAAGCGCTTCTGTCCATGCTTGCTAATATCCAAGCTCTTCCGCCGCGCCCGGGTCATGAATGTCTGGCGTCAGGCTTTGACGGCGG
>ENA-ORXR01003213-ORXR01003213.1-marine-metagenome-genome-assembly--contig:-NODE-3213-length-14797-cov-3.109715_pt1 | contig 14797 bp, 15 predicted proteins | sample MGYA00237866_ERZ511479 | MGnify/ENA metagenome assembly ERZ511479 | reverse complement strand
CACCAACTAAACCATGAATCTCACCCGCAGTTACATTCAGCGAGACGTTATCAAGCGCCGTAAATTCGCCAAATCGCGTTGGAAATTTTACCGTTAGGTTGTTAATGGCCAGTAACTGTGTCATCGCAACCTCGGATTAAATGCATCTCGGAGGAAGTCGCCAAGCACATTGATAGAGACAACCATGACAATCAGCATCATGCTGGGGAAAATAACAATCCACCACTCGCCTGAGAACATGTATTGCGTACCGATACGAATCAAGGTACCAAGTGATGGTTGGTTTGGTGGGACGCCAACGCCAAGAAAGGACAGCGTCGCCTCAAGTAAAACCGCCACCGCAAGATCGACAGTCAGAATGACGAGAATCGGCCCCATAATGTTTGGCAGTATCTGCACCAGCATGATTCTTAGTGGGTGCATGCCCATTATTTCACTGGCTTGCACGTATTCTTTATTGCGCTCTACAAAGGTTGAGGCGCGCACGGTACGGGCAAAGTTGACCCATAAAGACAATCCTATCGCGATGGTCAATACGATGATCATCAGGCTTTCATGCTGCCCTTGCGGCAATATTCCTCTAGCGATTCCGTCAATGAGTAACGCGGTAAGAATGGCGGGTAGGCTTAGCTGTACATCGGCGATACGCATGACGATAGCGTCGAAACGACCACCGAAATAACCTGCCATTAATCCAACGCTGACACCCAGCACACTGGCAAAGGTTATCGAGAGTAATCCTACAAATAAGGACAGGCGTGTGCCGTATAAAATGGCGGAGAGTAAGTCGCGCCCTTGGTCATCCGTTCCTATGAGGAATCTGGCATCGCTGCCGTCGCTCCAAACTGGAGGCACTAGCGAATCCATGAGATCGATACTGGCGATATCGTAAGGATTAAAAGGGGCGATCCACTGTGATAAAGCCGCGCCACCCACACATAAAAGAGCGATGAACGCTGCTATCTGGGCCACTCGATTATTTAAAAACAGGTAGGCAAATTCGTTCTCACGAGAGAATCGTTTTATGGCTGCAATCATTGCACCACCTCGCCTTTGCTACTGCGAATACGCACTCGCGGATCGATCACAAAATACAGAATATCCACCAATAAATTTATAGCTACAAACATCAATGCGATGAGCACCAAATAGACCGACATCACAGGAATATCCACATAGCGAATGGAATCGAGAAACAACAGCCCCATACCCGGCCATTGGAAAACGGACTCGGTGACAATTGAGAAAGCGATGATACCGCCAAGCTGCAAACCGATGATGGTCACTACCGGCACCATCGTATTTCTAAACGCATGATTGAGGTAAAGCGAACGATAGTTAATGCCTCTGGCGGTGGCGAATTTGATGTAGTCGGTTTTAAGCACGTCCTGCATTTCGGCTCGTACCAAGCGCATGGTTAGCGTGAGTTGGTATACGCCCAGTGTGATCGCTGGTAATAACAGGGACTTCAAACCTTCCCATGTGAGGAAACTGGTTGACCACCAGCCGATCTGCACGGTTGAGCCACGCCCAAAAGTTGGCAGCCAACCTAGCTCTACGCCAAATATATAGATTAGGAAGATACCGATGACGAAGGTCGGCACTGAGATACCTACGAGGGTTGAGATGAGTAAAGCATTGGCGATCACGCCGCCGCGTTTTATGGCGGTGTAGATCCCAGCGGGTATGCCGACTAGCAGTGAGATTATTAGCGAGACGAATCCTAGCTCTAGGGTTGCAGGCATTCTGCTTAGGATCATTTCGCTGACAGGTTGGCGAGTACGGTAGGAAAAACCGAACTCTCCTTGTGAGAGATTGCTCACGAAACGGCTGTATTGGGTGATCATGGAGTCGTTTAAGCCGAGGCGTTCGCGGATGTTTTCTTGGGCTTCTATGGAGGTTTCCTGCCCAACCATTTGGGCGACGGGGTCACCGACGAAGCGGAACAGGGAGAATGCAATGAGGCTTACTGCCAGCATGACGAAGATGGATTGGAGTAGGCGACGTAGGATAAAACCAAGCATGACTTAAAACTTTACTGCTAGTTTTTTTGAAAAAGCGTGCATGACCGTTCCCGTGATTATTAGCTCAGTGCATAGTCCAATAATACGGGTTTTAGGACAAGTTGAATTTGTGATTATTACAATGCTTCGCCCCTGCACCTGATTCGCAACCTGCCCTACTTTAGAAAACGCGGAATTTCTATTTTAATAAATGCGGGGGTATAAATGACAATTGAACGGAGCCCTAGATTGCAATTAAACGAGACTCTAGATTACAATTGAACGACGCCTAAGGTAGCAATTGGAAGCATAATGAGTCAGCAGCTTTGTCAATGAATTAGATGTTAGTCGCGCAACAACTGATAAATACATTACTGTATTAGAACGGCTTTTTTTAGTCAGGCGATTACCTGCCTGGCATCGAAACCAAGTTAAGAAATCAGCGAGCATACAAGCCAAAGATGTTATTGGACTATCCAAACTAGCAAAGCAAAGTGGCAAACAGTTTCAGGGTGGTATTATATTTTACTGTGGGAATAACTGCTTATCGCTAGCCGAAAAAAACTGTTTTGCAGTGCCAATTAATTGGCTTTGGCAGATGCCTGACAGCTACTGATTAGTGCCCTACTCATTCCCGAATAACATCTCTACCGTTTTCATAGGCATAAACATCCGAACTCGCCCATTCTGCTCACACAAAACCTCAAACCCATACTTGGTATAAAAGCTCTGCGCCGACTCGGTCAGGCAATCAACCACAATCGCATAAGCTCTCATATGGGCATTCACTTCCCACAAATACTTCAACGCTTGGCTTAAACTGACTTTACCTAATCCACTCCCATGAAATTCTTTGTGAACTGCAAGCTGCGCTATCAAAAAGACAGGTATGGGGTAACGAGGCAGTTTTTTAGCTAACTTAGCAGGCAGAGTATCCCTATCGATTGAACTGGGTGCGACACTGTAAAACGAACAGATTGGGAATTTTTGATTGAGCAAAGGTTGAGTACCAGACAATACCATTGTTCGACTAATACCCGCATGCATGTGTTTTGCTGCTTGGGTTTTGATAAACGCATTTAACTCAGCTTCTCCACAATCAAACGAGTCGCGATCGTGTGATGCTTTGCTTAACTCTTCAAACTCTGACGACCAACTCACTTAAAGCCTTGCGCTTTGGTGAAGGCCACAGCATCACGTAGTGCTTGGTTAGGCGCTTTTGCTTTTTCACAGGCAGCCATAAACTCATCGAAAACGTTATCTTCTAAAGTTATAGTCTCGTGCTGAGCAATTACCTGATCAGCATCTTCGTCCATCAAACGAACAACGTATTCTGTTAAACTCTTCAGGCCTAGTAACGCAGAAGCTTTCTCAGCTTTAGCTTTGATTTCTTCGTCTAATCTTATATCTAAACGGGCAGTAGCCATAGTGCTTACCTAAATTGTACGGAAATATTCCGGATAAAATCTAGTATATACATATAAGCTTTAGGTATCAATCTGTACGGAATAATGCCGGATAGTAATTCAACTTTCCATTTCACTACCGACCCAACTACTAACATCACCAATCCGTCGCCCACCTGCCAGGTATTCATCAATAATCTGATGCAAAATGCCCGCATGAGCCATCGAAACCTGCATTACTTTAAGACAATGCAAGGATCCGGCATAACCATTCAAACAAGCTCGACTCGATAACCAGCACGTGGAAAATGCACACATACAGTTCCAACTTCCTCGGTCGTGCGCTCCAAGGCAATTGTTTCTGCATTCGCGAAACGTACCGCGCCCTCAACAGCCTGCTCACCACCATCTAAGTCCGGCTGTACGGTAACCGACATACCCACCTCAAGACCCTGTGGTTCGTTCGGCGCAACGCCAGTCTCAGCCATTGGCTCTAAACCCTTTGCGCGCGTGATAGCGTCCGCCGCATCCATATCGCTTTCTGTTCCATGACCAAGCGCGCGAACATTTTCCTCCCACCTCAGCAGATTAGAATATTCAGACAGCAAAGATGGACCGCCACCCCAACGCCCACGAATAAACCAGACGATATAGTAGATCTGTGCATCGATGGCGGCTGGTGCTGACCCGAGCAGAAACTCGCGTCCATCTTTCACCTGACCATCAAGCCAAGTCAGCGGCGCGCGTATTTGTGCAACGATATGGGGAAGTTGAGTACTAACCCGTTTAAGCTCCTCAACCCAATCCGCACCGAAATAGAGACGACCACGGTCTTCGGCAAAGTCTCTCGGTAAATCATTGCCAGCCGCGCCGAGCACCAGTTTCACGGCGAGATCAAGCAAACTATCGTCAGCCCAACGACTGAGACACCACATCAAACCCGCTTCAGCAGTTGGCTGCAAAGTCGGCTCTGGGTGACGTCGCTCCAATTCATTAATGATACAGCGACTGTCGCAATAGATATCTGCGCCGATCTGCATCACAGGCGTTCTCCGATATCCACCCGTCAGCGGCGTCAGCATGGGTTTTGGCGGTAACCGTGGTATCTCGACATTACGCCACGCAACACCTTTGATGCCAAGTGCCACCCGCACTTTCTCAGCAACAGGTGATTGTGGATAGTTATGGAGAATGATCTCTGAAGATGGATCAGTCATGTTTCGGCTCCTCTTGTTTCGAGTATTTTCCAAGCATGAAGAAGTATGGAGTGAGTGTCTAGCTTAATCCTCACTCTCCGTATCATCATCCGCAAACAGCCAGCGAAAATAACGTTCTGGCGCATCGAGAAAGGACTTGGTCAGCTGGTAATGACTGCTCTCTTTATAGTCTATTTGTTTTATCTCGCCATCATCAAAGCTGATGACCTTCGCGCCGGGATAACTCAACAGTATCGGGGAATGGGTTGCTATCAAAAATTGTGCATGACCAGAAGCTTCAAGTTGATGGATGATACTCATAAACGTCAGCTGTCGCTGAGGTGACAAGGCGGCCTCCGGCTCATCCAGGATATAGAAGCCTTGTTCAAATCTGTTTTCAAAAAGTGCTAGAAAAGATTCACCGTGTGATTGCTGATGCAGCGATTTTCCACCATACGCCCGAAGATTAGAAACGCCCTCTATGTACGTTGCGAAGTTAAAAAAACTTTCAGCCCTTAAGAAAAAACCTTCAGTCGTTCTAGGCAACCATGACAGTCTTAGCGCCTGCGCCAACGCTGATCGGTCCTCAAATGACTCGCGATAATGATCCCTATTACCGCCTTCAGGGTCGAAGCCACAAATCTCAGCTATTGCTTCCAACAATGTTGACTTACCGCTACCGTTTTCCCCGACCAGCATGGTCACTCTGGAATCAAGCGCGATGTCTATGCCATCATCATAAGCGGGGATATTGAAGGGATGGCGGGTTCTGTCGAACTTCTCATTGAGGCTGCTTATTCTATGTAAAAAGGGAGAACCTAGTTTGGACATATCTTATTACCCAGTCATCGCTTAAAATATTCGTTATTAAACCCTAAACTTTCCATCTGCTACCATTGAGCATCAAACACATTATACGCGCGCTAAATGAATATGTCGGTATGTTCAGCGCGAATGCGCCAGGCTGGTCAGCCAACGTTATCGGGAGCGACACCACTGCCGAAATGACACGCGTTACAGTCGCCTTTGGCGGAATGGAGGCCTGATGGCAAACAGATGGTTCAACTCGGTCAGTATTTTGTAGAAACAGATGGTGATCTGATTTCGCGCATGGTGGGCTTTGTTGGCACGGGTGCTGCGGAATAAAACTGATTTGCGGATTTCAGTCACTCCGACTGAAATCCGCAGCTTACACTATATTTCGATCAACAAATCACCATTTATAAGCAATACTAGCCATCAATGTATCCAGATCAGCATCATCTGCTTCATAGCGAATCGCATCCAAACGAAGCTTAAATTGCGGTGAAACCTGATAGTCCAAGCCAAGTCCATACAGCATATCCGTTCCGCCAAAAAAACCATGGGACTTACTTTTATCTGAATCGCTATAATCCCAATCCCAATAGCCAAGACGCGCATAGGCAGATAGCCTGCTCGTGACAGGCAGTTTGGCTAAAACAGAGACATCGATACCAGTTAAATCACCAACATTATCCAGATAGTCATCCAATGGCACAGAACCGACGCCTGCCTCAACCGCGAAGTAACGGTTTAAATCGTACCCCATGTAGGCACGTATATTAGTATCTCTGAAGGATTCACCAACACCGTCTACCCCTAGCTTGGATTTTCCTAAACCAATACCGGCATAGGCTCCATGGCTCCTTGCATGGCCGTTTGGTTGCTGATGAACGACATATCCATTACTTTGCACAGGTACGTGACTGGTGACTGCTTGCGCTTGGTAACTGGTTGCTTGATGATGGCTTTCTATATTGCGTCCATATCTACTTTCCTTTTTGGGACCAGCAGTTGCAGAAACAGCAGCAACTGACAATACAGTAAAAAGACAAATCGATTTCATTTTATACATAACAACACCTTTTCTATCCCTGAAAACATCAATATATTGAATCAGGATATAAAAGCACTGTTTAGGACGATGACTGGTACCCAGCATGCTATGAGCGGCATAAATTGCAATATGAATATCCAGAGACTGGTAAATCGCATGCTATTATTTTTATAAATGCTCTTTGGAACGGTTAAAATATTTAGTTAGTTTTCAGCCAGACAATAAGCGACCAACATGAATATGCGACGTGTCATAATAAATCATCCCCAGCCACCAAGTGCTCATTCGTCACATAGTAAGAAACACTAGAGCATCATTCCAAGAGAACCACCTCGCCAAATAATCCAGGGTTTTTCCAAGCCTGATCTATCGCAGCATTCCATGTAATTTTTGCATCTCGAAGATTGCCATTATCATCATCGTTAACATGGACATCAAAGCCCATTTTTAACCCCGCTTGCGATTTAACACCCACAAACTGCCAGGGAATACTCACGTCCAAACGATAACCGGTGTCAGTTTTAACCATCTCATGGCGAATGCTATCAATATTCCGTTTTGGCGAGCTGCCGCTCAGGCTAACCGTTTGATCTTTCATGCTGAAAAATAAATGGAAATCATCTTCCCCATCAAACTTATCGGCTCGGCTGCCGTTAGCATCGATATAAACTTCAACAGAATCATCAGCCCAGGGTTGCTCGGAATCTTCCACAAACTGATCATCCCAAACGACGACAGAAAGGTTGAAACCCTGATCATTCCAACTAGCGCGCCACTCTGCGGATAAATCATCAGCGTTACTTAGTGTACCGTTTAACAACTTCTCTATGCGGTGAGCTTTCGACTTATCCAAGCTCAGGCCATTATCATCCCGTTTTATCGTCACAGATGTTGGCGACCTGGCGACAACTGTATCACCCGTCACCAAATGCTCCGGCAGAAACTCAGGCTTAGGTAAGCTGTCCAATTGATTAGCCTTACAGGCGTCCCACCAGCAGGGTTCCGCCTGATCAAATGCCATTAATGCCTGATACTTGGGTGTCTGTGCATCCGGCTGATTGATGTATTCCTTAATTCCCCAGCCACCGTGCCAAGTGATGGGTCTGGGCGCGGAGAATGCGACAAATAATTTTCCACCAGCGGCTTTCCAGCCATCCAGCAGGCGACGATAGGCATTAGCCATGCGCGGATCACGATTGGCCGCCACTAAGTACGGTGTGGCACCCTCAGTCAGCTTATGCGTTTTGTGATCCACCAGATGCTGCCCGCCTTCATAAGCAATCAAATTGACCCCATACGCATTGGCCTTTTCTGCTTGCGTACGGATTATTTTCATTAAGCTATCGATTGAATAGAGATTATCGGGCGCGTCTAACAGGCGAAACACCTCGTCCGTATTGCGGATCGATCCCATTTTATCCTGATCAATATAAAAGTATGGCGCGATTGCCAGCGCATCAACATGATTGAAAGCACCTTGATAAGCCAAAATGGTTTCAGTCATGGCAGGGTCAGTGGTCATACCACCCATCACCCGTATTAAACGCGACGTGCCGCCAAACACGTCCTCCCATTGTCTGAAAACGTGTACGCTTTGTTTGGAATAATACTTAAAACCGGCAATGCGCCGATCAGTATCCAATTTCTGGCGCGTACCATTTTGTTTCATGTGCTCGGCCTGCGGAACAAACACGGCATTCCAAGCCTCGTTCGTGTACTCGATATACACGTTTAGTTTAGGCTTGAGGTGCTGCTTCACGTAGGCGGCAAAGCGCTGCAGAAAGTCATTATCGGCATTGTGTGGCATATTAAACCACGGGTTGATATTGAGCCGATTGGCCAGCTTAACCATTATTTCAAGCGGCACACCGCGCTGTCCTTCCGGTCCACCCCAGGTCGCCTCTTGCAGATTAGGTCGATCCTTCCATTTGCGTAGATTATTGCGCGTAATACCGGCCATATTCATAAACCGAATGACCTTGAAATCTCTCATAAAATTCAGGTAATCCGGGTTAAAAATGATGTCATCGTAATGATCAGCAAATGAGCGATATGACTTACGCTTACAACGCTTAGCGCTACTCACACGCTTGAACGGATTGTTTTTACAAATGCCACCACTCATTAAGATCCGAATGTTACGCACGTAATCTTTTGGGTCGCTCTTTGTAATGTAGAGCGTGGCCGTAATGACTCGATTGGGCTTAGGTTCCAGGCGAATCAAATCCCTACCGCGTAAGCGTTTGATAAGTTTTGCGCTACCTCCATACTGCAAGCGTCCTTTGCCCTCATAGCGCACCGTATAAGTGCCTCCGGGTAACGCATCGGCGGGGATAATGTTGAGAAAACGTGTACCCACTTGTCCGCCGTTAAGTGCCCGCGGCCAACCGTTTTTGTCATAGTCGATATTGCCTTTCGTCAACCAAGGTCGTGCTTCTTCAAATGGCATGGCAAAACGAAACAAGTCCACAAACGGCAGGCTCGCGTCTACTTCGATGGCTTCATTGGTATTGATTCCGAGTGATGAGTTTGGATTAGCTTGAACAAACTGGATGACTCCTGAGAACAGGAACAACTGTAAGCTAGTGACGACTAGCAAAATGACTTTTTTCATGACACCTGCCTAATTATTAGGATTATATGGCGGTAAAGTTTGGGGTTCTATAACTTATAGCTTAGTCACATCAAAAACTTAAATGTTCAAATAAGGCACGTTAAATATAGATTAGAATTGGATAGCGTATGGAGTTTGAGTTAGTACTTTACCGAACACCCATAAGCGCGCGAAGAAGCAACCTTAATCGGTTTACCACTCATGCCTGCATCCAGCGCGGCAGCAACATAGTTTGTTGCACCAGCAATAGAGCTTTGGCTCCATGAGTCATCACTGTCAATCGCACCGGCATAAACAACGATGCCTTCAGGATTAATCACGAACATGTGTGGGGTCGTTTTAGCACCGAAAGCACGACCCATACTGCCATCAGTATCCAGCAGAATTGGCGCAGACATGGTCATATTATGAGATTTGGCTTCACGCAGCGCTTCTGCTGGTTCCAGATAGCCTTGCTTGCCTTTGGCAGAGGAAATGACGTTCAGCCATTTGACGTTTTTGCCGTTGTATTTCTTCTGAAGAGATTGCATATTGCCGCTGTCATAATGCTTGCGGTCATAAGGGCAGTCTTTGTTAAACCACTCCACCACCAGCCACTCGCCCTTGTAGTCACTCAATGACTGGGTCGCGCCACTGGCGTCTTTTTCAGAGAAATCCGGCGCAGGTTTTCCGGGCAGCGCAGCAGCGATTGCTAGAACTGGCAGGCTGACAGCCGCAGCAAGCGCAAATTGTTGAAGTCGTGTTTTTAAGGTATGAGACATGTTTCTGTTCTCCATTGAGGTTTCATTCAAATAGGTTGCGGATCATCCGCTTCTGCAATATCTGAGGCAGCAACTCGGCTTGGTTAGTTCCGACAGCATACCAAGCGTATACCGGCAGTGAGTTGCGGCCCAGTGCTTCAAGCGCTTGTGTAATGGCTGGGTCATGGTGCGTCCAGTCGGCACGAACTAATAGCACCTTATTCTGCTTAAACAGTTCCTGCACTGGCTCGGTATCCAGCACCAGTTTTTTATTCACCTGACAAGTAATGCACCACGCCGCGGTGTAGTCTACAAACACGGCTTGGCCATCGGCCCGTGCTTGCTGGATCATTTTAGAATCAAACGGTTGCCACACGCTAGCAGCTGCACTAGTTTGATCAGAACTAGGCTTAATGGATTTCACCGAGGTAAATGCCAAAACCAATGCAAACAGCGCGATAGCGCCAGCCGTCCAGCGACGAAAGCTGCTTTTCGAGCGTGCCAGCCAGATCACAAACACCAGCGTCAGCATCAACAGGCTTCCGATCAGCCAGCCAGTATCACCCATTAAACTCCCCAACACCCACAGTAGCCAAATAACCGTAAGGTAGAGCGGGAATGCCAGAAACTGGCGTAAAGTTTCCATCCATGCGCCGGGTTTCGGTAAACCATTTAACAGCGCAGGTGATAGGCACAACAGCACGAATGGCGCGGCTAGTCCTGCGCCTAAGCCTAAGAAAATCGCCATCGCTGAGGCGGCGGGTAATACGGCTGCGGCTCCTAATGCCACCCCCATAAACGGACCGGTACAAGGTGTGGCAACGAAGACAGCCAACATGCCGGTGACGAATGCGCCACCACGTTGATCGCCCGCCATAGTCATCAACCGATTACCGAATTCAAACACGCCGCTAAACGACAAAGCCATGAGCCAGAACAAAGCGATAAGCCCCAAAATCACAGGGGCGGATTGCAGCTGAAATCCCCAGCCGATCGCGCTGCCGGTGGAGCGCAATAACAGCAATAAACCACCCAGCGCAGCGAAGGTCGCCAACACGCCAGCGGTGTAAGCAATCGCCTCATTAACACGTTCAGACGCAGGCGTTTCCAACAGCCCCAGTAGTTTGATGGACAATACCGGGAACACACAGGGCATTAAATTTAGAATAATTCCACCGGCAAATGCCGCTAAGACCAATAACCAAAGTGGCTGCGATGACTCGCCTAGTAATGTGGAGGGTGGCGCGGTGGTAATGGGAATCTGCGATAAAGGCCAAGCGCTCTGACCATCGCTGATAATCATATTCGTGTCGGCCGTTAAGTCTGCTCCCGGCACGCGATTAAACACCAGCTGGACACCGTCATCGTTTTGCGTGACCTCAGGTTGCTTTGCAGTAATGAGGTCACCGTCTAGAGGGAAGATGACTGGCGTGCTATCTGTATTTTCACCGTTTACCCTTAGGTTTAACTGTAGCTTCGTTTCGTCCAGCGCATAAATATTGCTTGCCGTCCACGGGCTGGGAGCATTGGTGCTCGGTACCTGCTTAAGAAATTGATCGCGCAGTGCCAGATCATTACTTTGCCAGTTGGCCTCGTTGCCAACGGGTCGGGCTAACGTCATTTTCCCAAAACCGGGGATACAGTCGATTTTGCAGACCAGCCATTCGAGATCTACCGTCAGGGAAAGTTGTTTGGCATTGGCTTCGGGCGTGACCGGTAACAGGTAAGCGACATTGCCGTCATAGCCAAGATTAGTGAGATGTTCGATAGGAAGGCGAGTTGGGAACGGCCATTCGACCTCGCCAGTAGTCGCTCCGTCAGATTGCACTTTGAAACGGGGCGCGGCGCCGGAGTCACCGGCGTTTTTCCAGTAGACGTGCCACTCTGGATCGACCTCGAAATAGAAACCGATGCGTTCGGTTTGGTTTGCGTCGAAAGTGGCAGGCGCTAGCCAGCGTACCGTCACGTGATCACCCGATGCCGTGTCCTGAGCTTTGCCTGAGAGCGGCATAAGGAGCAGCAAAGTAAGCATCAAACACATCAAAACAGCGTTCAACATTATAACGTTCAGTTTGTGATTTTTGAAGCGGGTGTAAAGGCGAGTAAACATATAAAAATCCGGCCATTAGGGATCATTGAAAACGTGTCTTCCGCAACCAAGTCTGTGCTTTAGTATTGTATAAGCGATTCTTTTGTATGAGTCTCCTAACCAATTCATCAAATCTATCATTATAAACATCGCTATGCCCAGAGCTGATCTCGTCCGATACCTGTATAACCCAAAAAGGCGTATCATTATAAGAATTAGGAACTCTATCAAGCATCAACTTACCATCCTCAATCCATGCCCGATGGCTAATAAGATAATCGATGTGACCCAGGGTGTTAGTAGCAAGCTTTCTCTGATTGGGCATGCCGACCCTCGTGTCATTTCTAAAGTCAGTAGCCGTCATTAAATTGCCAACAATCTGGCCTATCGGGTAGGCCACGTTTGTCACCCAATCTGATTCCGCAGTGATCGACACGATTGCAGGGCCTGGCGCTGGTTCAACATTTCCTTCGGCGGTATGTAATTCAGCCACTACACCATTCTCCTTGAGAAAATTGATAAATAGGCTCGTTGATAAGCCATCTAGCGCGGGGTTTTTCAAAACCATTAAATCAGATAAAAATCGATGCCCTTCAGAACCACTCAACATCAAGGCAGTGGTTAAAGATGGCGTAAATGTTCGCGATAAAATCATTCCCCCCATAGAATGCCCTGTCATATGCACCCTGGAACTCGGATACTCTTTAGCCATCTTTGCCATGGATATCAAGACTTCTCGCATCTGGTGAGATGCCACACGCTTGGCAACACGTTTACGCCCCCAGAAGGTTATTGAATTCAAGACTGGCAACTTGCTACTGATACCCCTCCAACCAAGATAAACAGCTACAACGTGATCCGGCACAGATTTTTTTGACTTGCGCAAATTGTTAGTTATTTCTTGTATGGATTTTCGAAACTGAACTAGATCACCTTTCCTGTCTTTAGGGTTGGCATTACTCTTCCAACCATGAGTATAGGTTATCAACAAAATTCCAGACTTCGATTCAATATTGCGTCGTTTGATAAGTGATAAGGTATCATCCAACTGCCTACGGTTCCACATCACGCCGAACTCATCAAACTCAATAATCGCAAGATCAGAGCCCACCCTTGCGTCACTTACCTCAGTAATTTTAGTTAAATATTGCTCAGGCGTTTTATTATAAAAAGTACTGGACTCACAAGTCGTTAGCAAAACGACGGCAAAAATCATGAGTAATATTCGTGGCTTGGTTAGCATACTAACTCGATCGTTAACGGAGAATTGAATGTATAGATTGATATGAGCTTTACTCTTAGAACGAACTAGTAATCACTATGAGTGTTCAGTAGCCGCTAACCATTTCCCAAGCTCAGAAGCTTCCAGGATTTTATACGGGTGGTCGGCATTGATAACGCTTTGCGGCATAGACGCATAACGTGCCTCGTCGGGATCCTGAACGATTGTGATTCCACCCATGTCGTAAATTACTTGTGCGCCACGCATGCCGTCCTTTAACGTTCCTGAAAGAACCACCCCTATCGTGTTCTCCTGATAATTAGCGGCTGTTGTCATAAACAAGGCATCGATTGAGGGGCGGAACCCAGATTCACGCACCAAGGGGGATAATCGCAAGGTGTCACCGATGACCAGGCCGTGGACTGCACCGGGCAATAAAAATACGGTTCGACCAACCAACTTCTCCCCATCAACCGCTTTTCTGGCCGTGATTTTTATATCGTCCCTGAACTGTAACACCTGATCCAACAGGGAGTCAGGACCACCATGAAAGGCAACGACAATGGGGTAAGAGAATGTCGCAGGGATCTCTCTCAAAAGTTCAATAAGAGGTTCCAACCCGCCCGCCGAACAGCCAATCACTACTATCTTGTTCATGTATACTCAAACCTGTTTTGTGACCTTATCGATCTGTAATTTGAAGCAAATTGATGACCTTATTAGGTAAAATTATTTTTCAGCTTTTTTAATTTCCGAGTGCAGTTTGAGCACTTCACCTCCGTCCTGTTGCTCTATTGAATATGCTGGGTCATCGTCACTACCATTCCTTGTTACTTTTGTACCTTTTATGGTTTTTGTTATCTTTTCTCTGAATACTTCTCGTATATACCCTTCGGCAACACCGTTACCCCAATCCCACTGAACCTTAGTGTTTGTTTGATATGTTTTACTCATGGTTTTGCTCCTTGGAAAATAATTATTTCATGTCTGATTCAGACTTACCCTCCTCCATTGCCAATGGTCAATGGTCAATGGTCAATGGTCAATATTGTCCAAGAAAATGGCTGAGCAATAAAATAGGTTAACAACAGTGACCACCCTACCTGCTGAGGACTGGCTGGGATAGAGTTGATATAATCAAGTATACGCATATACTAAGTAGGAAATAAGATTTAATTTCCCACCTCTTACCTATGAAGGCTAAACCATGTCACTCGTCACACTACGCCCGAAGGGTCAGCTTACAATACCAGTCGATATTCTACAAAAATGGGATATCAAACCCTATGACAAACTAGAAATGAACTTCCAAAATGGTGTCATTACCATCGTACCTGCCATACGAAAAGAACCTAAAAAGAAAAACAGGTTAATGTCGTTTGTCGGAGCCGGTAAGGGTTGCTGGGGCGACACACCTGATGAGGTGAAAGAATCCCTTCAAGACCTTCGTGATTCATGGTCACGATAGACGAGTCCATTGCTGAGCTTAAAGGCCAGAGTGTCTATATCGACGCCAATATATTTATCTATTTTTTGGATGGGCAAGAGCCTTTTCTATCAAAAGTAACTCCCTTTCTTGAGGCGGTGATGGATGGCGATATTATTGGGTTAACGGGAGATGCGGTTGTAGCAGAGGTGATGGTTCATCCTTATAAATTTGAGAATCTTG
>ENA-ORXR01003212-ORXR01003212.1-marine-metagenome-genome-assembly--contig:-NODE-3212-length-14799-cov-14.743445_pt1 | contig 14799 bp, 9 predicted proteins | sample MGYA00237866_ERZ511479 | MGnify/ENA metagenome assembly ERZ511479 | reverse complement strand
AAGGACTTGAACCTTCACATCCTAAGATACTAGAACCTAAATCTAGCGCGTCTACCAATTCCGCCACACCCGCACGGCGTGAGCGCGCGGGTTAGCCTCACAAAACGCCTTCGTCAACTCTCTTTGGCGGTCATCGGTGCTTTCTTCATAGTCCAGATAAACGCAATCAGCCCGGAAACAATATTTGCAGCGGCAACGCCGATATAGGCCCCCGTTAAACCTGCAAAATAAACGCCTGTTCCAACTAGCCCGACATATAAAACGAGCGAACGAATTATGGTGTAAGTCAATCCGTAAAGAGGTCGCCCAAGTGCGTTCAAACCCGCGGCGGAGACAAAGACAAATCCGTAACAGAAAACGGTGACCGGCACGATGTAGAAATAAGGCACAATTTTATCGATCAAGAGGTCATCCGATGTGAAAATATGGGCTATCTCGCGGGCAAAAATTGCAAGCAATAGCGCCATAAGCGTTCCCCAGATCACGCAGATTAGATAGCTCACACGGAAAGCGGCGCGAACACGATCCGTCTTGCCTGCTCCCCCATTTCTGCCGGTTACGGCTCCTATACAGGCCGACAAGGCGTATAAAAGACCGACGGAGATAAGTTCCGCGCGGCTCGCAACGGTAAAGGCCGCGACGTCGGCTTCTCCTAACACATTCCCAATAATCGCAACGACGATCCAAGTTGCCAACGGAACAATAATGTTTGTTCCTGCCGCCGGCAAACCCACTTGTCCTATGATCGACCAAGCATGCTTCATTGATTGAAAAGTCATGCCGACAAAATCCACGGCCTTACGGTGAAATAAAACTATGTAAAATCCATAGGCCGCCCCGACACCGTTACCGACCAAAGTCGAAAGCGCCGCCCCCTGTAATTCCATCCGGGGGAAAGGTCCCCAACCATAAATGAAAAATGGATTTAGAAAGATATTTATTAGCGCTCCCAAAATCATGATTGAAGATGGGAGAAGCGCCTCTCCTCCGGCTCTTAAAATATTATTGCTCATCGACGCAACAGACACCAAAACGAGACCGGGCATGACGATCAATAAGTAGCCGAATGCTCGCGTTTGAATGTCTTGGCTTTGCCCCATTAATGACAATACGAAAGGCGCATTCAGCAGCATGATGGAGACAAAAATCGTCATTACGAATAGGCCGAGCAAGATGGCCGCTGCAGCGTGACGCCTGGACTTCGCAACATCGCCTTGCCCCAGCGCTCTTGAGACCGCACTCATCGTGCCCGCGCCCAACCCAATATTTGCGCTGTTCACCAAAAAACTGAGCGGAAACGCAATGCCCAGAGCCGCCAAGACGGCTCTTGCAATGTTAGGGTTATCTGGATCCGTCAATCGGCCCAGATAAATCGTATCGACAATGCCCGTTGAAATTAGAGCAATAACCGCGATCGAAAATGGTCCGAGCATACGTAAAATATGCCGATGTACGGGGCCCTCCAGGACATTCGTTTTAGAGGGCGCTACCATTTCGGCTTTCGCTTTAGCCCATGTCACGATGTGACGGCGCAAAGGCTGCCAATGTTGCCATTTGGACGATGTCAGATGCGGTTGCGCCGAGCGAGCAAATTTGGACGGGTCTCTCTAGTCCCGTCAGGAACGGACCCAACACGGTCGCGCCGCCAACAGAGTCTAATAACTTTGTCGAGATCGACGCGCTGTGGATAGCGGGCATCACCAGAACATTCGCTGAGTCTGTCAGCCGAGAGAATGGGTAAGTCAGCATATGAAGCGGGTCGAGCGCGATATCTGCAGCGATATCGCCTTCATATTCAAAATCTACGCCGCGACCATCAAGTATCCCCACTGCATCACGGACCTTTTGCATGCGTTCGCCAACGGGGTTCCCGAAGGTCGAATAGGATAGGAACGCTACGCGCGGTTCAAAGCCAAACTGCCGCGCAAAATTAGCCGTAGACTGTGCGATATTCGCAAGGTCCATCGCGTCCGGTAATTCCGTAATATTAGTATCCGCAATAAATAGCGTTTTTCCGCGATTCACGACGACAGAAACACCCATCGTGCGTTCTTCCGATCGATGCGCCAGGACCAGACGAACATCACGCAAGACAACATCATAAGATCTTGTCACGCCCGAGACCATTCCGTCTGCCAAGCCATGCTGTAGCAACAGCGCAGAAAACACGTTCCGGTCATTATTGACTAAGCGCTGGGCGTCGCGCCGCAAAAAACCTTTTCGTTGCAGGCGTCCATATAGATATTCCGTAAATTCCGCGTTCCGGTCAAAGAGCCGCGCATTGAGAACCATCAGGCTCTCAGGCTTTTCAACGCCCAGTAATTTCATATTATCATAAATCGGTTTTTCTCGGCCGATGAGAATGGCCTTTCCCAGACCGCGTTGTTGGAAGGCTTGCGCTGCGCGGATAACCGCAGGCTCTTCTCCTTCGGCAAAGACGATCGTTTTTGGCTCCTCCTGAACCGTTGCTGAAATACCTTGTAAGATTGCCGCCGTTGGGTCCTGACGACGTGCCAAAGACTTCTTATAGGCAACCATGTCGTCAATCGGCTTGCGCGCCACGCCGGTGTCCATCGCGGCTTGGGCCACATAGGGCGGAATTTCGGAAATCAAGCGCGGATCGAACGGCGCGGGAATGATATATTCAGGACCGTATTTCGGGCGATTGCCATGATAGGCGGCGGCCACTTCTTCAGGCACATCTTGACGGGCAAGATCGGCCAGCGCGTGGGCGCAGGCCAATTTCATCTCTTCATTAACATTGCGTGCGCGCACATCTAATGCACCTCGGAAGATGTAGGGAAAGCCCAGAACATTATTGACTTGGTTCGGGTAGTCAGAACGCCCCGTTGCAATAATCGCATCATCTCGGACGGCTTTGATATCTTCCGGCAAGATTTCAGGATCCGGGTTGGCCATCGCGAAAATAATCGGATTTGGCGCCATGGATTTGACCATCTCTTGCGAAACGATTCCTGCAGCGGAGAGACCAAAAAAGACGTCTGCGCCGACCATAGCCTCTTCAAGCGTGCGCATCTTCGTTTCGACCGCATGCGGCGTTTTCCATTGGTCCATATATTCTTCGCGCCCTTTATAAATGACACCTTTACTATCCACGACAACCGCGTTCTCATCTTTGACGCCGAGATGCTTCACCAAATTCAGGACAGAAAGCCCAGCAGCACCCGCACCAACTAAAACCAATTTAATATCTTCAAACTTACGGCCCGTTAGATGGCACGCATTGATTAATCCTGCCGTGGCAATAATCGCTGTGCCGTGCTGGTCATCATGAAAAACGGGAATATCAAGCAAATCACGCAATTCGGATTCAATAATGAAACATTCCGGAGACCCGATATCTTCAAGGTTAATGCCGCCAAAGGTGTTTCCGAAACGTTTGACACATTCGATGAAAGCTTGCGCGTCCTCTTCTTCCACCTCAATGTCAAAGCTGTCGATATCCGCGAATCTTTTGAAGAGAACGGATTTCCCCTCCATAACCGGCTTAGATGCCATCGCGCCCAAATTGCCGAGACCTAGGATCGCCGTCCCGTTGGAGATAACGGCGACCATGTTACCTTTTGAGGTATAGTCATAAACGGTATCAGGATTTTTCGCGATAGCTTCAACCGGAACGGCCACACCCGGACTGTAAGCCAGCGAAAGATCTCGCTGCGTTGCCATGGGTTTTGTGGGCTGTAGGGCGAGTTTTCCGGGGGTTGGTTCCGCGTGAAAACGCAGGGCTTGCTCATCGGTAATAAACGCCTTCTTGGGAGGGCGTGGGGTCAGCTTTTTCATTTTAATCTCCGCCGGATGAACTGCAGTCGCGAACAAACGGTTTGTGATGTGTAGCGCACGCCAAACAGCGTGAGTGGCGACATGATGTCTATTTTATGAGGCTTCGATACTTCACACATGAACTGCCGTCGCGAACACGTGTTAATGAAAGGCCGAAGCGACTCTGACTGCTTTAATGAGTTACGTCATTTCTTCAACGCTTAATAAGTGCCTTAAAAAGTCTCGATTTCATGCAAATATATGCCCATCCTTTCAGCGCGCCCATTGTGCATTGTCTAAAACTTGTGCAATATCTTCGGATATGGCGAAACTAAAGCCAGACCAGAAGTCATCCCCTCGACTCTATCTCGCGCCGGGGTCATCAAACTTTTCGTAACGCCAGTTGTGTAAAAAGCGGAGTTTTCACATGAAAAAAATTGAAGCAATCATCAAGCCATTCAAACTCGACGAAGTTAAAGAAGCATTGCAAGGCGTCGGCCTCCAGGGCATGACCGTTGTCGAAGCCAAAGGCTTTGGCCGCCAAAAAGGTCATACAGAACTTTATCGCGGCGCAGAATATGTGGTCGATTTCCTCCCGAAATTAAAACTTGAACTCGTTGTAGCTGACGATCAGGTCGAGGGCGCGCTCGAAGCCATTCAGACTGCTGCTAAGACCGGAAAAATCGGCGACGGCAAAATTTTTGTGTCGGACGTCTCGCAAGCTATCCGTATTCGGACCGGCGAAACGGGCGACACTGCACTTTAATAATCAATCAATCTAAACGCTCACCAACAATACACGCACAGGGAAATTCAAAATGTCAGACGCGTCTAAGCTCGTAAAAAAAATGAAAGACGAGGATATTAAATTCCTCGATCTGCGTTTTACCGATCCAAAAGGTAAGATGCAGCATGTGACCTTCCACTCAGATTTGGTCGATGAAGACCTGTTCAAGGACGGTACAATGTTTGACGGATCCTCTATCAGCGGTTGGAAAGACATCAACGAGTCTGACATGGTTCTACTTCCTGACGCAGCGACGGCGAAAATGGACCCGTTCTTTCAGCAAGACACACTCGCAGTCTTCTGTGACGTCCTAGAACCTGACACCGGTGAAGCCTATAACCGCGATCCACGCGGTACGGCCAAAAAAGCTGAAGCGTACATGCGCTCTGCTAAGGTCGGCGACGAAGTTTATTTCGGTCCGGAAGCTGAGTTCTTCGTCTTTGACGACGTGAAGTTCCAAACAGAACAGAATGTCACGGGTTATTCTATCGACTCATCCGAGCTTCCTCAGAATACGGGCACGGATTACGCGGGCGGCAATATGGGCCACCGTCCGGGACCGAAGGGCGGTTACTTCCCCGTCCCGCCAGTTGATTCCGCTCAAGACATGCGCGCCGAAATGCTCTCCATCATGGAAGAGCTTCAGCTTCGCCCAGAAAAGCACCATCATGAAGTTGCGCCTGCGCAGCATGAGCTTGGTATGCAGTTCGACACCCTTCTTCAGATGGGCGACAACATGCAGCTTTATAAATATATCGTGCACAACGTCGCGCATGCTTATGGAAAAACAGCGACATTCATGCCGAAGCCAATGTGGAACGACAACGGCACAGGCATGCACGTCCATATGTCTATCTGGAAAGACGGCAAGCCAACATTTGCTGGCGACGAATATGCGGGTCTCTCCGAAAGCTGCCTCCACTATATCGGCGGTATCATCAAACATTCCAAAGCCATCAATGCTTTCGCCAATGCCTCGACGAACTCCTATAAGCGTTTGGTCCCGGGCTTCGAAGCTCCTGTTATGCTTGCTTACTCCTCTCGTAACCGCTCTGCGTCCATTCGTATTCCTTGGACAGCGTCGCGCAATGGTAAGCGCCTGGAAGTCCGTTATCCGGATCCAGCGGGTAACCCATACCTCACATATACGGCCCTCCTCATGGCTGGCCTCGACGGTATTAAAAATAAAATCCACCCTGGTGATCCAATGGATATGGACCTCTATGAGCTATCACCAGCAGAAGCGTCCAAAATCCCACAGGTTTGCGGCTCTTTGCGCGAAGCCCTCGAAAGCCTCGACGGCGACCGTGATTTCTTGAAGGCCGGTAACGTGTTCGACGACGACCAAATTGACGCTTACATCGAGCTGAAGATGGAAGAAGTCCACCGCCTAGCGATGCATCCGCATCCAGTCGAATTTGATATGTACTACAAGTGCTAATCACTTAGACAGATTAATTAGGAAACCCGCTCAAGAAATTGAGCGGCTTTTTTATGCGCGTCTGTCGGAGATGTGCGTCATGAGTGTCGCTTTCTTTGGGCGTGAATTGGACAAGTGGCTACGTTTGCAGCCCATGTTGAAACTCTGGTTTCAATGGCGTGGCTGCCGATGTCTCGCTATGGGCAAATAGGACTGCCCGCAGGGTCGGCCCTCACGACGGAAGACCGAATAGTTAAAATGTTTCTCGCAAAGGCTAACCCTGCGGCAGCAGTTTTTGATGCGACGGTCGGGGGTCCCGCAGTTTGCCCTTCCGGTCAATGCATGCCGCGACGCCGTATCATCTGGTGAAGATGACCAAACGTGTCAGCGTAAAATGTTTCCTACCATTTTACACCGACCCCATTGTTTCCAACGGTCGCGACAGCCCCGGTTTAAGAACAAGCGGTCGACTCTCGCCTCAAAAGGTCCGGCACACTCTCGGCTCTTACCTCGAGACGCTCAACCCTGCTGTCTCCCAGACCAGCAAGTAAGCGCTCACCTGTCCAATGTCTGAAAGAACGAGATTAAATATAGGGGTAAAGGGGGAAGTCGCGGATTATGTTTTTTGAATCGAGGTAAAGACCTGTCTAAAGTCTTGAATCTGAGGGGCAAAAATCGGGATGAGCAAAATCCAAGACGAGGATGACGGGTTTATAGCGGCAAAACCTATCGCCCTAAAAGAACACATATTGCGCGAAGAAAGCGAAAAAGCCCCCTATTAAAAAAGCCGCGACGCTGACCCACCAAATGATCCAGCTGAGACGGCGTGTGCGGGAGCAGGCGCGGGCTTTTACGGGGTCCGCCGGACAGGGCGCGGTTCTTGCGCGCCATTGCAGAAACCCGGATAGGGCGATCATCAGTCCCGCGAATAAAAATACCCACGCCTTATTTTTTCCGAGCCATGTAATTTGCGGCACAGCCTCAATAATACCGGCCATAACTGCACCTGCGCCGAGGCTGACAAGCAGTGCCGGGAGCGCGCAGCAGATGAGCGTCCCCGTCGATGTAAAAAGCGAGAAAAAGGCAGGAATAGCCGAGGGCGGTTTTACTTCAAGCGGCGTTTGAGCTTTCAAATTCATGCACCATTTTCATGTGTAATATCCACCAGCGAGTAACCGGATTTACGGATGAGTTTAGTCAGACGTTCATCAGAGAGGTTTTGTCCGTCCTTCAAGAACACGCGAACTTCACCTGCATCAAGATCTACATTGATTGTCTCGACTGCGTCTTCTTTCTTGAAAACCTTTTTCAGAGCCTGAGCACAGAAGTCACAGACTAGGCCATTGACCTTGGCGACAATCGTGTGGGCGCCTTCGGAGACGGCCTCGATGGAGCTATCAGGCGTTTTCGCAGCCTGGTCATGGCCGGTATGATCCATCTTACTATGGTCCATGTCTTCCATCATGTCCCCTGCCATCATGTCCATGCCGCTGTGGTCCATAGTCTCCATCTTACTGTGGTCCATTTTGCTGTGGTCCATCTTACTGTGGTCCATAGACGCCGCATCCTGCGCAATGGCAGTTTGAGCAAAAAACGTTAGCGCGGCGACCGCCCCGAGTGTTTTCAATACAGTCATTTTAATCTCCTTAGAAAAGATAATTCAAAATCTGACAATCCAATTTGCAAGCCACTCATTTTCTTCGACAGTGTAACCCAATTCAATCATCTGCACCCCTTTGAAAAAACGGATGAGAGGGGTCGTGGTAATCGGTTTATCACCGTCGGGGTGATTTTGGACTTCCACCATCAGCCATGTGTGCAAGTCCCCATAATCACCGATATAGGGTGCCAGACCCAACCTAGCGTTATGATGAACAGTCTCGTTGTCAGCAAAATCCGCCGCGCGTAGGCGATATTCGGTAAACCAACGGCGCGTTTCCCAATCCGCCGCAAATTCCACGAAGCCAGCGAGTTCTGCGCCTGAATTGCCAAAAGGGTCCGCCTGCCCCGCGCCTATTTTGGCGTAAATATTGGCTTGGCTGCTCGGGCCATTAAACCGCTTCACGAGCCGGTTATATTGCAGCCCCGTGAAGGTCACATCCTCATCCCAATTTTTTTCGATATAGACGCCGATGGAATCAAATGCTGTGGGGGAATAATGCGCATGTATGGCGGATCTATCGCCATTATTACGCTGCATAAGTGTCCATCCGCCGGGATAGGACACAGGGCGCGCATAAGCGGCTTCCGCAAATAATAATGCGGCTATGGGAATAGCCATACAGCGGAACATCACTTCTTACGTCCGCCCAAAACGGCTACAAGCTCCTGAACCTTTTCCCGCCGCTGTTCAATGTCATCTGACTTGAGCGCCATCTCAACGCAGCTGTCCAAATGGTCGTTCAGCACAAGCGCTTCGAGGCCCGTCAGCGCTGATTTAATTGCTTGGATTTGCCGCACCACATCAATGCAATAGCGGTCATCCTCTATCATCTTGGCAACGCCGCGCACTTGACCCTCTATTCGGGCCAATCGCTTTAGGGCTGAGCTGTTTGTGTCTGGGTTCATCATATACCTACAGGGGGTATATGATACAGTGTGTACTACATGGCAAATAGTTTTACATCAGGGGGTGCCCCCTTCTTAGGCAGCGACTTTCTTTAAGCCACGTCCGGCTTTGACCCAAAGGCCTTTGATAAAAACGCCAAATTCAAAAACGGCCCTAAGTAAAGTAAAAGCATGACGCCAAACACGCCGAGCAATATCTTAATAGATTGCTCACTTTGTTCTGCAGTTGGCGCGGCTTTAGCAGCCTCATCGGCACCACCGCCCCCGCAACCTCCAAATAAGCTCACCAAAAAACTATCAGGCCGATAAACAAATATTACGCTTTTCAACAGAAACAAATCTTTGCATCACAATAAATCCGCAGATCCAAAATGCGGCAAATATCACGCCCCCGGCAATTTGATTTGCTGCGGCTAAACCCAATGTTGAACATAATTCGGAAAGCAAGAGCGTTAAAACGCTTATACCAAAAAACAGCATTAGATAAAGTAAGGCGTACCCGTTGTGCCTCTGTGATGATGCAACATTTTTTGCCCTTATTTTGTCTCGCTGAAAATTTTCCTAGCGCGTCTTGAGCCCAGTGTCACTTGCACATGAAACTCTTATTGCGACGCGCCAGCTTCTACAGCTTCCATGACCCGCAATAGATTACCGCCCCAAATCTTGGCAATGTCGGGTTCTGAGTATCCGCGCTTAACCAATTCAGCTGTCACGTTTTGCGTCTCTGAGGCGTCTTTCCAGCCATCAATGCCGCCGCCGCCGTCAAAGTCTGAGGCGATGCCAACATGATCTATTCCAGCGATCTTAACCGCGTGGTCAATATGATCGACGAAATCAGACACATTGGCCTCGGGCGCCATTGCCGCGATGACCTTACGCCGTTCGCCATAAAGATCTCGCTTTGCTTGGTCCCACGTCGCCCGGTCTCCAAATTCGGTGTCCAGTAAGTCGCGCGCGGCCTGTTGCTCTGGCGTCGGGAGTTTCACATATGATCCCAGCGCCACCATTTGTGCCACGCCGCCAACCTCTGCGATTTTTCGTAACTGCTCGTCGTCCAGATTACGCGCCGTATCCGCCACGGCTTTTACGCCTGAATGTGAGGCTATAATTGGCGTTCGGGAAATATCTGCGGCCTGCATCATAGTCTGCTTACCGGTGTGAGAAACGTCGACCATAATTCCATATTGATTGAGGAGATCTACCAGGCGTTTGCCTGCCGGAGAGAGGCCATTCCACTTCGGTCCGCTATCTCGCGTCGGATGCGGATTGGAACTGTCGCCAAATTGATTATGCCCGAAATGAGTGATGCCGACATATCGTACACCCTGATCTGCCCACCAGCTTATTAAGTTGTTTGGATTTGCAAACCCCAACGGATAGGCATTTTCCATTCCGATTAAAACGGCATGTTTTTTCTCAGCCGTTATGCGCCGCACATCAGCTGCGGTTCTCGCCAACTCAAAATGATCCGAATGTGTTGTGACCAAGGCCGTGATCGCATCGATCCGGGTCTTCGCAATATCATAGGCTGCCGCATATCCGTCATCTGCTAATTCGCCCTGCGGCGTGTAGACGATCCAGAAACCACCATCGAGCTGCCCGGTCATTAACTTGGGCAGGTCTACTTGCAGATCTGTTTCGCCCGACGGATCAATCTCTGTCATATAAGTCAGAGGAATATCGATATGCGTATCAATTGTTAAGGTGCGGTCATGGAGTCCTGCCACATCGACAGCGGGCTTGGATATAACAGGTTGCACAACGACGGGTTCGGCAATGACCTCTTCAGAAATGATCTCTTCAGAAATGATCTCTTCAGGTTCCGGAGATGAGCAGGCCGCGAGTAAAAGCGCAGTTGCCAATGGAAGTGCACGCTTGAAGACGGTTGAATTAACAGCAAGTTGGAGCTTCATTTTCGCGAGTCCTTATTATGGATAAATTTCTCTGCCCCCACCGTGATGGAGGACGCGTTTCAACACAATTGGAAAGTTCCGAAAAAACCAAAACGTGAATGGGTCGCCCTGAATGGGGTCGGATGGGAGATGGGTAGCCTCTGCCCTAAAGAAACTGCTCACCTAAACGCGCAAATCGTGACGATTAATGCTCGTCAATTTGTATTGGTTTGCCGCATTGTCGCCAAAGAACAAATTGAAAAACAGTAAAAAAGCAAAAAACCGTCTCGTGCAAATTGCACGAGACGGTTTTGGTTATTTTATAATTTTGACGGCCAAATTCACGCCGCCAAAAACTATGTGTCGTCAGCGATATCCGCCGGGAATTCTTCGATTGACGGCGCGGCTGCCGCGCGGTCTTCGAGGAACTTCTGATCGCGGTCATTGGCGAGCTTCTGGTACTTACGCAGGTTACTGCCTGTACCGGCCGGGATGAGACGTCCGACAATGACGTTCTCTTTAAGGCCTTCGAGCAAATCTTCCTTACCTTGAACAGACGCTTCCGTGAGGACACGCGTGGTTTCTTGGAAGGACGCCGCGGAGATAAAGGAGCGTGTTTGCAGCGAGGCTTTCGTAATCCCGAGGAGAACAGGCACACCGACAGCAGGTGTCGCGTTCTTGTCCTTCGCGAGCAAGGCCGCATTGACCTTGTTGAACTCAACCTTATCCATTTGCTCATTACGCAGAAGCGTTGTGTCGCCAATGTCGGAGACTTCAACCTTTTGCAGCATCTGGCGCACGATAACTTCAATATGTTTGTCGTTAATCGGAACGCCCTGCAGACGGTAAACGCCCTGGACTTCGTCGACGAGGTATTCAGCCAATGCCTCAACACCCATAATAGAGAGGATGTCATGCGGGGCCGGATTACCGTCGATGATAAAGTCGCCTTTTTTCACCTTATCGCCGTCACTGACAAGCATATGCTTACCCTTGGCGATGAGGAAGGAGGACGGTTCTTTATCTTCATCCTCCGGCGTGATTTGGATTTTACGCTTGTTCTTATAATCGCGCGTAAATTCAATTTTACCGTCAATATCGGCGATAACCGCATCATCCTTCGGACGACGAGCCTCAAACAGCTCCGCAACACGCGGCAGACCACCGGTAATATCCCGCTGCGTCGCGCCGCCTTTGGCGATACGCGCAAGAATTACGCCCGGTTTGACCTTGGCGCCGTCTTCGACAGACAGGCGTGAGCCAACCGCGAGCATGTAGCGCGCGATATTGCCGTTTGCCATTTTAACAGGCTCGCCGTTATCGTCTTCGATGACCGCGACAGGCTGAATGTCTCCGGATTTGGAGGACGCGCGCCAGTCAACAATAACCTTGGTGGAGATACCCGTATCTTCATCGGTCTCGTCTTTAGCAGATACGCCGTCCACGATGTCGAGCAAACGAACCGTGCCGCCGACTTCGGTGATGATTGGCGTGGCGTATGGATCCCATTCCGCAAGGCGGTCACCGCGCGCGACTTTCGCGCCGTTTTTCAGCGGCAGTCTTGTACCGTAATCAACCTTGTAGGTTTCGAGTTCCTTGCCGTCCTGGTCGACGATTTGGAATTCCAGCTTACGCGCTTTGGCAATGAAGTTGGTGTCGGTCTTGATGACCTCATCTTCTTCATACTGGATCGTTCCCTCATTAGAGGACTCGATCACAGATTTATCAGAAACTGACGCCGTTCCGCCAATATGGAAGGTCCGCATGGTTAGCTGCGTACCAGGCTCACCAATGGACTGCGCCGCGATAACGCCGACAGCTTCGCCCATATTGACCTTAGTCCCGCGCGCGAGGTCACGCCCGTAACACGTCGCGCAAATACCGGTAACGGTTTCGCAGGTCAGCGCGGAGCGAACGCGTAGGTTCTGAGCGCCGGACGCATCGATTTCAGCTGCGATATCTTCGTCAACATAAGTGTTGGCAGGGAAAAGCAACTCGCCGTTCCGCGGATCGTGCAAATCTTCGGATGTTGTACGGCCGAGGCAACGTTCGCCGAGAGACACGGCGATTTCGCCGCTGTCCACGACAGGCTTTTGCTCGATGCCATTCTCTGTTCCGCAATCCTGTTCTGTGACGATACAGTCCTGCGCAACATCAACGAGGCGGCGCGTCAGGTAACCTGAGTTAGCGGTTTTAAGAGCGGTATCAGCCAGACCCTTCCGCGCACCATGGGTACTGTTAAAGTAATCCATCACGGTCAGGCCTTCTTTAAAGTTGGCCGTAATCGGGGTCTCGATAATTTCGCCGGATGGCTTGGCCATGAGGCCGCGCATACCCGCAAGTTGTTTCATCTGGTTCTTAGAACCACGAGCGCCCGAGTCAGCCATCATGAAGACGGAGTTGATGGTTTTGCGCGGTTTCGCAGCTTCGTCCATCATAGCGTCCGCCACCTTATCCGTACATTTGGACCAAGCGTCGACAACCTTGTTATATTTTTCGCCTTTAGTGATGAGACCGTCAGCATATTGCTGTTCAAAAGCAGACACAGCTGCTGAGGTTTCGTTCACCAATGTATATTTGGCGTCCGGAATAATCATGTCGTCCTTACCAAAGGAAATGCCGGCCTTCGCCGCTTCCTTAAAGCCGAGACCCATCATCTTATCAGCAAAGATCACTGTCGCCTTCTGGCCACCATGACGATAAACTGTGTCGATGAGCTTGCCGATTTCCTTCTTCGTCAGAATTTTGTTCACGACAGAATACGGGATCAAGTGATGTTTCGGCAGGAATTCTGCTAGTTTCAGACGGCCCGGTGACGTTTCGGCGACTTCATAAGTCGTCGTGCCGTCTTCGAGCGTGACCGGGAAACGGCCTTTGACTTTGGCATGGAGCGAGACGTGCCCGTTATCCAATGCCATTTCGAGTTCGGCCATAGAGGCAAACATCATGCCCTCGCCTTTTTCGTCGTCGCGCATCAGCGACATATAATAAAGACCAAGGACGATATCCTGAGACGGCACAATAATCGGCTTACCGTTTGCAGGCGACAGAATGTTGTTTGTAGACATCATCAGGACGCGAGCTTCCAGCTGCGCTTCAATGGAGAGCGGGACGTGAACCGCCATTTGGTCACCGTCAAAGTCAGCGTTAAAGGCTGCACAGACAAGCGGGTGAAGACGGATCGCCTTACCTTCTGTCAGCTTAGGCTCAAACGCTTGGATGCCCAATCTATGGAGCGTCGGCGCGCGGTTAAGCAGAACCGGATGCTCGCGGATAACTTCGTCGAGAATATCCCAAACTTCAGGACGTTCTTTTTCGACGAGTTTCTTGGATTGCTTAACAGTGCCAGACAGTCCTTTGGCGTCGAGACGCGCATAAATAAACGGCTTGAACAGCTCGAGCGCCATTTTCTTCGGCAGACCACATTCGTGGAGTTTCAGCTCGGGGCCAACCACAATAACGGAACGGCCTGAATAATCGACGCGTTTACCGAGAAGGTTCTGGCGGAAACGCCCTTGCTTACCTTTAAGCATGTCGGACATGGATTTCAGCGGACGCTTATTCGCACCGGTAATCGTCCGGCCACGGCGACCATTATCAAACAGCGCATCAACAGATTCCTGCAACATCCGCTTTTCGTTACGGATAATGATGTCAGGCGCGCGGAGCTCAATCAGGCGCTTCAAACGGTTATTCCGGTTAATCACGCGGCGATAAAGATCGTTCAAATCTGACGTCGCAAAACGGCCACCATCTAGCGGCACAAGCGGGCGCAACTCAGGCGGAATGACAGGCACGATTGTCAGGACCATCCACTCTGGACGGTTGCCCGATGTGACAAAGCTTTCCAGCAATTTAAGACGCTTGGAGAACTTCTTGAGCTTCAGCTCAGAGCCTGTCTCAGTCATGTCAAAACGTGTGCGCTCAATCTCGGCTTCGAGGTCGAGGTTTTGCAGCATGTCGCGAACGGCTTCCGCGCCGATACCGGCGGTAAAGCTGTCCTCGCCAAACTCGGCTTGGGCGTCGGCATATTCTTCTTCAGACAGGATTTGGCGCTCACCGAGTGAGGTCAATCCGGGCTCAGTGACGATATAGCTTTCGAAATACAGCACACGCTCAACTTCTTTGAGCGTCATATTGAGCATAGTTGAAATCCGCGACGGAAGCGATTTCAAGAACCAGATATGCGCTACCGGCGCGGCCAATTCGATATGGCCCATACGCTCGCGGCGCACGCGGGTAACGGTAACTTCAACGCCGCATTTCTCGCAGACGACGCCTTTATATTTCATGCGCTTATATTTGCCGCAGAGACATTCGTAATCTTTGACCGGGCCAAAGATACGCGCACA
>ENA-ORXR01003210-ORXR01003210.1-marine-metagenome-genome-assembly--contig:-NODE-3210-length-14804-cov-3.855300_pt1 | contig 14804 bp, 16 predicted proteins | sample MGYA00237866_ERZ511479 | MGnify/ENA metagenome assembly ERZ511479 | reverse complement strand
GATTGCGCTTGGCGAGAGCGCCGAGGCGGACATATTTTCTAATTTGGCGAAAGGCGTTATTGCCGCGCTTTAGACTATATATCGGGATCGGTGGGTAAGGGCGTCTTGATGTCGTCTTCAGTCAGAACAATATCAATATCGACCGGCTTAAGAAGCTCCGGCTTCAAAATGCCCCATTCGGGATCCGCGGCAGGTTTGGCCTTCTTCTCTAACTCTTTAAGTTTGCGCGCCTCTTCTTCAAAATCGATTGAGTAGTCATCATCGCAGGTTGAGAAATTGAGACCCTTAGCCCGCGCCTCGCCGCGAAGCGCGCCAAGCGATCCGGAGCGGTCGCGCGTTTGCGTATCCGTTAGCTCTTCGTCAAATTGATCACATGAGGATTGCGCGAAAGCGGGCATGGAGAACGCTAAAAGTGAAGCTCCGAAAATGATGCTTATGACTTTCATAATGTCCTCCGGCTTATTTTGCTTTGCGTGACGTGATAATCCATTTCGCGTAGATTAGAAAGACGCTTGGCCCATCAATAAGATAACGCCGCCACATGCGCCTCGGTTCCTTGCACAGGCGATACAACCATTCGAGGCGTGAGCGCTGCATCCATTTCGGCGCGCGCGATTGAAAACCGGCCAGAAAATCCAGTGACGCGCCAACGCAAAATCCCAGACCCGTGCAATCTCCGCGATCCAGCGCCGCTTTGGCAATCATTTCCTGTTGCGGGCTGCCGACACATATGAAGTGATAGCGCGCAGGATTGTCCGACATGAATTTCGCGCAGGCCTCAATCGCCTCGCGGTTTTGGCGCAGACCCATAGGAGGAACATGGACGGCAATATTGGACAGGCCATATTTTTCGGCCGTGATACGCGCCACTTTTTCATTGCCGACAATCATGGTTACGGGCGTGTCGCTATCTCTGATATTCTCAATAATATTGCGCGTTAAATCTGACCCGGGAACGGCGTGAAGCGGAATACCGACAAATTTTGCGAGTAATTCCAAAATCCGGCTGTCACAGACGGAGAGCCATGCACTGCTAAAAGCGGGTTTAAAGTCCTCGGCTGCGCGCGGCGTATTGACGACATGATCAACATTGGGCGTGACAATATAGCGAAAGCCGTGCTGCGCGGTAACCCACATGGCCCGCTCGACGGTTTGCTCGCGGGTTAAGGGCTGAAAGGTCATGCCCAGAAACTCATAGCTGCGCGTATTTTCACTTATATTGCCGCGCTGCGGTCTGTCAATCCGTTTGCCGGTCGCCTGTAAATGGGGCGGAATTATTTTGCTCTGTGTGTTCATGGCCCATGCCATAACGCAAAGTGCTGAATATAGCGTTTAAATCCCCCCATCCCCCTCACTACGTTCGGGTCGCCGGAGGCGCGCCTATGGCGTCCCCCGTAAACGGGAGAAGGTTGATCTTTCTTGATGCGGAAAACCTTCTCCCGCCTGCGGGGGAAGTGGGCCGCGCAAAGCGCGGGTCGATGGGGGGGCTGGTGCAAAATAGGATTTGATAACAAATGTTGAGTTTATATCATCACTCTGGGATTCATGATATTATCGGGATCGAGTGCCGTCTTCAGCGTGCCCATCATGGATAATTTAACCGGGTCAGCCCGCCTCGCAAGATCGTCTTTTTTCATTATCCCGATGCCATGCTCTGCGCTGATTGATCCGCCCATCTCCGTGACAAGGTCATGTACGGCCATTTGCACGCGGTCCCAATTGGACAGAAAGCGCTGCGAGTCCATATTGACGGGCCGCGCTACATTATAATGGATATTCCCGTCCCCCATATGGCCAAATCCAACGGGGCGGCAATTTGGGATCATATCCGCCAGCAGGCTATCCGCCCGGGCCAGAAACTTCGGCACATCGGAGACCGCGACGCTGACATCATGTTTAATCGACCCGCCATCATGTTTTTGCGCGGCGCTCATATTCTCTCGCAAAGATAAAAGCCGTGCGGCTTGGGTGTCGCTTTGCGCGATGACGATGTCGCGGGCGAGGCCCTCTGCGACAGCCTCTTCGAGGACCGTCATAAAGGGCGCGCGGCTCTCATCATCATCCCGTCCCAGTTCCCAATCGATCAGCGCGTAATAGGGATGCGGGGTATCAAAGGGATCGCGGTGATCGGGGATATATTTAATCACTAAATCCAGCGCGCTGCGCGGCATCACCTCGAACATAGCCAGCGCGGTGTTTTGCGCACGGGCCAAAAGCGAGAGCGCATCATCCGGCCCGCCCAGCGCGACAAGCGCGCGCATGATCCCGGCCGGCGCGGGCACAAGACGCAAGCTGGCCGCGGTGATAATTCCCAGCGTCCCTTCGGCCCCCAGAAACAGCCGCGATAAATCATAGCCGGTATTATCTTTGCGCAGGCGCGACAAATCCGAATAAATTGACCCATCGGCCAGCACAGCTTCGACCCCGAGACATAGCGCTTTTGCGCTGCCATATTTAATCACATGCACGCCGCCTGCATTGGTCGATAGGTTACCCCCAATGGTGCAGCTGCCTTGGGCGGCAAGGCTAAGCGGGAATTTCAGGCCCGCCTCCCGCGCCGCCTCTTGCACGGATTGCAGCGTCATGCCGGCTTCGGCAATCAAGAGCTGATCCGGCGCGCTGACATCGCGAAGTTTATTCATTTTGCGCAAGGATAGCAGCACTTCGCCTTGCGGCGTCGAGCCGCCGACAAGGCCGGTATTGCCACCTTGAGGTAAGATAGGAATTTTATGAGTAGCGCAAATTTTAACAGCCGCCGCGACCTCTTCGGTCGTGCGCGGCATCAGCATTAATGGCGTTTTTCCGAAAAATTTATCGCGCCACTCAGACAGCCACGGCGCAATGATGTCTTGGTCCTGCGTCCAGATGTCCTTGGAAAGATTTGATTTTAAAACATCAAGTCCGGTGTCGGTCATGCCACCGTTTCATTTGATAATGCGCCGCGCAATTGCGCTTCGGTAATGTCGCCTTCACGCAATAGCGTCAATTCATCACCGATAACTCTGACGATGGTTGAGGGCTTGGCGCGCGCCAAAGTGCCGCCGTCAATGATGAAGCGAATATGCTCGCCCATCGCCTTATCAATTTCATGCGCGCTGCGCGCTTCAGGCTGTCCGGACAAATTCGCGCTGGTCAAAGCCAGCGGCAGATGGATGGACATGGCCGAGAGAAAATCAATGATCGGCGCGTTCGGACGGCGCAGAGCAATCGTATCATCCGGTCCGTAAACATGCGGGGCCAGACGAAACACCGACAGAGCCGGCATGACAATGGTCAGCGCGCCGGGCCAAAAGACCTCCATAAGGCGCCGCGCCGTCGGGCTGACGTCGGCGTAGCTGTCGGCGGCATGTTTATGCGCGAGGCAAAGCGGAAGCGGCTTGTCAAAGCTGCGCTCTTTAAGATTGTATAATTTATCGAGCGCGTCAGGATCATCGGCTCTGGCGGCTATCCCGTAAACGGTGTCCGTTGGAAAGGCGACAATATCGCCATTATAAAGCCCTTTAGTGGCAAGCGTAATGCCGGACTCGTCCAGCGGTAGAAACTTTTCCAAAATCTTCCCTTTCAGGCCATATGAGCTTCCCGGCTCAGCCTTCGTTAAATTCGGTCTCGATCTTTATCGTGACTTGATCCCCTATACCAAAACTCGTCAGGTGAGTCATGTTAAAATTGCTCCGCAAAAGCGTCGTCTCAGCTGAAAACCCTAATGTTTTGCCCGGATTCCCGAAAGATTTTCCTGCCCCGTAAAATGTCGTCTTTAGCGTCACAGGCTTAGTGACCCCGCGAAATGTTAAGTCACCCGTAATATCAGCTGTCGATTCTCCGGTTTTGACAATCTGCGTCGAGACAAATGTGATCTGTGGATAAGTTTGCGCGTCGAAATATTTAGAGTCCGTCGCGAGCGTCTTATCAAATTCGGGCAGGCCCGTACTGACACTGGCCGGATCAATTGTAATAAAAACGGTGCTATTTTCGGGCCGATCCGGGTCAAAATTGAGCGTGCCGGACGTTTTATCAAAGCGCGCCGTATATTGCGACAGGCCTGCATGGCTAAGTGACCAGGTCACCGACGTGTGGGTCGGATCAAGCGTGTAATTGCCCGCAGGGGCAGCTGTTGGGGTTGTTTGCGGCGCGCTCGCGCAGCCCATTAAAAGCGCTGTGATAGCGATTAAGCCGAAAGAGCGGCGATAAAATTGCGCAAAAGACATGTGAAAACCCTTTTAATACGTGCAATCCGCAGTATAGGACAGGGCCGCGGCATCGCCTATGGGGCAATTGCCCGCAAATGCATTTCGGTCAATTTCTAGGCCATGTCATAAATAAAAGGCAGATTTATAATGGCAAAGTCAAAAGCCGCAGATAAAAACAGCGACGTTTCTGCCAAGACGGGCAAGAAAAAAGCGACGCTTGGCTCAGAGCTTCGTTTCTATGGCTTCTTCCTGCTCGCCTATTTTGTCTTTATTACATTTGCCTATGGCCAATATCGTATTCCATCAGAGTCGATGCAGCCCACTCTGGAGGTCGGCGACCGCCTCTATGTTTCAAAATTTGCTTATGGATATAGCCGTCACGATTTGCCCTTTGGCGACAAAATGACATTTTTAGGCAATGGCGTGATTAACGCCTCTTTGCCGGAGCGCGGCGATGTTGTGGTCTTTCGCAATCCGAAATCAGGTATTGTGATGATCAAGCGCGTAGCCGGCCTGCCCGGTGATGAAATTCAATATCGCGGCGGTCGGCTATACATTAATGGCGAGCTAATTGAGCGGCAGGAAATGGAAAAATTTCTGTATCGTGAATATAAAACAAATGGCGTGAAACCCGGCGAAGTTGTCAGCGTCACAAAATACCAAGAACAATGGCCCGGCGAAGAGAAACCGCATTTTATTTACGAACAAAGCGACCGCGGTATGAACGACCAGCGCGGCCCCGATATTGTGCCTGAAGGTACGCTATACTTTATTGGCGATAATCGCGACAATTCCACAGATAGCCGCGCGCCCGGCGGCCCGGGTTATGTCAAAATGCATTATGTCATTGGACGCGCCGAAATGATGGTGCTGTCGCTTAATCGCTGTAAAGAAGAAGAAGGTTTGCGCTGTCCGGGAAGCCGCTGGTTTATAAAACTTTAAACGCGGCAAAACTCAAATTCGCACTTTGGGCCAATTCGTGCTATGGGCCGTTATGGCCAAAACCTCAAAATACTTTATCGCAGCAGCTTTCACATTGATGCTTACGGGCCTGCCTGCGCCTGTTCACGCCAGTAGTATCACGGTTTATGGCAGCAATGCCGACGCCCATACATGTTACAAAGCCGCGCTTATGGAGCGCGCGTCGCGCAAAAATATTGAAGCATGTGATGACGCGCTGGCCAGCGTAGATTTGTTCAAACGCGACCGCGCCGCCGTTCTGGTTAATCGCGGCATCCTCCATAAACTTGACGACAATATAAAAGGGGCGTGGTTTGATTATAAAGCCGCGCTCGAAATCAACCCAAAGCTGCCCGAAGCCTTAGCCAATCGCGGCAATCTCTATTTTTTAGCCGGCCTGTTTGACAAGGCCATGGCCGATTATGACAACGCGCTGGATTATGGCATCAAGAATCAAGGCCCTGTTCGCCTGAACCGTGCCATGGCGCTGGGATGGATGGGCCAAGACGGGCAGGCCCGAGCGCAATTTGACGATGTGATCACGCGCTATCCCGATTGGCAACTGGCCAAAGATAATTATGACCGTTACCTTGAGCGCATGGCCAAAACCGAGACAAAAACCTCAGGCTAAACCATCTAACACCTTGCTCCAGCGCCGCAGTCTGAATAAGACGCGCTATGGGACTTAAACGGCCATTATCAGACCCCAAAGACGTGATCATTATTGCGCGTCACGGCAAACCTGCGCTCTCGCGCAAAGTGCGCCTGTCATGGCGGCAGTTTCGCGCCTGGTGGGACCAATATGATGAAGGCGGTCTGGCAGAGGGTCAAATGCCTCCCAAGAAAATTCAAACCCTTGCGCAAGATGCGGATATATTGATTTCAAGTTCCCTGCGCCGCGCCCGCGAAACAGCCTATTTGCTGCGCGGGCAGGAGGCCGACATGGTGGATGAGGTTTTTGTCGAGGCCGCGCTTCCCCCGCCGCATCTGCCATTTTTGAAACTGAAGCCGAAAACATGGGGCACGCTGGCGCGCATATGCTGGTTTTGGGGATTTCCTGACGATATGGAAAATGTTCATCTGGCCCGCGCCCGCGCAAGCCGGGCGGCAGATATTCTTGAAGGCCACGCGCAAGGCGGCAAAACCGTCGTGTTGACCGCCCATGGATGGTTTAACCGGATGATTAAAACACACCTCCTGCGGCGCGGCTGGGTTTGCGTCAAAGATCAAGGTGATTTGCACTGGAAATTTCGGCGCTATGAGCGCAAAACAGATGAAACACAAAGCGAGTAATTATGGCCGATAAACCGATTAAAGATCTAAGCTTCGAAGACGCCCTGCGCGAGCTTGAGGGCCTCGTCAATCAGCTGGAGCGCGGAGACGCGCCGCTGGAAGACAGCATCAAAATTTACGAGCGCGGCGCGGCGCTGAAAGCCCATTGCGAAGCCAAGCTCAAAGCGGCGCAGCTAAAGGTCGAAAAAATCGTGATGGGCCCGGACGGCGCGCCGTCGGCTGAGCCTTTTGACAGCTAATCCGCGTGAGCGATTTTAAATCTGAAATAACGCAATTTGCAGCCCGTTTTGAAACGCGCTTTGAAGGCTACCTGCCGGCGCCTGCGGGGCTGAAAGCGCGCATCGCCGAGGCCATGCGCTATACGGCGCTGGGGGGCGGGAAACGGCTGCGGCCCTATTTCGTGGTCACCACCGCCAATATGCTGGGCTATAACGCCGAGCCCGTCTGGCGAATCGCAGCGGCGCTGGAATGCGTCCATGTTTACTCTCTGGTTCATGACGATTTGCCCTGTATGGATGATGATGATCTGCGGCGGGGCAAGCCCACCGTCCACAAAGCGTGGGACGAGGCCACCGCCGTGTTAACCGGAGACGCGCTACTCACCCATGCTTTTACCTTAATGAGCGCGCCGATGGACGGCGTTGACCCGCATCTTCAGCTGTCGCTGACCGCAGAGCTGGCGCTTCGCAGCGGCGAAGAGGGCATGATTGGCGGACAAATGATTGATCTGTCCATGAGCGAGCATCCCCAAGACGAGGCGACAATTACGCGCTTGCAGGACCTTAAAACCGGCGCGCTTATTCACTATGCTATTAGCGCGCCTGCGCGGCTGGCGGGCGCAAGCCAGGCGCAATATGATGCCCTGTCCAATTACGCCAAACGCGTCGGTCTGCTGTTTCAAATCACCGACGATCTGCTTGATGTCGAAGGCGACGCCAAGCTTATGGGAAAAGCGGCCGGAAAAGATGATGACCACGGTAAAGCCACATTCGTCTCTATTTTAGGTGTGGACGGCGCAAAGGCGCGGGCGCAGGATATTGCGCGCGCAGCTATTGCAGATTTAGACGGCTTTGACGGGCGGGCGCAGCCGCTACGAAATGCCGTAAACTTCGTGCTGGAGAGACGGGCATAAATGTGCTTCTAAGAGGAACACTATAGGATTTTATATGACGACGGATTGCTCACTTACCCGCAGCCGAGAGCTGCTGGACACGGTCAAAAGCCCCGCCGATATTCGCGATTTTTCCAAAGAGCAGCTCCAGCAGCTCTGTGATGAACTGCGCAGTGAAGTGGTCGATACCGTTTCTGTGACAGGCGGCCATTTGGGCGCAGGTCTGGGCGTGGTTGAATTAACCGTCGCGCTGCATCATGTTTTTGAGACGCCCAAAGATAAACTCATCTGGGACGTGTCCCATCAATGCTATCCGCATAAAGTCCTGACCGGTCGCCGCGAGCGCATGGGCACCATCCGTCAAGGCGGCGGGCTATCCGGATTTACCAAACGCACGGAGTCAGAATTTGACCCGTTCGGCGCGGCGCATAGCTCAACATCGATCTCTGCCGGGCTGGGCTTTGCTGTCTCGCGCGATCTGCAGGGCGAAGATAATAATGTTGTGGCCGTCATTGGCGACGGCGCAATTACCGGCGGCATGGCCTATGAGGCGATGAATAATGCCGGCGCGATGGATAGCCGCCTGATTGTGATCCTCAATGATAATGACATGTCGATTGCCCCGCCAACGGGCGCGATGAGCGCAACGCTCGCGCGCATGGTCTCCTCATCAAGCTATCGCAAAGTGCGCAATATCGGCAAAGCCGCCGTCAGCGGCATGCCGGACAGTATTAAAAATACGGCGCGCAAAACCGAAGAATATGCGCGCGGCATGGTCACGGGCGGAACATTGTTCGAAGAGCTCGGCTTTTATTATGTCGGGCCGATTGACGGGCACGATCTGGATCACCTCTTGCCGATTTTGAAAAATTGCCGCGATATGAAAAACGGCCCCGTGCTGATCCATGTGGTGACAAAAAAGGGTAAAGGCTACGCGCCTGCCGAAAACTCGCCGGATAAATATCACGGCGTATCAAAATTTAATGTCGTCACAGGCGTGCAAAGTAAATCCACGCCCAATGCCAAAAGCTATACGCAGGTCTTTGGCGAGCAGCTCTCGCAGCAGGCCGAGACCGATGATAAAATCGTGGCCATCACGGCCGCTATGCCGGGCGGAACAGGCGTTAAAATATTTGGCGCGGCCCATCCGGATCGCACCTTTGATGTCGGCATTGCCGAGCAGCACGCCGTGACATTTGCCGCCGGACTGGCCGCCGATGGCATGAAGCCCTTTGCCGCGATTTATTCCACATTTTTGCAGCGCGGTTATGACCAAGTGGTTCATGACGTGGCCATCCAAAAACTGCCCGTGCGCTTTGCGCTGGACCGTGCAGGTTTGGTTGGCGCAGACGGGCCGACCCATGCTGGTAGTTTTGACATTGGATATCTTGGCGCCCTGCCCGGCATGATTTGTATGGCCGCCGCCGACGAGCTTGAATTGGCCCGGATGATTAAAACTTCCGTCGATTACAGCGACGGCCCGATTGCCTTTCGCTATCCGCGCGGCGAAGCCACAGGCATTGAAATTCCGGACATCATTAAACCGCTTGAGATCGGCAAAGGCCGCATCATCAAAGAAGGCACGAAAATCGCGCTTCTGTCCTATGGAACGCGTCTGGCCGAGGCGGTTATGGCTGCCACGCAGCTGGATAATCTGGGTTTGTCGACCACCGTCGCCGATGCCCGTTTTGCCAAGCCTCTGGATCGCGACCTCATTGCGCGCCTGGCCGATGAACACGAAGTTCTGATCACGCTCGAAGAAGGCGCGGTGGGCGGCTTTGGCGCATTCGTCATGCACGCCCTGTCCGATATGGGCCGCTTTGATAATGGCTTAAAATTCCGCTCTATGACCCTGCCCGATACATTCATCGATCAAGACACGCCCGCCAAAATGTATGAACATGCCGGCCTGACATCCGACGCCATTGTCGAGAAAGTCTTCTCAATCATTGGCCGCGATATGCAAGACGCGCAAATCCTTGCTTAGAGCATAGATGGCGAGTTGGTTTAAATCTCTGCTTGGAAAAGCCGAGACGCGTGAAAAAGCGCCCGCGAAAAGACCTGAAACAGATTACAAACTTGTCTTGCCCGAGGCACCGGAAAACAGTCCGAACTTCATGGGCAAAGCCGGTCCCCACATCATTGAAACCGATTACTTTCGATTAGCGCTGGGTGAAGACTGGTTGTTTGTCGAAAGCCGTGATGGAGCGGATATATTCGATCATAAAGACGGTGAAATGGAATGCACTATTTCAACTATGGGATTGAATGCTGTCAGCGATAAATTAAAGGGAATTTGCGAACAACTTATTGAATTTCGTCTTGAGGCTCACGACACTATGAGCGAGGAGCGCGGTACAACGTACGAGGTTTTCGGCCCGAATTTTGTTGAAACCAGCTGGGGCTGGCAAGGAAATTATGATGTCTCTGATCGCTCTGAATATATGGGAACATTTTGCGGCCTTGTCGGCGAGAGATTTATTTTAAATATTTACTTGGATTTGCGCAGATTTGATCCTGACCATCTGCACAAGACTTTTGCCGATATTATGCAGACCTTACTCTTCACAGATTTGGCTTGGGGCAGCCGTCCTATCCCTGAGGGAGGGTTGATGAATTGACCGCTCAATCCTCAAGACTTGATCAAGCCCTCGTTTCGCGCGGGCTGATTGAAACGCGCTCCGCCGCGCAGGCCGCAATTAAATCAGGCAATGTCAAAGTGAATGGCAAAGCCGTGCGTAAATCCGCGTTCAAAGTCAGCGAGGGCGACACTCTCGAGGCCAAAGCGGCTCATCCTTATGTCTCGCGCGCGGCGTTAAAACTTGAAGCCGCGCTGGACGCCTTTGGCATTAATCCGAGCGGGAAAATCTGTCTGGATATTGGAAGTTCAACGGGCGGGTTTAGCCAGCTTCTCGCTCTGCGCGGGGCGGATAAAATCTATGCCGTGGATGTGGGGACGGACCAATTACACCCGTCACTGCGTGATGAACCGAGAATCATATCGCTCGAGCAGCAGGACGCGCGCACATTAACGGCGGCGATTATCCCAGAGCCGATTGACCTTCTGGTGACCGATGCCAGTTTTATTTCCCTGACCAAGGTTCTGCCTGTCCCGCTGAAATTGCTAAAGCGCGGCGGCGAGGCCATCCTGCTTATTAAACCGCAATTTGAACTTGGCCCGGACGCCTTAAATAAAAAGGGTGTCGTCAAAGATATTGAGCGGGCCGAGGACGCCCTGCGCCTGATTAGCGCGTGGATGGTTGATTACGGCTTTGCAGTGAAAGGGCAAATAAAAAGCCCGATCCGCGGGGGATCGGGCAATTCAGAGTTTTTAATTTACGCGATTAAAGCCTAGTGGCCTCTGCGGCGGCGTCTGTCGCCATCTCCGCCTCTGCGGCGACGGTCGCGAACAACGCGGCGACGGACAGATGGGCGATAAAAATTGTTACGATATGTCGGACGGCGATAATAGCTGCCGTGACGTCCATAGCTTCCCAGGCCTAAATTGATGCTTACGGCCGGGCGCGTGCGCACTGTATTGTAATATACGGGCCGCGAATAGACAGGCTGCGAATAGACGGGCTGTTGGTAATAACCGCCATTATAGTAGCTTGTGCTGGGTTGATATGTCTGTGTGTAGACAGGCTGCGATTGGTGGTAATGCGTTGTCGGTTGCTGATAATATCCGGAAGACTGACCATAGACGACAGGCTGCTGTTGATAATATCCGCCCTGCTGATACCCATTGTGATAGCCGTGCTGACCACCGGTATAATTTCCGCCGACTTTCGCGCCAATTAAGCCGCCAACAACAGCGCCAATGGCTGTGCCTTCGTCTTGAACGCCGCTTCCGGCGACATTGGACCCGACTACGCCGCCAATAACAGCGCCGACTAATCCGCCCGCAAGCTGACCGCCTGAATTGGTTTGTCCTTGGTGCTGGTGCGCGTAACCATTGTCATGCGCGCTCGCTGATGTGGCCATAGCGAGACTCGCGGCAGCGGCGATTGAGAGAGTAATAATTGACTTCATTGAAGACCCCTTTTTCTAGTGGACTGCACACATAAATGAAATCGTCAGTGCAGTTTCAGTACTCAGAATAGTTAACTAAGTCTGAACAGAGGCTGAAGCCAATATGAACAAAAACGGCCCCTGCCGCGCGGGCAGGAGCCGAAATTTAACTTAAAATGTAAGCTCTAATCAGGCGATATTAATCGCAACGGCAATTCATGCCTGTGCTGTGCGTTGTTGAGCCGTAAGTCGATGTTGAGCCATATGTCACGCCAGAGTCATATGTTGTCCCGGAGCTATATGTGCTTGAGCCGCCATAGCTGACAGAACCGCTTTGCAGGCATGTCCCGTCAGATTGCGCTGTCGTTCCTGCTGGGCAGTCTGCCGTTTGAACCGGCGCGCTGTAAGTTGGCGCTGTATATGTCGGCGCAGGCTCAACATATGTCGGGGCCGGAGCTGTATAGGTCGGCGCAGGGGCCGTATATGTATTGGCGCTGTAAGTCGGCGCAGATGAGCTATATCCAATTGATCCGCCTTGCAGGCATGATCCGTCAGACTGTGTTGTTGTCCCGGACGGGCAAGGCACAGATTCATATGTGCTGACCGTTTCAGACATTTGGTAAGGCTGAGACACAACCGGCGCAGGCGGCGTGTAGGCGACAGGCGCCGGAGCCGTGTAAACGCGCGTTGTTGTCGGCGCTTGGTAAGTCTGAATGGATGTCTGAACAGGCTGCGGCGCGACATAGCGCGGCGTGACCGTCACGCGCTGGACGTGGCGCACGGGCGCAGGGCGATGAACTTGAACAGGAACGTGCTGCACAGTTGTGTAGCTTTGTGTCTGGATCGGACCTGCAACATATCCGCCATGCGAATATCCTGATGGCGCCGCAACCGGAGCGCCGTAGCCATAGCCTGTATTGACGGGATATGATCCGCCGCCAAATGCGCCGGCATCGCCGTAACGTGTGCTTTGCGTGTGACCATAAGAGCCGCCATGCGATACGCCGTGTCCGTAATGCGCGCCGCCATATTGCGCGCCGTAACCTTGATGACCGTAATATGCGCCGCCGCTTTGACGGGCTTGAATGCGGTTACCGATATAGTTTCCGGCCAGGCCGCCAATAACGGCGCCAATGGCTGTGCCTTCGTCCTGAACGCCGCTTCCGGCAACATTGGAGCCGATGATCCCGCCGATAAGCGCGCCGCCGCCTGTATAGCCGTAATCTGCGCCGCGATCAAAATTGACCTGCGCAGAGGCCGTGCCTGCTGCTGCTAAAATAAGGGCCGCGCTAGCTGCGGTGCGAATAAGATAATGTTTCATGTCAGGCTCCTTTGCCTATTTCTACTGCCCGGACTGTTCCAAACAGGTCAATTCCAGCCAAAGCTTGCAAGCCCTGTGCCACATATACATCTTATAGCGCAGATGAATGGAGGCTTAAAAAGCGACTCGCCTGTCAGGGGAACATAAAACGCAGCTTGCACAAAAACGGCGCACTGCTTTCGCAATGCGCCGCTCAGAACCGGGACGGGGGAGGCCCGGAGCCGGGGGTTCGGTTAGTGGTGGCCGTGGCACACATAGCTGCCGTGGTAATGCGACCCGTTCACAATGCGGCGCTGCGCTTTGCGGGCGGCCTTACGGGCCCGGCGACGGTCGCGGCGAACATGCTGCGGCTTTTGCTGATAATAACCCTGGTTATAAACAGGCTGCGGGCGAACAATGACGCGCGGCTGGGTGTAAACCGGTTGCGGCTGACGATAGGTCGTTCTGCGAACCGGATAGCTCGTCGTCGTGCGATATCCGCTGTCCCGATAGACAGGCTGCGGCTGACGATAGGTCTGCGTGCCGTAGACAACAGGCTGCTGCGAGCCTTGGTAATAACGGCCATTATCATATGACCCATTGCCATATGTATTATTGTAAACCGGGTCACAATCGACGCGTTTATCCGCAATTCCGGCTCCGGCCAGGCCGCCAATAACGGCGCCAATGGCTGTGCCTTCATCCTGAACATTTCGTCCGGCGACATTTGATCCGACAACGCCGCCAACCACCGCGCCTAGCACGCCGCCGACAATCTTGTCGCGCTTCTCATCAGCTTTACATTGCTCGTGAGCAGAGTGATAGCCGTCTTGGGCGTAATAGCCCGTATTGCCCGCTGAAGCACTCAAGGGCAGAGCCAGAGTTGTTGCGGCCAACGCAGCGGCTGTGAAACCAACGCGGGAGAGGCCTTTTGTTTTATGTGTATAAGTCATACTTACCTCCAAATGTCGCGGCTCAGATCATCACAGTGACAATGCTTTCATTCGCGATAATCATGAATTAGCAAAAGCCATCTGAACGCGTTCTGGGGCAATGTGTCAGATTGGGTTCATCTTCTGTATCCGCCTGTTATATATCCCGAGGCGCGCCGCTGCATTTATACTGGCCTCACAATCTATTGACTTGTAAGTGCACCATTACTTTGTTGAGCTGCGTATTAGAGAGAAAAGACGATTAGGGCTTTAAATATGTTATTATCACGCCGCCGCGCGGCCATCCTCGCGCTCAGTTTTTCGGCTGCATGCGGTCTGCTCGCCTGCGGCGGCGCGGATAAGTCCAATACCGTATCTATCTCCGGCTCCACCACCGTCCTGCCCGCCATCAGCCGGGCGGCGGATGATTATGGTATGCAAAAAGACATCAAGATCATTGTCAATGCGGGCGGATCGGGCGGAGGCTTTAAACAGCTCGCCGAAGGGCAAACTGATATTGGCATGATGAGCCGCGATATTACGCAAGGCGAAATGGACGCCTTTGCCGATCACATTTTCACCTCCGTCATTATCGGCCGCGACGCCGTCGCCCCGGTTGTCTCCGCCGAGATATATGACGCCGGTGTCACCGCGCTGTCCTTTGCGCAAATTACCGACATCTATATGGGGCGCGTGGATAATTGGAGCGACGTGGGCGGACCGGACCGCCCGATATTTGTTATCGACAAAGCCGCCGGATCCGGCACGCGGCAAGTTTTTGCCGAAATTGTTTTCGGCGATAAAACCGCTCTGGCTGCCGGAGCCGATTTGGTCATCGGATCCAACAATGAAGAACAAACCGCCATTTCCCAAAGCGATAGCGCGATTGGTATGCTGTCCTTTGCCTGGATTAATGAGGATGTCCGCGCGCTCGCCATCGCCACGCCCGCCGGCAATGTCGAGGCCAATATTGACAATGTAAATACGGGGGCCTTTCCGATCACCCGCGA
>ENA-ORXR01003207-ORXR01003207.1-marine-metagenome-genome-assembly--contig:-NODE-3207-length-14808-cov-3.227887_pt1 | contig 14808 bp, 13 predicted proteins | sample MGYA00237866_ERZ511479 | MGnify/ENA metagenome assembly ERZ511479 | reverse complement strand
AATGAGCTGGGTTACGGGAAGGGGCTAATCCTGACCGCAGCCGTTTTGGACAAGCAAACGGACGCCTTTGATCAACAACTCGCGCGTATTGGCGCGGGCTATGAAGTCGTTGTCGGACCTGAATTTGGGTATAATTTCGGGGTCAAAGCCCAAATAAGCCGTGAGGACGATTTTGAGCAGGTCCAGGATTTTCAAACGCTCTCCGCCTTTGCGGGGGCGAGCATTGATAAATCTGACAGCGTTTTAGATCCCACAACAGGATGGCGCGCTGAGGGACGAATTGTTCCGACCTATGCCTTTGGCGGGAGCAGCGACGGCGCATTTTATACGCGCGGTGTGGCGCAAATTCGCGGCTATGTTCCCTTTGGCCCGAATGACAAATATGTCGCAGCAGGACGATTACGGCTTGGAACAGTTCTTGGCGCGCAATCAACAGAGCTTCCCGCAGATAGCCGTTTTTATGCGGGCGGCGGCGGATCTGTCCGAGGCTTTGCGTTTCAAGCGATCGGGCCTGTCTCGGCGGATGAAACGCCGCTTGGGGGACGCTCGCTATTAGACGGGTCAGCGGAGTTTCGGATGCGGTATAATGCGAAAATCGGATTGGTCGGATTTGTAGATGCGGGCAATGTGTCGGATGAGCAGTATCCGGCTTTTGATAATTTGCGCCTCGGCGCAGGCGTCGGCGCGCGCTACCAAACCCCGGCGGGCCCTGTGCGTCTGGATGTGGCGATCCCGCTAAATCCCACGGAACTCGACGATGATTTTCAAGTCTATATTTCCATTGGTCAGGCCTTTTAGATATGACCGTAACTCAATCTAAGACAGCCAAGACAAAACGCCTGCCGCGCTGGATCAAAATCCTGTTCTGGATAGCTCTGATCTTGCTCATCATCCTTGTCGGATTGCGCCTCTTTGCCAAAACGTCATGGGCAGCGCGCTGGGTTGAGTCGCGCATCGAAGCGATTGCGCCGGCGGGGCAATCCATTGCTGTTGACGGCCTAAGCGGCGACGTGCTGGGTGAGTTTGAAGTTCAGACCCTAACCCTATCAGATGATAATGGCGTTTGGATAAATGTCGAAAACGCCGCGATGGACTGGTCGCCTGTCTCGCTTGTTTTTGGTGATTTAAAGATCGCGTCTGTGTCCGCGGATCAAATCAATGTCATCAATATGCCCGCAATTAAAGCTTCACCTCAAACATCCGAAGGGGGCTTCACACTTAATAGCGTCGCAGTTGATGCGTTTAACTTTCCAAATATTTCGGTCTCCGATGCGCTTGCCCCTCAAAATATAGAACTTCGGGCCAGCGGCGGCTTTTCACACGGCGCGAAGGGCGGGAAATTACGGCTGGACTCGCAAACGCTTGAAGCCTCGCCGAGAGACCGCGCCGATATCGATCTGGCATGGTCACCCGAGCTTCTGCTCAGCGGTAAGGCTGACGTGACCTCAGAGCCTGAGGGGTTAATCTCGTCTCTTCTTAAATTGGGGGCGCAAGACTCATTAACATTCAAAGTCGACACGCAAGGCACAGTTGATGATTTGACGACACGCGTGCTTGGCCAAATCGGCGGTCGTGATATTATATCGGGCACCGTTTCGAAATTTGATGAGCGGGCGAAAATTAGCGCTAAAATCGCAGTGAGGGATATTCCGATTCTCGCGCGGTTTGACGACGCGCTAGACGGTGATGTGAATATTACGGCAAATGTCGATAAATTATCCACGGATGCCGTGGTTCGCGCGAAGATCAATGCGCCAAAACTCGCGCTGGATTTCGACGGCCGGAAAATCAAAGAGGGATTTACATTTGATCGGCTTGAAGCGGATATAAGCGCGCCGCTTTCAATTCTTGATGACGCGCCCGCGCAGATTGGGCGAGTCACATTTTCGGGCGCGGCGCAATTGTCCAAAACGCTATCCATGACAGGTGAGATTTCGGCAACCGACATCATTTATGCCGAGACTCAATTAAAGACGCTTGCAGGCCCAATCGAGGCCTCGATGGCAGGCGGCATAGTTGACATTAATACAAAACTCTCCGGACAAGCTGAGAGTTCAGGCGCATTTTCAAGCGTTTCAGATGGGTCGATCAAAGCCGATCTGAGCGGAGTCTATAATCTGGATAATCAAGCTGTCACGATACGCCAGTCCGATATTCGCCTTCCGGGCCTTACACTCAGCGCCGCAGGTTCAGCCAATCTGCGTGAACGCAACGTCAATATGTCGGGGCAATATGATCTGTCCAAAAACGGAATAATCCCAAATCTTCCGGCCAATATGTCGGGGCAGTTTTTGACGCGCGGTCAAAATCAAATCACAATTAACGGCGCCGCGACTGAGATTGAAAACCTGCCTGACCCTTTATCGCAGCTCATTACGGATAAGGCTGAATTTGAAACTGACATCATGCTCGGGCAGGGCGGTAACATTACGCTGCGCGGGGCTAGCGTTACGGCGGAGCGGCTGCGCGCTACGGGCGGCGGCAGCTATAATGCTGAGGCGGGAATTGAGGCCAGAGTAGATTTTGAGACCGGCGCGTTTACGATGTCCGGCGCGCAAATTTCCAATGTTACAGGCGATCTTGAATTAGGCGGCATGCTCGATAATTTGCGCTTTAATGTAACATCGCGCACGGATAAATTGGGCATGAGCGGGCGAGTCTTTTCAGACAGTCTAATCGGCGTGGCCGGGACATATAATCAAGGCCGGGTTCAGGCTGATATCGATATTAAATCGAGCAGCGCTGAAGGCGATTTATCGGCAAAATCAAATATTCAATATGAAAACGGAGCGTGGCGTGCTGACAATATCGACGGCGCGCTAGGAGATATTCGCGTTGCCGGAAGGGCCTCAGGTCAGGGCGGCGATATCGCTGTCCTTAACGCAGAGATGGATATCTCGGGCGATCCTTCACAATTCATCCCCGCGCAAAATATTGACGCCCGCATTCAGTTGACAGGATCAGGCGCTGACATATCTGCCCGGCTTGACGGGATTAAGGCGGGGCCGCTTAGCGATGCAAAGCTGGTGCTTAAAGCCCAAGGCCCGCGCGAGGCCATAACTTTTGACGCTAAGCTGGATGGTAAGAGCATTGTCGCAGACATCACGCAGCCCCTGTCGATAGACGCGCGCGGAACCGCAGCTCTCATGCCGAATAATTTGGCGTTAGATTCGCAGGTTTCAGGGAGCCTTGGTGAGAATAATTTCCAGACGACGTCGCCCTTACAAATTAAACGCGGCGAAGCGGGTATTTCAGCCGGCGGCGCATTATCGATTTTGGACGGCGCGGCCTCATTTGATTTAGACGGCGCGCAAAACCGCCTAAACTTTAAAGGCGAGGAGATGCAACTGGCGGCAATTCAGTCCTTGCTTGGACGTCCTGTACTCGATGGAACAGTCAATTTTGATGGTGAATTTAATAATGTTAATGACAGCCCCGAGGGGACGTTAACGGCAAATTTGCTCGGCGTTAAACAACCGGGCAGTGATGTTTCGCCGCTGGACGCCACCATAGCGGCCGCGCTTGAGGCAGGCGAATTAAACGTTACGGCCAAGAGCACAAGCGGGGAATTGTCAGGGCAGACAACGCTGAGCGGCCCTGTTGACGCGTCGAGCGCCGCGCCATTTATAAGCTGGCCGCCCGCCACGCCGCTGCGCGGCGAGGCCACGGCAAATGGAGACATTGGCGCGCTCGCAGAGTTATTCTTGCCGCCTGAAACCGAGGTCAAAGGCGAGGTTGATTTAAATTTGAAATATACTGTGCCGCTCGACGCTAAAGGTTTGACGGGCACGTTATCGATGCGCCAAGGCGTGTTCGAGCAGGGCAATCTTGGTCTGCGGCTTAATCAGATTGGGTTTGAGTCTACATTATCCGGCACGCAAATTACCGTCGCGCGCTTTGATGCAAGCGGGGCAAAGGGCGGCACGATCACTGGCGGCGGTCAAACGGATATTGGTCCAGAGAGCCGCAGCGCCGTGACGCTGAAGGCTAAAAATCTACGTATTTTTGACCGCCGCGAAGGGTTCGCCACGATGAGCGGCGACTTAAAGCTGACGCATGAAAATGATAAATTGACGCTCGGCGGAACATTAATCGCCGATGATGCCAGTCTGGCGATTGATAAATTTCCAAGCGCCGGCCGCCCAACACTGGATGTGAGCTTTGATGACCCGGAGGCGCAAATCGAGGATGAAAATACGTCTGTTCAAACATCGATCAATTTAACGCTTAAATCTCCGGGCCGCATTTCGCTAAGAGGGCGCGGCGTGAACGCCTCAATGGCGCTAGACGCCAAAATTACGGGTTCATTTTCCGAGCCGGTCTTGAGCGGCGAGGCCTCAATCACGCGCGGGCGGTTTGATTTTATCGGCAAGCGGTTTGAATTTGTAGATAGCAAGGTCACATTTGATAACCCCGTCGCAAAATCGCGCATCAATGTCTCAGCGATACGCGAAACTGCCGATGTGACGGCGACAGTTAAGATCACAGGAACCGTAGACCGCCCGGAAATAGACTTGATCGCAGAGCCGGATTTGCCTGAAGATGAGGTGCTTTCGCGGATCCTATTTGGCCGCTCCGCCTCACAGCTTACGACGATTGAAGGCGCGCGCCTTGCCGCTGCGCTGGCGCAATTATCCGGCGGAAGCGGATTTGATTTGTTCGGAAATCTCGAAAATGCATTAGGCTTAGATACGCTCGATATTGGCCAAAATGCCAGCGGCCAAGCGCAACTGACGACGGGTAAATATTTGGCCGATGACGTATATGTCGAGCTGCGCACCTCCGCTGAGGGCACGCCGGGCGTCGCTGTTGAGTGGACGCCGCGAAAAAATATTGAGATCGAGGCCGAGACCGCGCCGGGGCAAAGTCAGCGTTTGTCCGTGCAATGGAAAAAGGATTTCGACTGATGACTAGACGAGATTTTTACCGGATTTAGGGCCGATAAAGAACCACACGATTAAGCCAATTAACGGGAAGAAGAGGACGAAAAGCGTCCATAGCACCTTTGCACCATTTGACGCGCTTGACGATAAAATATTTATAATGGCCCAAACAGCCAAGACGATGTGTAGTAATCCTAAAATGTAGTCCATGGCTGGCGCTCCGATGTGTGCGTAATATTGCAAAGGTAACGGCCAGAAGGTGCAAAGCGTTCCCGAATAATCACGCGTGTCGCCGCGCTGCTCCAACTTCGGACTACCGGTTATCTGACACCAGCCTTGGAACACATCTGGTCGTCGGGCGTATATTCAGTAGGACAGCATCAATTCAGATGCCCAAATTATTTTAGGAGAGCCCATGGCCACCTCAAAAACAACACAGGCGTCGCGCAAGAAAAATGTCGTCGCAATGAAAGACCCGGACATCTCGTCACAGATCGAGATTCTCCGCGCTGACATCGCAACGCTTGCAAGCACTGTAAAGTCACAAGCCAAAATGACGGCCAATGAAAAAGTCGCAACGGCTCGAAAAGTCGCCGCAGACACAACGGATACGGCCAAGGTCAAGTACGAAGAGCTTACATCTAACGCTGAAACGCAGATTCGCGAAAATCCGCTGACATCCGTGGCCATCGCCGTCGGAGTTGGGTTGCTGTTGGGCGCGCTGACCCGTCGGTAGAGCGCTAAGTGTTAAAATTAATTCTCGCCGCCGCGCCTTACCTGCTTAAGGCTCCAAAAAGTGCGCCTTCCCGTTCAATTGGCGGCGCGCTAATCGGCGCATTACTCATATCTGTTGCGTCAGTATTTCTGCTGGTGGCGGCGTTTCTCGTGGTCGATCGAAATCTAGGCCCGGAGATGGCTTGCCTGACGGTTGGCGCTGTGCTTCTGATTGCGGGCGTTGTGTTTTGGATATCTTCAAAACCTAAACTCGCCGCGAAAGCATCTGAGCAAGACGCTTCAGCGCTTGTCGCCGCGCACAGTGACCCCGTGGCGGGTCTGCTCCCCGAGGGATTTAAGGACATGCCTGCCGTACAAAAGATTATGTCACAAATGGCGGCCAATCCCGTCGCGGCGAGCGCTGCGGCATTATCCCTTGGACTGCTGATCTCTCACGAAATATTTAAGGACAAATAAGATGACCGACACACATACCGACAACGATCCCGCTGTACTGACGACAACAGAAGCGCGCAGCGCAAAGCCCGTGAAAGGGATGACTTTGGTTCTGGGCATATCCATGACAGCCGTCATTTTAGGCGTCATCCTGTTCATGGTATTTTTTACGGCGGCTTAACGCCAGATACGTTTTTAAAGAAGAGCAGCGCGCTGCCGCGCAGATGACACAACAAAGAAGGAATTTGATATGAATATTTACACACGCTTGAAACAAGACCACGAAAAACAGCGCGAGCTTTGCGAAGCGCTGGCCGCCACGCACAGCGGTTCTGATAATCGCGCAAAATTGTGGGAAGACTTAAAGCTTGAGCTCGAAACCCATGCCCTGGCCGAAGAGCAAGTTTTTTACTCTGCCATGATGAAAAAACCTGACGGTACAGAAGAGGCCCGCCACAGCGTCGCCGAGCACAAAGACATGACAGACCTCATCGCTGAACTGGACGCCATGGATCAATCGACTGATATTTGGATGAAGAAATTCGAAAAATTAAAGCATGACGTCCTCCACCATGTCGACGAAGAAGAGGCCGATATTTTCCCCGTCGCGCGCAAGGTCATCGATAAAGGCGTCGCAAATGATATGACCGAGAAATTTGACGCCCGCAAAGAGGCAGAAATCAAAGCGGCATAGTCGCAGTCAGTCCTAAACTATAGATCGCCGAGACTTGAGCTCGGCGATTTTTTTTATGAAAATTTCGCCCGTAGAAAACTGGCCGTTATCCCAAAATATCTCGGTAACCCTTATATCTTGCGCGTCAATTTCAATATGGTTGAAGCTGGCGGCGCGGTCGCGGCGGCGCACAGATAATGTCCCTGCGCCAATCGATAAAATCTCAGTCTTATCAGGTTGCCGATCCAGCATGAATGGCGCGTGCACATGCCCGGTAAGCACCCCGTCAATATTAAGCGCGCTCAGACGTTTCAGCGCCTGCGCTCCGCCCTTAGTCGTTTTTTGCAATGGCGATGATGGCGGATAAATAAAGGGGTGATGGGCAATGAATAATTTCACGGTTTGCGGTGCAGTCGCCTGCATGATTTTTACTTTATCTTCGAGAATGTTCATATCCACGACGCCCAGCGACCAGTCCGCTTTGGCCTGGACGCCGCGCGATGTATTAATGGGCATGATACAGACATTCTTGTCCGTAAAATGCGGCTCGCTCAGCGGCGCGATGATCCGGTTGTAACGGCCAAATGGGTCAAAGAGACGCTGAAAAATCCCAAACATCGGCGTGTCGTGATTTCCCGGTGTGATGACTTTTGGTCCGCTTAGCGTGCGAATCCAATCGCGCGCGGCGTAAAACTCTTCCTTTTTGCCGTTCTGCGTAATGTCTCCGCAGATCAATGTCACATCGGGCTTTAGCGCGTCGACAACGTCTTTGACGGCGGCCATGGCCTCTTTGTCCTCGACGCCGAAATGAATATCAGCAAATTGAATGATTGAGGTCATGCGGTCTCGCTTCGGGTTGAATTTAAATCAGGGGCAAGGACTTGCACGCCCTTGGGCAGAAGCGCGGCCGTTAATGGGGCGCGAACGCGGTGAGGTTCGCCGTCGAGCAAAATGTCAAATGCGCCGCTGCCCATGACTTTCAATTGCTGCGCCTCTCCGACCCGTACATGGCCGCTTTCTCGCCAATCGGTGATGAGCGTTTTCGCGCCGACGCCAATAAGAGAGCTTAGCGCTATGGGCGGAACAGTCGCCACCTCAAACATATCAGGACTTTGCGCGCCCATTGACATAAAGGGACAAGATAAAAGAAGCGCATTTGCGTCGCGAATATAGGGACTGCCATCCACCGTATAATCAAAGACCTCGCCGGTTGTCACGGCGTCGATGACCTCGGGCACATGTTTGATCGCTTCAATGATATGACCCTCGCGCAGTTCTTCGCGCATGTCCGACATTTTTATCGGCTCGCCAATGATCATAGCAACAAAGAATATCTCGTTATTGACTTGTCCGGCCGCAAGCCATCTCGGCGCGCTTTGCGAGAGAGCTAAATCCAGCGCGTCTTGCCAATTGGCTGTTCCGTATAATGCTTTGGGAAGAATGTTCATCGTCCCGCCGGGCAATGCAATGAGGGGAATGGATTTGCTGCGCGCGCATATGGCGCCGGCTTTGCATGTCCCGTCTCCGCCATAGACAATAAGCAAATCCGTATCGTCCTCTGAGATGCTTTGAAATATACTGCCCAGCTCGTCAGGCGCGCAATTATACATAACCGGTTCAGACAAGCCTGCGCGCGCGAGTTTTTGGCTAATCTCTTCGGAAATATCTGACGTGCTTCCGCTGGCGGAATTTATGACAACTGAGATATGTTGGGCCATGGAATTCCGCCTGAGTGGTTTAGTGTAATATTTGAGTGTAGGAAATGCGCGGTGAAATGACGAGGCTTAACATTTTCAATATTATATTTCCCCGGCTCGCGCTTTGTGTCATCGTGCTGCAAATATAACGCGCTAGCGCGTGAAAGGATGCAAAATGAACTTCGCAAAACGATCTTTAATTGTCGGTATGACCGTAGTCTTAGCCTCATGCGGCGCAAAAACGGATAATGTCACCCCAACAGATACACAAAGCAGTCAATCCATGCCTTCAGATTTCACACGCCTTCGCGCGCTAGAGCGCCCCGCGCCTGTCCCAACTAAAGTTGAAAGCACGCGGGAATATCACGGCAAGACTTTATCGGATCCTTATTTTTGGATGAAAGACCAAGACTATCCAACCATCAATGACGAGCCTGTTCTGGATTATCTCAAAGAAGAAAATGCATATTATCAAGAGTTTCTAAAACCGCATACCCCTCTGGTCGATACGATTTTTGAGGAGTTTAAAGGCCGTACGGATGAGACAGAAAAGTCGGTGCCTTATATTTCAAATGGCTATGAGTATCGCTGGTATTACAAAGAGGGCGCAGAGTACCGCACGCGGGCACGCAAGAATTTGGAAACTGGCGAAGACAGCGTCTTTATGGATGTGCCGCAGCTCGTCAAAGGCAGCGAATATTTTGTGATTGGCGATTGGTCGATCAGTCCCGATAATCGCTATCTGGCTTACTCATACGACACGGCAGGGGATGAACGCTACCAAGTCAAAGTCCGCGATTTGCAGACAGGTGAGTATTTGCCGGATGTCCTTAATGATGTTTCCGGCAGTGTTTCATTTAGCTCCGATGGCGGCGCGTTGGTTTACGCCTTGCTCGAGAAAGACCGCTGGCATGCAAAGAATATCAAAGCCCACACTCTTGGCACGGATCAAAACGCGGATCGGACATTATATACCGAAGAGGACGATGGATTTTTCATTGGTTTTGGCCGCACCAGCTCCAAAGAGTATTTTGTCATCGTCTCCAGCCAAGGCGAAATACAAGAGAGCTATGTCATACCTGCGGACTTGTCCGGCGAGTTGACACAAATTGTTCCGCGCAGTGCGGGCTTTACGCAAACCATTGATCACGCCCATGGCGATTTTTATATCTTGGCCAATGACACACATTCCAATTCTAGGCTTGTCAAAGTGTCCGATGATGACCCGTCAATCGAGAATTGGGTGACATTACGTGAAGGCTCGGATGAAAATTATCTGATGAATATGCAAACTTTTGACGATTTTATGGTCGTGAAATCGCGCAAGAACGGGTTTGAAACAATCGAGGTTTTGGATTATCCCGAGGAGAGCTCGACGGCATTATCCGGTCATTCCGTTGAATTTGACGAAGAGATTTTCACGGCGTCCATCGGTATTAATCCTGAATTTAGCCAAGATAAAATTCGTTTAAATTACGAGTCTATGGTCACGCCGTCGACGGTCTATGATTATGACCTTGGCGCAAAAACACTTGAGACGCGCAAGGTTCAAAACATTCCGTCGGGTTACGATAAATCGAAATATGCAACAGAGCGCCTGATGATTCCCGCGCGCGATGGCACGCTTATTCCTGTCTCAATTGTCTATAAAAAGGGCTTCAAGAAAGACGGAAGCCAGCCCATGTGGCTTTATGGATATGGTGCTTATAGCTCAACCGTAACGCCGCGTTTCTCGACCTTGCGGCTTAGCGCGCTGGATCGCGGCTTTTCATATGCCATCGCCCATGTGCGCGGCGGCTCTATGATGGGCTATGATTGGTATTTGGATGGCAAGCTGACTAAGCGCGAAAACACATTTAACGATTTTGTTGATGTCGCAAACGGCCTCGTGGAGCGCGATTATGTTGCGGCGGGCAATATCTCAGCGTCCGGTCGTAGCGCGGGCGGAGAGTTGATGGGCGCGGTGACGATACAGTCGCCGGAGCTCTGGCGCTCGGTTAATCTCGGCGTTCCATTTGTTGATGTGCTCAACACCATGCTTGACGCCTCATTGCCGCTCACCCCGCCGGAGTGGAAAGAATGGGGCAACCCTATTGAGGACCCGGCGGCTTATGATTTGCTCCAGTCATATTCGCCCTATGACAATATTACCGCGCGCGATTATCCACCTATGTTTGTTTCGGGCGGCCTGAATGATCCGCGTGTGACCTATTGGGAGCCGGCAAAATGGACCGCCAAAATGCGCGAGCTGAAGACCGATGATAATCTGCTGGTCATGCGCATGAATATGGGCGCAGGGCATTTCTCAAATTCCGGGCGCTATGGCCGCCTGCGTGACTATGCCGAAGAATATGCCTTCATGTTGCTGGCGCATGGGATTGAGGAATAGAGTTATGTCGGGTGAAAATTGAGATATTGCCAAAACCTTGTGGGCATAAAAATTGACTTTTTCACCAATTTCGCCTATGTGTATATTATGAAAACAATGTCTGTCATATCTGCGGCCCTTATTGTGGCGTCTCTCTCAACACCGGCTTTGGCGTGTGATCGCCATGGCGGCGGCTGGGGTGGTCACACTGCGCTAAGCGGCGCGGATTGGTCGACATATGATGAATATAATACGCAGCAGGACTTCTTCCCTGACGCAGTCAAAGAAGTCGAGGCCCAGTCGCGTGCCAAAAAGACTTATACACCGCCCGCTGCAAAGCCGAGTTTTTCAAAAGCTTCCGTGCGCGCATCAGACGCCGCGCAGGCGAAGCTATCGGCCAAAGCGCGCATGGCTGGCAAGTCGGATAAAGACAAAGACAGCGCTAAGACGCCTGCCAAAGCTTACCCAATATCAGATCTATAGGCTTAGCCGCCTAAACGGCGGGTTTAGATTCGGATAGACAGTCCGTCAGATACAGAGCGCTTCAAAGACACCCCGGCCGGAATTAAGCCGAGCAGCGCGGCAATTCCTGTTAGGGCCATAACCACATATATATCGGTCAAGCCGGGCCATGCGCGCAGCGTGCTGATGCTAAACCGCGCCTCTAAGACCGGACTAAGAATCCACAATAATGCGTAGAGCAGGACGACGCCAAGACCTGCGCCGATAAAGGCAATAAGCGCCGCCTCGCTGACAAGCAGTCCGATAATCGTGCGCCCCCGCGCGCCGACAGACCGCAATATGGCCATTTCTCTGCGCCGTTCATTTAATGTGGTCAGGATAGAGGTTAAAACGCCAATGAGCCCGACAACGACAACAAAACCCGAGACGACCGCTAAAGCGCGCTCTACGATTGATACCGTTCCCCATAACTGGCTTAGCGCCACGCCCGGAATGACGGCTTGCAAGGGCTCAGCGGCATAAGTGTTAAGATCACGCTGCAGGCGCAAGGTCTGCATGCGGCTGCTCGCGCCAATATAAAGGGCTGTCACGCTTTGCGGCTGTAGGTTCAAACTTCGCAAGAGCTCCGGCGTCATTTGCCGCGCAGCCGGGGTTGGCGTCCCGTTCTTCCAGCCGGCGTGTATAGCCTCAAGGGCAGGCAGGCTGACAAAGACGGAGCGGTCTACGGGCGTACCGGTTGGCGCTAATATTCCGACAACTTCAAACGGTCTGTTTTCATGTTTAACAAAACTTGTGCCCCCCAATCCATGAGACAGGGTTAAGCTTGTCTGCATCTCATACCCCAAATCGCGCGCAACCTGCGCGCCTAAAACGGTATCGAATAGATCGTCAAATGGCTGGCCTGTTTTGAATACAATATCTTGGTCGCCAGCATATTTATACCGCTCAAAATATTGTTCGGTCGTGCCCACAACGCGGTAACCCCGATGGGTATCGCCCAAACTGATCGGAACGGCCCAGGCCACATCCGGGCGCTGGCTTATCTCCTGATATGTGTCCCACGTAATATTATTCGTCGGATCGCCAATTTGAAATACGGAATATAAAACCAAATTTACCGGACTGGAGCGCGCGCCGACAATAAGGTCTGTGCCGCTAATTGTGCGCTCAAAACTCGCGCGCACGCCCTGGCGTAAATTCTCGACAGCGAGAAATAAAAACACGGCTGTTGCAATAGATAAGATGGTCAAAAGCGCTGTATATTTTCGCGCCCATAAAGAGCGTCCCGCCAGCGAAAGTGTCGTTGGCATCTTCATGCGCTGGCCGCCATGTTCAAATCATCCAAATCAATCGCGTGATCAAAATGCCGCGCCAGGCTAAGATCATGACTGACAAAGAGAAGGCTACAGTCAAAGCGCTTTCGCTGCGCATTGAGCAATTCAATAAACCGGTCGCGATTGTCGGTATCCAAGGCTGAGGTGGGTTCATCTGCGATGATTAAATCCGGGCTGCCGATAAGCGCGCGGGCCACGGCAACGCGTTGTTGTTGTCCGATGCTAAGATGTCCAACATTGCGCCCAAGCATTTCAGGGCCAATCCCTAAATCGGTCACGAGCTTTCGCGCGGCCTGCGCCGCCGATCCTGATTCACCTGAGGCGCGGGCGGCGCGAATTTTCGAAAACCGACAAGGCAGCGTCACATTTTGAATAATATTCAAATAGGGCAGTAGATTGAGTTGTTGAAAGATGATGCCCAGATGATCTGCGCGAATCTTGTCGCGCCGGGTCGCCGAGACCGATGTTGTTTCATGCCCGCAAATGCTCACTTGCCCGCTCGCCGGCTTTAATACACCGCCAATCAGGCCCAAAAGCGTACTTTTTCCGGACCCACTTGCCCCGCGTAAAAAAACGCTTTGGCCGCGCTGAATGGTGAAATCAGGGACGCGCATAAGCACATGATCGCGCTCATAGCCAAATGAAATATGACTTAATTTAAGAACCGTATCAGTATTCATAAGGCTCGAGTTTAGAGAGCTCTAATTCATAGGCGCTATTGCCGAGATCAGATTGAAACTGTCCTGTCGTCAGCGTGCCTTCAAGCCAGACAGGCTCTTCGATATTCTCGATTTTGACGGCCGCGCTAGACGTAACAAAAATGATCTGATTTGGCGGCGGCGGCGGTGTGTGGAGGCAAGCGCCAAAGTAAGGGACAAGCAAAAATTCCGTGTGCTCGGCATCTGCATTAAAATCAAACGGCACAACGTAACCGGGGACGCGTACGCGCTCGCCATTGAGGTCCGTCACCACATTATATGTGCCAATCTGCTCCATCGTGTCATCCGCGCTGCCCTCAACGATCATTGACGGGACATCTGCGGCATCGGAAAGCGATGTGCTGTTTTGCATCATTCTACGGTCAAAATCTTCGTAGAAATCCATGTAGAGCTTTTCCAAAACCTCGCCCTCGCCCTCGGGCATCAGATCTTCCCAGACAATCTCAGTCGCCGGAACATTTGCAGCTGCAGGGTCTGTCTTAGCGCCTTCGGAGCAACCGCTAATAAGGGCTGCGGCGAAAGCGGTAAGGAGTAATGTTTTCAATGTGTTCATGGAGCAATATCTATGCGTGTTGTGGTGTCTGAGAGTTCAAAGCTACGTTGAACAGAGGGGCCGAGATAAACAAGGTCTAAATCCGTAAGATTTGGAAATTTATCAAAGAAATCTACTGTGAGCGTCTTCAATTTATCGGGAGCGGCGCAGGTCATGTTATAGGTCAGAATAATATCATTATGCTGACCATGTGCTGTGTCTGATGCGCTCTCATCATGGTCATCATGGTCATCATGATGATCGTGTTCTTCATGCGCATCGCCAAAGAGCGCAATGTCCGTTGTAAACGGCTCGAAAACGCATTTGGCTTCGGCGTTAAAGCCGATAAGCGTTTGGGGATTGGACAGGATATTTTGCGCAGATCGGACAGCCTGTTTCTCAGCGTCCGTTTGGGGGCGGTATTCAAATCCTGTTATGTTGTAGATTGGCGATTCAAATTCGATCAAGATGCGGTTTTGCTCAGATATGACTGAAAGCGCTGCGCCGCCATGGACATGGCTTTGCGCGGCGCGCGGCTTGGCGGTATCATCAGGATTTGCAATTGGATTTTCAGATGCTGACATTTGGGATGCTGAGTCATGAGACGCCGCTGCGTTTTGCTCATCTGCGCGCGGCGCGTCTGGGCTTTGCGTGTTTTGCGGCTCCGCGCAGGCGGCGATCAGAATGCAACAGGCAACCAATCCGCTTCCATATAATAGCGTCTTCAAATCCAACTCCTCACTGATAAATGATAAGGTATATCCAACCCCTATTCGTCTCAAGAGGAAAGGTGATCGTAAGACCCGGGTCGCACTTACAAAGACATCGAAAAATGAGAAAAGTCTGGAGCGGGCGATGAGATTCGAACTCACGACCCCAACCTTGGCAAGGTTGTGCTCTACCACTGAGCTACGCCCGCTCTTAGACGTTATCGACGCATTATGTTGCTCAAAGCCAATCAGAGCTATGC
>ENA-ORXR01003206-ORXR01003206.1-marine-metagenome-genome-assembly--contig:-NODE-3206-length-14810-cov-3.135750_pt1 | contig 14810 bp, 14 predicted proteins | sample MGYA00237866_ERZ511479 | MGnify/ENA metagenome assembly ERZ511479 | reverse complement strand
GGTGCTGGTGCTGGTGCTGGTGCTGGTGCTGGTTGAACCTGGGGCATTTGCACGGGTGCTGCCAAGGGCACCTTCGGCAGTTCTTGCGCGACGGGTGTCTGCGCGTAAACCGATTCAGGGGCCGCTTGTTCGAACGCATCGTCAAACAGATTGTCGTCTTCGACTGCAATCATCGGCGCTTCGTTCACGGCCGTTTCACCAATGGTCATAAAGGGCGACGCTTCCGCAGATGTTTCCACTGCAGACGGCCCTTCTGGCATGGGCGCAAACGCAGGTTCCGTTGTCGCAACAGTTTCTTGAACAGCGGCTTGCATCATCGGCGCAACAGGTGCGGCCAAAATCATCGGATCAGGACCGGGACGCGCCATCTGCGGCTCTGTCCGGCCTGACTGTGCCAACACGGGGGTGGGCGCAGGGGCTGCGTATTTCGCACTGATGGCGTTGGCGATGCGCTGCTTGATCCGGTCATCACTGGCCGGGGCTGCATCGCTGACCGCCGATCGGACCGAAGATTCCATCAAAGCAGGCTCCGCCTGGGGACCGCGTTTCAACAAAGAAGGCATCCGCGCAAACATGGATTGGCGTACCGTGGACGGTTCTTCCACCATCATCGGGGCCTCTGGCACCATCGTGGGCTGGGGTTCCGCCACAAGGGTTGGGGCCACGGTCGGCATGACGGGGGCTGTATATTGCGTGCGTACGACGGTCGGGGCCGCGGTGGCTTGCGCAGGGACGTCACGGTATTCTGTGCGATCATCGAAGGGCGATACGGGTTCTTTCCACAGGGTCAGACCTTTGAAATCTGTTCCCCGAAATGTGGCCCATCCTGCCGCAGCAAACGCCACGGCGACACAGCCCCACACGATACACTTGCGAAACGCCGCCTGAACTTCAGGGACAGTTACGCCGCACACAAAAAGCCCGGACCAAACAGTGGCGATACCAAACAGCACCGAACACAGGTTGGCCATAAAGCCAGGCGATCCTGGCATGATATATAGAATGACGGTCAACGCTTCGTCGCCCAGACGCCCGCCCAAGGAAAACGGGTTGATCCAGTCCGCTGATGGCGTCAGCGTGGCGGCGTAAAGCATTGCAAATGCAAGGAAAAGTGGCAGATACATGACCCGGTTGAACATCCGGTCCAGGCCGTTTTCCAACAGCAACCGCACGCCCCAAACGATGGCGGCAATCGCCAACGCCCAGACACTGTAGCCAAAGTATAGAAGAAGAACTGATGCAATTTGTGCGCCGAAACGCCCTGTCCAGTTACTGACGCTGGTGTCGCCCGACACCAACCATGTGGCGTCTTCCGCCGAATACGTCATGATCATGACGGACAAGAACAGCCCTATGATTAAGAACAAGCCGCCAGCGACTTCGCGCCCCCGCTGTTCTAAGACTGCTTGTGTACCTGCATCCAGTAACGGATCGCGTCCGCGAGTTGTATACGCCATGTAACCCTCAACATCATGATAACAGACAGTCACGAATGATGGTTAACCCGCGCTGCGTTTCTTCTTTTGGGGCCACCAAGGCGACCCGGATATAACCGTGACCAGGGTTCTGCTCATTTGCGGTCTGCGCCAGGTATTCTCCTGGTAGCACCCGCACCCCGGTTTGTTGCCAAAGACGTAATGCAGCTTCTTCGCCGTTATCGACGGGCAACCACAAAAAGAATCCGGCCTCTGGTGATGAGTACGAATTAATCCCGGCGAAAATATGGTCAGCCGCCTTAAACTTGTCACAATATAGTTGCCGGTTGGCAACAACGTGGTCTTCATCTGCCCAAACCTGGGCAGAAACTGTCTGAATGGGGCCTGGCACCGGACAACCGGCATAGGCGCGCAGTGCTTTGATTCGTTTGATGTTTTCCGGCCCCGACGCCACAAATCCGGATCGCAATCCTGGCAAATTTGAGCGTTTCGACAACGAATGGAAGATCACAACCCGTTCTGGATCAGCGCCCATTTGTTGTGAAACCTCCATTGCGCCCAAGGGTGGGTCGACGCGGTAAATCTCGGAATAACATTCGTCAGAGAAAATCTTGAAGTCGTGGGTTTCCGCCAAACCAATCAAACGTTCCAAGTATGCGCGATCGGCCACTGCCCCTTGGGGGTTGGAGGGCGTGCATAAGAAAAACGCCTGCGTTGCATTCAATGTGTCCACATCCAGCGCGTCCAAATCCGGCAAATACCCCGTGTCTCGGGTGCACGGCAAATACACCGATTCCGCGCCAGCCGACATCGCAGCAACAGTATACACCGGATAGAACGGGTTCGGGATCAGGATCTTACCGCCGTCCACCAACGCCATCACCGCATTGTACAACCCTTCACGGGTGCCGTTCAGCGCCATCACTTGGGTGTCGGCATTCACATTCGCATCGAAACGACGCTTTAACCATGACGCAATGGACTGGCGTAATTCAGGAATGCCGTTGTTGTCTGGGTATTGGTTGAACCCGGCCATGGCTTCCGCCAAGGCGGGCCCGACAAAATCAGGAAAGGCGTGTTTGGGTTCGCCGATGGTCATGTTGATGACATCACCCCCTGCGGCATGGGGGTCCAGCAACGCCCGCAACCGGGGCCAGATGGGATCGCCCAGGGCGTCAAAACGTGTGGGGTAAGTCATGCCAAAGCCACCTCTGCTGCTTGTCCCAACCGCAACAACCGTTCTTCGGTCATGGGTGGGGCGGTAAACATAATGCCCGCTGATTTCACATCTGTGGGCAGGGTCAGCGAACACCCCCCCATCAAATTCCCGATCCGTGTATTGCGCAACGCCAGCAAGTTTTCGGTCACGTAATAATCACTGTCGTTCATCAACCGGTCCGCATTGGGCGGCAAGATGGGCGAGCTGGGACAAATCAAAGCGTCAAAGCCCGCCGTTGCCGTCCAAAACTGGGTGCGCAAGGCATCCAGTTTTTGCCAAGCCGCCACAAAATCGGGGCCAGAAAAATTGCGCCCTGCGCGGAAACGTTCCAGAATTTCAGGAAACATCTTTTCCGGGGCCGCTTCGATTTCATCCCGCCAGGTGCCATATGCTTCTGCCGTGAACAGAACCGGGGCCAGGGCAAACGCGTCGTTCAACAGGGGCAGCTTGATCCCTTGGACAGTTGCCCCCAACTTTTCCAATTTCTGCACTGCATCGCGGAACCCTTGGGCCGGGCCTTCGCGCACATCATCCATGGCAATGGTTTCAATGACCCCCAGGCGCACACCGTCCAGGGTCGTGTTGGCCAAATCAATCGGGTCAGTCCCTTCGACAGCGGCCAACATCAGTGCGGCGTCTTCCACAGAACGGCACAGCGGACCGATGGTATCCAACCGCGCGCACAGTGGCACGATACCGTCCAACGCAATCCGACCAGCGGTTGTTTTCAATCCCACCAGGTCGTTCCACGCCGCTGGGATTCGCACAGACCCCCCCGTGTCAGACCCCACGGATGCGGCCGCCAGGCCAAATGCCACAGACGCCGCCGACCCCGAAGACGAGCCCCCTGCCACGGCATCATGGTCGTTCACACACGGGGATGTCTGCGTAACGGGGTTCAGGCCCAGCCCGGAAAACGCAAGTTCAGACATGTGCACTTTGCCCAAACACACCAGGCCCAAAGCGGTGGCGTTGGCCAAAATCGGCGCGTCCTGGTGGGGCACACGCCCCGCCAAAAGCGCGGTCCCGGCTTCCGTTGGGGTTCCTGCACTGTCCACCAAATCTTTCCAACTGACGGGTACACCGTCCAGGGCGGATAAGCGCTGGCCCGCGGCGGCCCTGTTGGCAGATGCTACGGCTTCTGCACGGGCGCGACCTGGCGTGACACAGGAATAAATCCGATCCCAAAACGGATGGGCGTCGATGGCCGCCAAGTAAGCTTCGGTCAAAGCCACAGGATCAATCTCACCCTGGGCGATGCCCCGCCCAAGGGCCGCTGCACTCATGTTTAGCCATCTGTTCATGGGACATCCCTTTGTATCTTTGGTCCAATACGTAACGTTCTGCCCCGATGCACACAACGGTTTGCAGATCGGTGATTACTTGGGCCACCATCCCCCAACCCCAGACCGTTCGAAGATAGCTGCACAGGGTGCCCCTTATCGTCGCAACTTCTGGACTTATGGTGCCGCACCCCCATAACTAAAGACTATGAAAACAAGCGTGCTTATCACTGGCGGTGGCCTGAACGGATGTACCTTAGCCTTGGCGTTGTCGCAGGCGGGGATCGCCACGGTGTTGGTGGATGCCAGTCGCCCAGACGATTTGCGCCGCAACGATTTTGACGGGCGCAGCTATGCTATTTCTGCGGCCAGTTCGCGTATGCTTCGGACGTTAGGGTTGTGGGACGGGTTGGATGCCAACGCCCAACCGATGTTCGATATCAAAGTCACCGATGGCCAAGTCGGCCAAGGCCCCGGCAATTTCTTCATGCATTTTGATCACGCCGAATTGGGCGGCGGTCCCATGGGATACATCGTGGAAGACCGCCACTTACGCCAATCCTTGTTGGCCGCCATCGAAGCTGGGGATCTGACCTATCTGCCCGAAACCACGGTCACCGACCAACGCGTTGAAGATGGCTATGTCTTTGCCACGCTGCACGATGGCACCGTGGTGCAATCCCAAATATTGGTGGGCGCAGACGGGCGTGGGTCGGGCACGGCCACGCGCGCAGGGCTAAAGCGCATGGGATGGGGATACGATCAAACATCGCTGGTGTGTGCCGTGGATCACGCATTGCCCCACAACGGGGTGGCCCATCAGTTTTTCATGCCCTCTGGCCCGCTGGCGATTTTGCCCCTGGTGGGCAATCGCAGTTCCATTGTGTGGACGGAAAAGACTGAAACGGCGCTGGCCATCAACGCGCTGGATGACGCAGGCTACATGGATGTGCTGCGCCCACGTTTCGGGGATTTCTTGGGGGAGATCACCCTTACGGGCGCACGGTATACATATCCCTTGGGGTTGGTTTTGGCCCACAGCCTGGTGGCCGACCGCGTGGCTTTGGTGGGGGATGCAGCCCACGGGGTGCACCCCATCGCGGGCCAAGGGTTGAATGCGGGCATGAAAGATGTGGCCGCCCTTGCCCAGGTTCTGGTGGAAACGCACAGACTGGGATTGGACCTGGGGGCAGGCACAGTCTTGGATGAATACCAACGCTGGCGGCGGTTCGATAACACCACATTGGCCCTAGCCACAGATGGATTTAATCGACTGTTTTCCAACACTTCTGGCCCCTTGCGGGGGTTGCGGGACGTGGGCATGGGGGTGGTGAACGCCCTGCCCAGTTTGCGCCGGGGGTTCATGAAAGAAGCCGCAGGGTTAACCGGCGAATTGCCCAAACTGATGCAAGGCCAACCACTGTAATGGCCCAACCGAAAGGCCCCCCATGGGTAAATTACTGCGTCTCTTGATTTTGATTGGTTTCCTGGTGGTAGCGTTCTTTTTGCTGCTGCCGGGTTTGCCCGTGGGGTCCAAAGATGGGCTGGCCAAGTCGGGTGATTTGACGTTCCCCTATGCCGTCGCGCACCGGGTGCGTCTGACGGGCGACGGGCCGTTGCTGCAACTCAACATGCAATCGGCTGATCTTGTTCAATTTGTAGACGCCGAATTTGCAGGGTCAGAAATTCACCGCAAGTTGCGGGACCAAAAAGTAGAAGACATTCAGTTTATCTCGGGCGACACAGCGCGGATCACGGGGCGGGCCACGTTGCGGTTGAACAAATACATCAAATCGACATTGCGGTTCACCGCAGACGTAAAGTTGGCGTTTGAAGATCGTGCCTTGCTGGTGACCTATGCCTTTGACTTCAAGGATTTCCCCGACGCGCTGGAGCGCGAGTTCACCCGCCGTATCCCCATGGACAAACGTCTGCGGCGCGACTGCATGAAAATATCAGACGTGTCGCTTACCCCCAAGTCACGCCACGCGTTGCGGGTGTCGGCAACGTGCCAATGGGACCAGATTTTCTAAGGGCGGCGGTCAGTCAATTTCGCGTGCTTCGCTGACCAGCATGATCGGAATGCCGTCGCGGATCGGATAGGCCAGGTGCGCGGTTTTGGAAATCAACTCCTGCGCCTTGGCATCATAGCGCAACGCCCCGCCCGATTGGGGGCAGATCAAGGCTTCCAGCATCTTGGGATTGAATTCGGTCATTGTACCATATCCTCATCGCCGCCGCGCAGGGCGAACTCGATCAATGTCACTAAAGTTTCCCGGCGGGTTTGCAAGCTGGGGGCTTCCAACAGCGCTTGTTTGTCTTCGGGTTCAAACGGGCACAGCATGGACAGCGAATTGATCAACAATTCATCGTCCGCGTCTTTCAGGGTTTCCCAATCCGCTGACAGTTGCTGTTCATCAAAGAACCGCGACAGGTTGGCGAAAAAGTCGTCGCGCACGAAACCCGGATCAGTTTCATCTTCGCCCAGATCACGTTCAAACCCACCCCATGCCACTTCGCAGCGGCGATAGGGGCTGAAGCCGTCAACCTCGGCCATGACACGGAAGCGCGAAATGCCCGCAAGGGTGATCATGTACCTCCCGTCTTCGGTTTCAGAGAACTGGCTGATGCGCCCGGCACAGCCAATGGCGTGCAACTGGTTGTCGCCATCGCGGTTTTCAAAGGACTGTACCATGCCGATCAAACGGTGATCGGTCTTTAAGGCATCTTCCATCATGGTCAGATACCGTGGTTCAAACAGATGCAGCGGCAGCCGCGCGCGGGGCAACAGCAAAGCCCCCGGCAATGGAAACACCGGGATCACGTCGGGCAGGTCAAAACGTATTTTCATACTATTGGAATTAGAACCCGAACCGGATCAAGCAAATATCAATGAAGACAATTTGCGCCGTCCGTTTAACACCACCGGATCATTGGCGGGCAAAGCGTCGAAAACGGTGAACAATTGAACCTTGGCAGCCCCATCGTTCCATTCGCGGTCTTGGCGGAAAATTTCCAACAAATGATCCACCGCACCATCTGCGTCGCCCCCAGCGTGCAATGCCGTGGCCAAATCAAAACGCGCTTGATGATTGGCGGGGTCCGCGTCCACAGCCGCTTGTAATTCTGTCGTGGGGCCCGCGTTGGCGGCTTGCTTGGCCAAATCCAACTGTGCGGCAGCGGCTTCCAATTCTGGGGCTTCGCTGATTTCAGCGGGGGCACCGTTCAAGATCGCTTCGGCCTGGTCCAAATCATCCAACGCGATGTGCGCGCGCACCATCCCGGCAAAGGCTGCAGCATTGGCAGGGTCTTCCCCCAAAATCGCGGCAAACGTTTGGGCCGCATCAGATGCAGCGCCACTTTCCAACATTTCTTCGGCGGCCGCCAAAGCATCGGCCAGCCCATTGTCAGGCGCTTCGCCGCCCCCGGCGGCCACAACGCGGTCAATGAACGCTTGGATTTCAGAAGGCGGCAACGCACCTTGGAAACCGTCCACGGGTTGGCCTTTGTAAAACGCATAAACGGTCGGGACGGATTGGATTTGTAACTGGCCCGCAATGCCTTGGTTTTGGTCGATGTCGACCTTTACCATTTTCACCGCACCGCCCGCTTTCATCACGGCGGCTTCCAACGCCGGGCCCAATGTTTTGCACGGACCACACCAAGGGGCCCAGAAATCCACGATGATTGGCACGTCTTGGCTGGCTTCCACCACGTCGACCATAAAGGTCGCTTCGGATGTGTCTTTGATCAAATCGCCTGCGGGGGCCGCGGCCCCATTATCACCAAGTCCGAGCATAATGAATTTCCTGTCTTTGCTGACGCGTTAGGTAGGTTCGTTGCGCGCCAATCACAACCCAAAGTAAGATTTACAGATCAAAACTCGCAAAAACTGGCGCATGGTCTGATGGTTTTTCCCACCCGCGTGCATCCCGGTAAATGCGGCTGGAATGGGCGGTATCCGCGATATCCGCCGTGGCCCAGATGTGATCCAAACGGCGGCCCTTGCCCGCGTCTGACCAATCCTTGGCCCGGTATGACCACCAGCTGTATACTTTGCCTTCGGGGATATCCTTACGGGTGACGTCCACCCACTGGCCCGCGTTCATCACATCAGTGAAATGGTCCACTTCCACCGGGGTGTGGCTGACCACTTTCAACAATTTCTTATGATCCCACACGTCATCTTCACGCGGCGCAATGTTCAGATCCCCCACCAGGATTGATTTCTGCGGCGCGTCCTTAGCAAAGATGTCCCGCAGTTCAGTCAGGTAATCCAACTTCTGGCCAAACTTTTCATTCTTTTCGCGGTTCGGTTCATCCCCGCCTGCGGGCACGTAATGATTGTGGATCACCACACCATTGGGCAACCGCGCGGCCACATGGCGGGCATGGCCCAGCGATGCCAAATCCAAAGCACCCGCTTCTTCCAGCGGCATTTTGGAAATGATCGCCACGCCATTGTACCCCTTCTGCCCCCGCGCTACCATGTGGGGGTATCCCAGGTCCGCAAACCCCTGGGTCGGGATTTTATCCACGGGGGATTTGGTTTCTTGCAGGCACAAAATATCAGGGGCTTGTTCCGCCAGAAGTTTGCACACAATCGGTTCGCGCAGACGCACAGAATTGATGTTCCAAGTTGCCAGGGTAAACGTCATGGGCAGGTCCCTTTCCGTGGGGAATTATAATTTGGCCAGATAATCGCCCAGCAAGGGCAATCCAGCGCGCAAAACTTCTGAATGGTTGGCATATCCCAGCCGCAGCGTGCCTTCGGCCCCCAACGCACTGCCGGGGGTCACCAGAACGCCCGTATCGGACAAGATGTTCTGCGCCAATTCGTACGACGGACCATCACCAGGATAGTGCAGTAAAGCAGTGGTGCCACCCGCCGGGGCCACCCAAGACAGATGATTTTGACCCGCCATCCATTCAGACACAATGGCATGGTTCGCCCGAACGATCATTTGCGACCGGGTCAAAATCTTGTCGGCATTTTGAAGTGCGATACACGACAGATGATCATTCACGATCCCCACGCTGATGGTGGTATAATCGCGGTGGTGTTCTGCGGCTTCCAGCACATCCTTTGGGCCCACCAGCCAGCCCATCCGAAGCCCCGCCAGGGCAAAGGCTTTGGACATCGATCCGGTGCTGATGGCCTTGGGGTACAGGTCGGCAAAGGATGTGGAACTGCCGGGGTCCGCTTGGTTGGTGCCGCGATACACCTCATCCGCCAGGATATACGCATCATTTGCCACGGCGATTTCCACCACCTGGCGCATTTGATCGTCGGTTAAAACCGCGCCTGTGGGATTGTTGGGGTTCACCAATGTGATCAGCTTGGCCCCTTTAGCGGCCCCCGCCAGGGCATCCATTTCTAGGGCATAATTATCTTCAAACAGCAGCGGCACTTGGTTGACCGTCGCCCCCAATGCTTCGGGCAAGGATACGTGTTGTTGGTATGTGGGCGTGACGCTGGCCACAGTATCGCCCGGCCCCACCAGTGCTTGGTACACCAATGCATTCGCCCCGATGGTGCCGTGGGCCACCAACACATTATCCGCTGTTTGTTTTGTGAAAAGCGCGGCAATCAAAGACCGCAACCGCGTGGACCCCGTAATATCACCGTACGTCATGGCCCGATCTTGCAACGGGGCCAAGGGATCAGTGACGCCAGCGGTCTGCATCAATTCAGCCAACGTTATGGACGCGACGCATGTTTCCGCCAAGTTGAAGTCGCATTCATTTTCGTATGCGTTCATCCACTGTTCGACGCCGAAGGGGGTGATGTACATGGGCCGTTCCCTTTGTTCTTGCACCCAGATTGACACCCCCGCCCCACCCCCACAAGGTGCGCGGGTGCTTTTACGCAGAAATCAGAATTTTCGCCTGTTGTTTGGGGCGTCGGGATTTTCCAACCTGGCGGATGGGGTGGCTTTGCTGGCCTTTCCTTGGCTGGCGTCTTTGCTGACCCGTGACCCGTTCTTGATTTCCCTGGTGGCTGCTGCGGGTCGTCTGCCTTGGCTTTTGTTCACCGCCCCCGCGGGCGTGCTGGCGGACCGTTTGGATCGGCGGCGTTTGATGGTTCTGGCGGACGCCGGACGGGCCATTGTTGCAGTGCTGGTGGTGGCCTTAGTCTGGATCGCCCCATTGGAAGACCAAGCGGGCACCGGGTTCATCTGGGTGTTAGCAGGATTGGCCTTCATCCTGGGCATGGCCGAGGTGTTGAAAGACAACACCGCCCAAACCGCCCTGCCATCGGTAGTGGACAGCGCAGATTTGGAAACAGCCAACGGCCAGATGTGGAGCCTGGAACAAGTTATCGGAACCTTTGCCGGGCCGCCCCTGGCTGGTATCTTGATCGCCTGGGCCGTTCCTGCCCCGTTTCAACTGATCGCAATCTTATTCGCCTTGGCCGCATTCTTTGTGGCACGCGTACAATTCCCACCCCGCAAAGCGGCCCCCGTCACCAGTCCCTGGCAAGATTTCAAAGATGGCGCGCGGTGGTTGTGGAGGCACAAAACCGTGCTGAAGCTGGGCATTTTACTGGGTTGCATCAACGGGCTGACCGCCGGGTTCGTGACTTTATATGTCCTGATCAGCCAAGATATTCTTGGCCTGAATGCATTTCAGCACGGGCTGTTGATGATGGCCGCTGGTATCGGCGGCGTCATTGGCGGGATCGCAGGTCCCAAATTGATAAATCTGCTGGGGGCGCAGGTTGTTTTCATCGGCGCACAAATCACGTTCCTGATTGAACCCATCACCCTGTCGTTCAGCTCAAACGTTTGGATGATTGGATCTGCCCTGGCCGTGGCGATGTTTGCTGCCGTGTCTTACAATGTTGTCACCGTCAGCTACCGCCAACGGGAAATCCCCGATGCCCTGCTGGGCCGGGTGAATGCGCTGTTCCGTTTGTTGGGCTGGGGCGTCATCCCCATCGGCACCTTGATAACCGGGGCCGTGGTCAGCTGGCTGGAACCCAGCCTGGGCCGGGAAGCCGCGTTGCGCGCACCCATTATGTATTCTGCATTTGGATTACTGGCGATGATTGGCTTTTCTGCCCTGTTCATTCGGGTGTCAGAAAAAAAGACGCCCGAACCATAACGGTCCGGGCAAGTCCAACAGGGAGTGTTCCAAGAAGGGAACATAAACTCTTACGGGAGAGGTAAGAGAATGGATCACTACACTGCAGCAAAAAGTTCAATTCCTTTTGCAGTGCAGAATTTCAGGGTTAGGCTACCAACCGGTAACCGCCGTTTTCAGTCACCAACAACCGCGCGTTCGACGGATCGGGCTCAATCTTTTGACGCAGACGGTAGATATGGGTTTCCAAAGTATGGGTCGTGACCCCCGCATTGTATCCCCACACTTCGTGCAACAGGATATCGCGTTGCACCACACCGTCTGTGGACCGGTACAGGAATTTCAGGATGTTGGTTTCTTTTTCCGTCAGACGAATTTTCTTTTCATCTTCGGTCGTCAACATCTTTTGGGCGGGTTGGAACATGTAAGGTCCCATGGTGAACACCGCGTCTTCGGATTGTTCGTGCTGGCGCAACTGGGCGCGAATGCGGGCCAACAACACAGGGAACTTGAACGGCTTGGTGACGTAATCGTTGGCACCTGCGTCCAAGCCAAGGATGGTGTCGGCGTCGCTGTCATGGCCAGTCAGCATCAAAACGGGGCACTTCACCCCCTGCTTGCGCATGATCCGACACAGTTCACGGCCATCGGTGTCGGGCAGACCCACGTCCAAAATCACCAGATCATAGATCTGTTCTTTAACCTTTTGCATCGCTTCGGCACCGTCGCCGCCTTCGAACACGTCAAAGTCTTCGGTCATGATCAGTTGTTCCGACAGCGCTTCGCGCAGATCTTCATCGTCGTCGATCAACAGTATTTTCTTCAGCTGTGCCATTTCGGGGCCTCCTGCCTTGCGATACAGTGAAAATGCGCCTGTCCGTGCCGTCTGGCAAGGTATGCGACAATTCTCTCACAACCTCGTGTCGCATAGACAGGAAATGTTTCAATTCTTTGCACAAACCCGGTATCGCCCAGCCCATGAACATTTCAGCCACCCCCACAGAATTGCGCGCCCGGGCCCTGACGGACCTGCGGATGGGGCTGCCTGTGGTGTTGGATGGCCCCGTGCCAACCTTGGTTTTTGCCGTCGAAACACTGTCGGCGGATCGGTTCAATGCGGTGAAATCGGACCCCAACGCCTGCTTGGTCCTGACCGACTGGCGGGCGCGGACGTTGAAAACACCTGTCTATGATGGGGATGTCACCCGGCTGTGCCTCCCTGCGGCGGCGGATGTGATCTGGTTACGGGCCATGGCGGACCCCACGTTGGACATGCGCCATCCCATGAAAGGCCCCTTCCAATCCGTGCGCAATGGCGATGCCACTGCGGCGCGGGCGGGTGTGGCTTTGGCGAAAGATGCCCATCTTTTACCCGCCGTGCTGACGGTGCCCGCCCTGCAGCCGGATGCATCCCTGACCCGCATTCCCATCGATGTGGCGAATATTCCGGGCATGGAAGATGTCGCCGCCGCTGGTTTACCCTTGGAAGTTTCATCCCAAGGGCGGTTGTCCATCTTCCGCCCCACCGCCGGGGGCGAAGAACATTACGCTGTGGAAATTGGAACGCCCGATCGCAATGCGCCCGTGTTGGTGCGTCTACATTCTGCCTGCTTTACCGGGGATGTGCTGGGATCCTTGAAATGCGATTGCGGACCGCAGTTGCGCGGGGCCTTGGCCCAGATGGGCACCGAAGGATCGGGAATATTGCTTTACCTGAACCAAGAAGGGCGCGGGATTGGGCTGGCCAACAAAATGCGCGCCTATGCCTTGCAGTCCCAAGGGTTCGACACCGTGGAAGCCAATCACCGCTTGGGTTTCGAAGATGACGAACGCAATTTCGAAATCGGCTCAGACATCTTGCGTAAGCTGGGGGTCAGCCAGGTGCGGCTGCTAACCAACAACCCCGCCAAGATTGAACGCCTGTCGCGGGCGGGGATTGAAGTTGTCGAACGTATCCCGCTGCAAATCGCGCCACAGCGGTACAATGAACACTACCTGGCCACCAAATCCAAAAAATCGGGGCATCTGTTGTGACCCCCTATGACATGGTGGTCACGCCCACGGGGCTGCGGTTCATGGGGCGGCGGTTCCCCTGCACCATCGGGCGCGGCGGCATCACAGACACAAAACGCGAAGGCGACGGGGCAACCCCGCGCGGCATTCACGGAATTGTGGGCATGTTATACCGCCCCGACCGCATCGCCCGCCCCGCAGATTGGGCTGTGAAAATCGGTGCGAACGATCTTTGGTGCGATGATCCAAGACACGAAGACTACAACCTGATGGTCACCCGGCCCTTTGACGCCAGCCACGAAGTGTTGCGCCGGGCCGATCCGATGTACGATCTGATTTTGCTGACGAATTGGAACTGGCCCTTCGCCCAAAAGAACAAAGGTTCCGCGATTTTCATTCATCAATGGCGGCGGCCATTGGCCCCGACGGCGGGCTGCATTGGGTTGGACCCTGTCCACTTAAAATGGATTGCCGCCCGCATCCGCCATCAAACGCGGCTTATCGTTCTTTAGCCTTGGGGCCGCACCCGATCCCCAAAAATCGCAGAGCCCACGCGCACATGGGTCGCCCCGAAACTGATGGCTTTTTCAAAGTCCGCTGACATGCCCATCGACAATCCAGCCAACCCGTTGCGCGCCGCCATTTTCGCCAAAAGCGCGAAATGAAGGCTGGCTTCTTCTTCCACCGGGGGAATGCACATCAACCCCTGGATGGGCAAATCCATCTTCTTACAATCCGCCACAAACCCATCCAAATCAGCGGGGGCAATCCCGGCTTTCTGGTCTTCTTCGCCTGTATTCACCTGAATAAACAGATTCGGACAGGTGCCTTCTTCCTGTGCAACACGGGCCAAAGCGGTCGCAAGTTTGGGTCGGTCCAGTGAATGAAGCGTTGAAAACAAATTCACGGCTTGTCGCACTTTGTTTGACTGCAAAGGCCCCAATAAATGTAGATCAACTTCGCCAAACTGTTCTTGAAACGCGGGCCACTTGCCAGCGGCTTCTTGCACCCGGTTTTCGCCGAACACCTTGTGGCCGTCCTGTAAAACTGCGCTAACCCGTTCATTTGGTTGAACTTTTGAGACCGCGATCAAGGAAACATCGTCGCTGTTACGGCCCGCCAAGTTAGCCGCATCGGCGACTTTGCTGGCAATATCTGTTAGCGGCATCACAAAAAGTCCTTACGTAGGGGCGTCCTAGAAGCCCCATTTCCCTTAGAACTGAAATCATTGCAACAAAACTTGTGTGACATCGCTGCATCAAATGCCGCAACTGCGCCCCAATGCCAGAAGGGCTTGCTTGACCGAAACGGCATGCACAGCGAAAAGACGGTCATTACTGCGCGACCTTCGTGTTGCGTCAGTTGAATAATTGGAATGCAACACGAGGGAATATCATGAAACGCATCCTTCTTACCTCTACCGCTTTGGTACTGACAGCTGGCGTCGCAGCCGCTGAAGTAAACTTCTCCGGTACAGTAAAACTGGGTTACAACGACACAGATCACACCACTGGCAACAGTGCAGAAGAAATGTACGTGGACGGTGACCTGAACATCTCCATGTCCATGGAACTGGACAATGGTCTGACAGCTGGTGCCGATTTCGAAATCGATTACTGGAACGGCACATTGGGCAACACTGGCCTGGACGCATCTGACTCGGTTCTGTACCTGAAGTCGGACAATGCTGGCTTGTACTATGGCGACACAGACATGGCTGCTGAAAAGCATTGGGCTTCTGCTGGCGACATGGAAGCTGATGGCTTCTCCACA
>ENA-ORXR01003205-ORXR01003205.1-marine-metagenome-genome-assembly--contig:-NODE-3205-length-14810-cov-10.826580_pt1 | contig 14810 bp, 16 predicted proteins | sample MGYA00237866_ERZ511479 | MGnify/ENA metagenome assembly ERZ511479 | reverse complement strand
GCGCGCAGAAAAAGCGAGATAAAGGAGAAATCCCCGCTATGGACGTCAGCCAAGGGACTGGCCTGAAATATAACGTCAAACATGTGAATCCTTCTATGGGTCTTTGGCGAATTGAACTGGCGTTAGCGCCCCATTGCCCTTGGAGCCAGTTACGCGTTTGTAAGCTGTAATAATAAAACCTTAACCCTATCCTTAAACGAACTGCTTAGAATTGCCAAAATACAGCTTAATTTGGTCGTAATTAGGGCGGAATCGTCACATATGACGTCCTACAACTCGGAGATTATCATGCGTAAATCCTTTAAAGGGCTCACTGCCCTCGCCTTTGTGACAGTCACACTGTCTGCTTGCGCAAGTAATCCCAAGGTTGAAGAGCCAGTGGTGCAAACACCCGTCGTCATCGCGCCTGTAAAACCGGCCTGTTATGAAGTGTCGGACCTACAACGCGTGGAAATTCCGGCTGAGACCAGAACTGTCGTCGGTATCAGTTTGATTGAAAATCCACCTTATGATCCGATTGAGCAGCGCACAGAGCAGAAAATCGTCATGAAACAGGCGCAAGTCTTTTATGTCGTGACCAATCCGGAAACCGGAAATCAGACTGAAGTTTCGAATTTCTGCAGCCCGGACGTTGTCGTTGGAGCCGTTGGCCCCGCGCCGGGTGAGGCGATCGGCGCGCCGTCACAGGGCTAACATTTAGCCGGCCAAAATCGGTCTCGTATATTATAGGGGTCCCGTTCCGCGCGAGACCGCAGTGCCGTAGCGCTGTGACCAATAGCGGCCAATGTCGCGGGCATTATTGATGAAGCGCGCACCACGCCAACTCATAATACCGCAATTTTCAAATTCAGGACTGCCCTTTGCAAGCACAAGCGTTGGGCAGTTTTGATTCTTATCCCCCAATAGCGCCACGAGGTCCGCTCGCGGTTTCGCAATCGGTTGATAGATCATCTCGACGCTCTGCTGGATGGCGGGGTAATAAGACAGCACGCCCCAAATTTCCGCGCATTCCGGACAATACTCTCGTCGGTTATTATCGGCAAAGCCGGGCGGGAGAAGGAACAGGGTATCGCGCGTCATTAGAAATACTCCGCGAGAACAGCATCGAGACGACGCCTGACGAGAGCCGTGAGTTTTTGCAGCCCGTAATGCTCAAGAACGCTGCGGTAAATATCTTCGCGGCCCGCAAATTCATCCGCGCTTCGGATTTCCAGAACCAGCGCGGCCAGCTCGCTCATCGGGATTTCCGCGAAGCCGCGCGGGCCGAGATCGCGCAGACTGACAGGTTTCTGATCTGGCAGGCGCAATATCCAGCCGACACTGTCATCGGGACCATCAGCCTCAGGGTCAGGCTCTCGCTCAACAATGATGTCGCCGGATTTCTCCGCGAGGGTAATGGCGCGTTCAAATTTGCGCCGCACGGGCGCGGCGATCTTCATTAGGCCCGAGGCCTTGGCGTAGGTCTGAAACAGGGACAGGGCCTGCATCGGAGCTTGGTATTGCAGGATTTCCGTGAGGCCATGCACAAATTGAACCTGCGTCGCTGCGCGTGGGTCAGCGGTCTTGCGCGTTGGCCAAAGGGTATAAGGGGTGTGGGTGATATGGGTCATGGGTAGATTATTAGGAGAAAGTTGACAATTTCAAGTTTCAACTGAATAAGAAGCTATGAAATTACGCGACTTCAATCATTGGGACTTTTTCAAACTCATTCTTATCATCGAGTTTTTAATAGGGATAATTTTTATCCCAGTCATCTTTTTAATCGCTTTCTTTTTCTCTACTGACGGCTTGGGTTCCGCCGTTACGGTGAATGGAGAACCGGCTGGGTCGTTCAGTATAACCACCGTCGTTCAAATTTTTGTCGGAGTTCTGATCTCAATAGTCCTTGCCATGTTCAAAGCGTCTGTCTTGACGTGGATTTGCCAAATTACGCGCCTCGGCAACATTCAAATCGGAAACACCAAGTTCGGGAGAGAACGTTTGGCTAAGAAGGAAGCCTCTACAGCATTTTAGCTCTGTTCCGGGTCGTTGCCCGGGGACACGTCAGGAGGGGATAGATAAGGCCCCAACGCCTCCACCATAAATTTCGGCGCTCTCTTCGGGCGGCCCTCGGGCGTTATGCAGGCGGCTTCGGATATGGCAGTCACGAGTAACTCCTCGCCGCGGTAAACCGCTTGGCTGACCCAGAGGCGGGCGCCTTTTATCCGGTCATATGTTGTGACGACCACGAGATGATCATCCACACGGGCGGGTTTCATATAGTCGAGTTCAATCTTTCGAATGGCAAAAGCGAGCGGGTCATCCGCATCCCATAGCTTGGCATGTTCAAACCCGACGAGGCGAAAAAAACTGCTCCGTGCGCGCTCACAAAAGCGCAAATAATTCGCGTAATAAACAATGCCGGAAAAATCCGTGTCTTCATAGAACACCCGCAAAGGATAGTGATGCTCCCGCCTCTCAAACCAGCCAATATTGGGTTGTTCGGTCAATCTATTTTCCCTCAAACAAAGTCGGTGCGGGCGGCGTGGAGGGCGGGTTCAATCCCACATGCGCATAGGCGCGCGGGGTCGCCATTCGGCCGCGCGGGGTGCGTTGCAAAAAGCCTTGCTGAATGAGGTAAGGCTCAATCACATCTTCCAGCGCATCGCGCGCTTCGGATAAGGCCGCCGCCAGCGTATCAGCACCCGTCGGACCGCCGCCAAACATTTCGCACAGCGCATGGAGATAGCGCATATCCTGCTTGTCCAAACCAATATCATCCACGCCGAGCCGTTTCAGCGCGGCATCGGCAGCGGCGGCATCAACGGTGGCATGACCTGCATGTTCAGACAAATCCCGCACGCGGCGTAAAAGTCGTCCGGCGACACGGGGCGTTCCGCGCGCGCGTCTTGCGATTTCATGTGCGCCGTCCGACGTGATATCCATGCCGAGTTTTCCTGCGGCGCGAGTGACGATACTTGTCAGGTCTTTGACATCGTAAAATTCGAGGCGGACGGGAATGCCGAAACGGTCCCGCAACGGGGTCGCGAGCAGCCCCGCCCGCGTGGTCGCCCCTATGAGCGTGAAGGGCGCAATATCAATCTTGATAGACCGTGCCGCCGGCCCGTCCCCTATTATGAGGTCGAGCTCAAAATCTTCCATGGCGGGGTAGAGCACTTCCTCGACGACGGGATTGAGGCGATGGATTTCATCAATAAAGAGAACATCATTCGGCTCCAGATTTGTGAGAAGCGCGGCAAGGTCTCCAGCCTTTGAAATAATCGGCCCCGAGGTTGACCGGAAATTCACACCCAGCTCTCGCGCAACAATCTGCGAGAGGGTCGTTTTACCCAGTCCCGGCGGACCCGAGAGCAGCAAATGATCCAATGGCTCACCCCTGCCCTTTGCCGCTTCAACATAGACTTTCAGGTTCGCAATCGCTGACGCCTGCCCGACGAAATCACCAAAGGACAGCGGACGTAACGCGCGGTCCCGAACATCCCCGGTCTGGGTGTCTGCGGATATAATGCGGTCTTCGGTCATAGACTTATACTCACGTCCCCAACTCTTTCAAAGACACTTTAATCAAATCGTCCAAACTCGGGTCATCCGCAAATGTGCTGTAAGCTTTCGCGACGGCGCGCAGGGCCTCGCTTTGGCCTATGCCCAAATTCTCCAGCGCACTGATCGCATCGTTTCGCAGGCGCATATCGGACAGACCTTCTGTTCGCTCAGCCTCGCTTGCGCCTGTGGAGGATGGCGGCGTGAAGGCGGGTTGAAAGCCCCTGCCCGTGGGCGCAGCTTTACCAGACAATTCTGTCGCAATTCGCGTGGCCAATTTTGGCCCCACACCCGAGGCGCGGGAAAAGGCGGTTTTATCTTCCAATGCAGCTGCACTCATAATTTCGCCGGGCGACAAGATATCTAATATCGCCAGAGCCGCTTTTGGCCCGACCCCTTGGACAGATTGCAGGCGCACGAACCACGCACGCGATTCCTCTGATGCGAACCCGTAAAGCGTGATTGATTGCTCCCGCACAATCGTCTCAATGTGCAGGCGTGCGGGCGTGCCTTCGGAGAGCTGGCCCAAGGTTTTTGAACCGCATTGCACCAAATAACCCACGCCCCCGCAATCCAGAATCGCCTCACCCGTTCCGGCCATCAAGCACACACCGCTGAGCATCCCGATCATGTCGCCACCCAAAGCCAAAAAGAGGAATCAAAACAAAACATCATAGGCACGGTCTAGGGCCTTCATGGCGAAAGGCAAATATTAGGATTTTGAAACAACATTAGTATCTCATTAACCGATTTAGATTAGCGGGGATTTATGGTTAACAACTTACGAACATTCAGGCTGTTTTTGGTCGGCGGACTTAGCGCTGCAGCCGTAAGTGCGTGTGCGCCGTCATATAAAACGGCGACCCAAGAGGCGTCCCTGCAAGCCGGATATGGTTATTCGCAATCGGCCTATGGATATGAGTCACAGCATTCTTCCATTGCAACGCACCGCTCACGCTATGGCGGAGGGCTAAGAGGGTCTTGCCAAGCCGAAGTTCAGAGCTGCGGCATGATGAGCGTCGTCCCTGTTTATCCGGTCTATCAATATGTCACCCAGCCGCCTGCGCCCGAAGTCCAGGTTGTCGAGGTCCCGCAAATCGTTGAGCCGGAACCCATTCCATATGTTGAACCCATCCCATATGTGGAGCCCATTTACGAACCACCCGTGCATCACTGGCCCGAGCCGGAAACACCCGTCATCAGCTGGGAACCGCTGCGTAAATAACGCGCCTGCCTGTTAAACGGATCATCCCTCGGTTAGCTGCTATGTCGTCACTAATTTGGACGGCTTGGTGACGCGGGTCCTCGACAGCGTCATCATCGGCGTGCGGGAAGAGCCTGAGGACGAAGACATCATTCGTAGTGTTGGAAATGATCGGTCAGGGGTTTTCGTGCCGGACAGCCAATAGATCCTAACTCACGCGCCGCGCCAATTGTGCGGGCGTCAATATGTTGTTCCCATGCGTTATGGCGATGGCCAGTGCGTCGGCGGCATCGCCCGCTTTTACGTTTGCGCCCGAGAGCAAGAGATTGACCATATGCGCGACTTGCGCCTTGTCAGCGGCGCCCGTACCAACAACGGATTTCTTGACCAGTCGCGCGGCATATTCCCCGACGTTCAATCCATTTGTTGTCGCCGCCAAAATACACGCTGCCCGGGCTTGGCCCAATTTTAACGCACTCATCGCGTTGTCTTTCATAAAAGCCTCTTCGACACCCGCTTCAGAGGGGTTGAATTCACCGATGAGCGTGGTTAGCGCATCAAAGATAAAATGGAGCCGGGACGGCAGAGGTTCTTTACGCGGGGGACGGATAACGCCGTGGGCAATATGGGTTATCTTATTCCCGGCCTTATCAATCACGCCCCAGCCACACGCGACTAATGAGGGATCAATCCCGATAATGCGTGTTACAGTCATGCCGGAACGTTACGTGAACAAGTTGCGTTTGCCAAGCTTTCTCTTTGAGAGAATTCGGGAGTGCCTAAGGCTGCCCTGCGCCGCTAATTTTCGGAGCCCTGGCCCTCGTCCACAGGTCACGCAATCTGCGTAGAGCGGTATCGTCGCGGGCTTTTCTGACGGTGTCCGGACAAGAGATTTTGAAGGAAAATGACAGGCGTTCATTTTATTATTTTAATTTAAAATTAACCATAATATCTGATTTCCTGTGAATGTATCAACGCGCAACCAAAATGGAGCTATTCCTTTTTTCATTGGTTGTGATTTTTTTGTCCGGCGCACCGGGCTCACTCTACGTAAAGCTATTCAACTACGCTCCGCCCACGCCGGAAGTATTGTTATCGATCCCGGTATTGCTTCTGATGCTACTCAACATGCTTCTCAGAGTGAGGGCAACACTGACGGGCGTAATTGCTTGCTGGACGTGGGTCGCGATAGCGCTATTGGCAGTGATATCTTACACATGGTCAGTAAGTCCGGCGGATACAATCCGTGAAGGAATCGTCATGCTGATCGTCGTGACTTATTTGGGCATGGTTGCGGGTATTGCGAATTGGGAAGATATCATAAAATGTATTTGGCGAAGTTGCCTTCTGCTTATCTTCATCAGTTTTATCTTGTATGTCGGGATCCCGAAACTGGGTAAAATGCAGGAAGTTTATGAAGGCGCTCTTGTCGGCCCTTGGTTCGAAAAGAATGCGACCGGACAGTTTTTCCTATGGGCCGGGCTAACTAATCTGGCTTATCTGGCGATCAAACCGAAAAGAATCTTGGTAGCCGGTTTTTTCATCTTAGTTTGTTTTATCGGCCTCATTTTAACTAAGTCTACAACAGCGCTGCTCGCTTATCTTGTCGTTATAGCTTTGTTTATGCTCGTCGGCGTGCTGCGGCGAAACGCTCTCATAAGCGTCCCGGCGACGCTTCTCATAATCGCGGCTATGGTGCCTTTGTTTTTATATACCGACGGAGATGCTTCAGGACTTTTAGAAGGTCTTGGCAAGAGCGGAACCCTAACGGGCCGAATCCCGATCTGGCAGGCAATCATCGATTACTCACTCCATGACAGGCCACTACTGGGTCATGGTTACAGTGCCTATTGGGCCGATCAGTATGCATTTGGCTCGCGGGCACTCGTTTATGATGAGCTCGATTTCACGGTGCATCACAGTCACAACGCGCTGATTGAAGCCCGCTTGGACTTGGGGTGGATAGGGGCAGCACTATTGGCTGCAGCTCTGCTTCAAACAATTCTTATGAGCCTTATCAGGCTTCGCTCGTCTAATGGTGCCTATTTCGCGATACCGTTTTGCGTCGCCGTGATAATGGTTGGGGCCGTCGAAACCAGCCCGGCCGGCGTCCGTAATCTTTCCGGGTTTCTCTTTGTTCTTACACTCGCAAAAATGACGCTGAACCCCAGTCGTTCGGATAGATTAAGTGGATTTTGGCATTACATGAAAAAGCTGGCGGCCGGTCGGAAGAACCTCGTCAGCAGCCCCGCATTCTCTCCCGCCTACCCGGTAGCTCGCGCAGACATCGTCTAAGGCGGCGGTGGGAGCACCGGATTTAATAAAATCAGCGGCGATCCATTAGTGTATTGACCAGTCCTGTGTCCCACCTATTAGTGTCTGTATCGAACATCCCGAAGGTAGGCCCGGCAAAGTCGAAAACGCACCACCCCATACCTTTTTCCTCTGACGCGCGTTTTACAACGCCTAAATAAAGTGAACGTTGCTCTGTTGAGATTGACGTACCAGCGCCAAATTCTCCAAGTAGCACCGGCATATTACGGCCATTGTCGGTCCGGTATTTCGCAACTTCGTCGAACACTTTCTCGACAGCGCGAACATCCTGCTTCGTTCCCCAGTTTCGTGGATAGGGAGGATAGTCCGTAAATTCCATATCCTGATGGGTAAATTCTAACGGCTCATAATAATGGAAAGTCGTTATAACCCGCGGGTCGAAATTCGGTGCAAACTTAACGCCATTGACCCCATGTACCAGCGGGTAATGAGACCCCCATTGAGAGCTCCCAAGCACAACCCACCTCGACGGATGGTCCTTTCGAATGATCTGCATAAACTGCGCGTTCAATCGATTCATGCGAGCTATGCCTATGGGTGTTTTATAGTCCTCATCTATACCCCCGCGAACCGCATCAAAATGAGGCTCGTTTATAAATTCAAACATGAGATGGTCGGGCCAACCTCTGAAATATTCAGACAATTGCGTCCAAATTCTCAGAAGCTTGGCTTCTTGGGCCTCAGGATTTTCGTTAAACTCATTAAAGTGGTGAACATTAATAATAACTTTGACGTCTCTGTGAATAGCGCTCTCTAGGACCCCATCCACATAGTTTAAAAATTTTGGGTCGATCGTGTAATTCGGCCCCGGGCCCGTATAGGCAGACCACTTCACAGGCAGGCGCACAGTATCGAAACCGGCCGCTCGTATTCTCGCAAAATCATCCGCCCTAATTGTATAGCCCCAGTTCTCGCCGGGAGGAGCTTCTAAGGCTGAACCCATATTTATGCAGCGTTTGACAGGTTGATTTGCTAATCTTGCTGTGACTTGATTATAGTCGTTAGCAGACACATCTGAGGGGCCGCAGCCGTTCAGGAGAGCCGCACAAATCGCGATGGCAGGGATGGTCAATAGTGATCGATTAATTTTAAGTTTCATTGGAAATTCCAAAGCTGATAAAAATTTACTACGAACCACCTCCAGTCAGCCGAAGACGATTTGGCTCAACTTATATTCCGATATAGTTTAAGTTATGTTGCGATGGGGCGTTTCTCCAGTTTGAGGTGATATTGCCACAGGGCTCAAGAGGCATTCACGGCCAGACGTTTTGTCTCTAGATTAGCTGTTATTGTCTCAAAATCAGCATATTCCAGACAAAATCGCGCCTTGTTAGGGCTTATCTCTGCCTTGTGCGTGTCCGCGTTAATCACTTATACGAATATCGCAAAATCGGCAAATATGGCCGAATTTGTGATTTCAAATAAACCGGAACGGCGCCAATCACCGGGGAGTTATCATATGTCAGTCTTGTCAAAGTTTGGGTATATCGCGATTGCGATTTCTCTGTCCGCCTGCGCCACCACGTCGCAATATACCTCGGGTCAGGATTACCTCTCGCGGTATCAGACATCAGACACGGCCTCGAAGATGACCGGCAGCGGAACAGATGCCGATGTTCGGGCCATCGCCGCCATTGAGCCAGATTTGCGTTTCCCCGCCCGCATCGGCTTGGCGCGCATCAACCACAGCAATCTGACGAGCGTACCCGTGGATGAGGCCGAAAGCTGGCGTGATGCAGCGGAACGCCTCGGCCCGTCATTCGGCACATTCATCCCCGTGTCTCCCCTCGTCGCCAATTCCGTCAGTAGTTTTGACCAACGCAAAGAAACGACCGTCATTGACCACATTCGGCGCGGGGCCGCGCGGCAGCATTTGGACTATGTCATCGCTTATGAGGTTTCGGATCTCGCTGAGTCCGACGGGAATGCTTTACGTCTAGCTGACCTGACCGTGTTGGGGCTCTTCATTTTGCCAAGCCGCAATCTGAAAGCCGAAGCCACAGCCAGCGCGATCTTGCTCGATGTGCGCAATGGCTATCCCTATCTGACGGGCAGCACATTTGCTGACAAAAAAAGTATTAGCACCGTGGTCGGAAAAGGTGACCGCAAGGACAAGCTTCGCAATGCCGCACGCCAAGTAGCGGTCGCGCAAATCGCTGAGGAATTTGCGGATGGGCTGCAGGACCTCAAGCTGGTCGCGGACGGTGTAAAGCTAGCAGAGGCAAGCGTGGATGGGGAGAATTGAGAGTTCACAGTCTCGCGAGCCAATCTCACGTAAAACCCACCGAGAGGTGTTTTGCATGTGAAGCCGACCTAGGCGATAAGGCCTTCAACGTCGTGAATCTTTTTTTGATGTTGAAATTGACTTCGGTGCTCTCCCATAAGCGCCAAATACCTACCTCGACTCGCGTCGCTCCCTCCCCTTGGCGGCGCAGTCGGGGTTTCTTTTTGGGCTAATAGGACTCATCAAAGACATAGGCCTTATCAATAACCGTTACATTGGGCGGGCGCTTCTCGTGCTCGAACCAATCCCAGCCTGTTTTCAGATTTGACCAAAATACATAATTTCGGTTGCCGCGCTGTGCGTCTAAATTGGCCTTTGTCATTTCAAACGGGAAGATATGCACGCGGATGAAACTTTGTCCGCCTGCAAAGGCGGCTTCCACATCCGCATAGATGTCCTCAATCCCGTTATTTGTCATCGCGTAGCAGCCAATGGATACGCAATCGCCGTGGACCATGAGGAAGCTACCCGAGCGGCCATGCGCGCGGTCATAGGCATTGGGAAATCCGAGGTTAAATGAGAGATGATAGCTGGAGTTCGGGTTGAGCGAGGATGGCCGAATAAAATAGAAGCCTTCCGGAGACTGCCCGTCCCCCTCTTTTAGCTTTGGGCCCAAATCCCCCGACCAAGTGCAGATGTCGAAATTGCGGTCCAGGTGAAACGCTCCGCCCTCGCCGCGTTTCCACATTTGCAACACACCTTTGTCGTGGTCCACTGTGGTCTTTATAATACGGATGAAGAGGTCTGAAGATAATTTCGGCTCAGGCGACTGCGTTTGCGTTTGCGCCGCAGGCTGGCAGGCACAAAATAATAATACAAAGAGAATTACTGCGGCGCGTTTCATGTGATCTTCCCTATCATAATTTAGCTTCGCGCAGCAGCGCCTTTTCCTCATAATTTAAACGTGCATTAAGGCCCGTAAAAGCTAGTCTGCGAAATATTTTCGATAAGAGGCGATTAACATGTTTTAAAGACGGTCCGATCTCGCGCTGCTAGCTGAAATTTCAATGAGTTGGAGCTTTCACGTGACCCTATCAATTACGGCGAATACTGACGCTGACAAAAGCGCTGACAAAAGCGGTGTAACTTATATGCTGCGAATTTCCGGAGAGCAAATTGAAGCCAGCGCGAGACGGATTGAAAGAACCCGTTTACTCCTATCGAATAGACTGCTTAAATCATATAGCGTTAATTGAACCATCCCCTCTGGCCGATCCCGATTTGGCCAAATATAAGCAAGGTTTGACTCGCGTGGCGTCAAGGCTGACTTGGTAATTTGAATCACCGCGGTAAACACGGTTCTTTAAATGTTGACTCAATCGCCCGGCGAGCCTGCCTTTTTTCGCCGCATTCCCTAAAATCCTGCCTTATTCGCGCCTTTCGCCGCAATCCCTGCCACATTACCGAAACATTGCCCCAAAATCAGCACAGCTGCGTCCAACCCTCGCCCTTTGCAGCGGCCAAATAGGTTTCATCAACACACCTAAGGGCTAAGACCATGACAACACTTCTGAAAACCGCCGCAATCGCCGCTTTAATCACAGGCTTCGCAAACACTGCACATGCCGGATCGCCAACTGCCTTCGCCGATGATGATTACCTGGCCATGGTCGAGCCCGCCCAAATCGTGACGCCGCATCAAGGCTCTGCCGAACTTCGCCAAGCCGCCCTGATGGAGAGCGAAAAGCTCGCCTCTAACAGCCGCATCGCGGTGGCCCGTGTGGATGGTGGCCGCTTTATCCCGGCGCCATATGCCGAAGAAGCCGACTGGAAATTCCTGGATAAGCGCGTGGACGTCAAACTTAATGTGCTGAGCGCAGGCGACCACTTTAAATATCTGCCCGAGATCGATTTCCAAGGCATCGACACCGATAATAAGATCGACGAAATCCGCATCACAGCCGCGAATGAAGGCTATTCCCACGTCATCCTCTACGGCATGGGCACGGATGCTTACTGGTCCAGCTTTGGCGGCAAAGCGCTGTCCGAGACCGGCCTGACCGTGCATGAGGATTGCGCCAGCTGGGACGAGGCGGAAGCCAAAGCTCTGCTCGTCGATACACACACGGGCGAAGTCCTCGGCGCAGCCAAAGCGGACGACGTCACATATAACATCGGATATCTGGCTGACGATATGGAGCGCGTCATTAGAACACTGACTTAGGCGCAAAACCTGCCGGGCTCAGTCTCGCAGCCAACACCCCCAAAGCGGCGGCTTCGAGATTGGCGGGGCAAGCAGGCGCAGGGTCCTCTCCCCCTGCGTCTGCATTTTTACGTCTGCGGGCGAGTTATCCCCAAAGTTAGACTTATACACAAAAGGACTATATTCCTATCACTACATAGGCTATGACAAACACCCCGAACACGCCCTAAGGTCCCATCATGGTATTTGTTGCAGATAATGATTCGATACATGGCGCGGGCGGCCAAGAGCTGGACTCCACCCCTCAGAGCCAAGAGGCCGAGGCCGCGCTGCTCGGCGTTCTGCTTTACGATAATGAGGTCTATCACAGGATTTCACCGATTGTGCAGGCCAAGCATTTCTACAATCCCGTCCATTTGCGGATTTTTGATGCCGTTGCGCGCCTGATTGAAACGGGCAAGCTGGCCGATGCGATTGTCCTGAAGAACCGTTTCTCGCAAGATGAAACGCTGGTCGATATTGGCGGCGTGGAATATCTGGCGCTACTGCTTGATAATGCCCCGCCCACCGCGACGGCCACGGAATATGCCAAGCTCATCTTTGACCTCGCCATGCGGCGGGAGTTGATCCGCTTGTCGGACCTCATCAAAGCCACGGCAACCGACCCGGATAGCGAAGCCGACGCGCAAGCCCAAATCATCGAGGCCGAAAGCCAGCTCTATAATCTCGCAGAGCTTGGCGGGACGCAGCAAGGCTTTGTCGATTTCGAAACCGCCTTGGTCGCCTCCATTGAGATGATGTCCGCTGCTTTCTCGCGGGACGGCAATCTGTCCGGGATTTCTACGGGGCTAATTGATTTAGACCGCCAGCTCGGCGGGCTGCATAAATCAGACCTCATCATCCTCGCGGGTCGTCCCTCCATGGGGAAAACCTCGCTTGCGACGAACATCGCCTTTCACGTGGCCAAACATTTCAAAAAAGAAAAAGACGAAACCGGCATTGAGAAAACAACAGATGGCGGCGTCGTCGGGTTCTTCTCTCTGGAGATGAGCTCGGAACAGCTCGCCACGCGTCTCTTGTCCGAACAATCGGGCGTCTCTTCGCACCACATTCGGCGCGGCGATATTACCTCCGCTCAATATGAGCATATTCGCGACGCGGCGGATGAGATCATCCAAATCCCACTCCACATTGACGATACGGGCGGCCTGTCCATCGGTGCGCTCTCGGCGCGGGCGCGGCGGCTGAAACGCCAGAAGGGGCTCGACTGTATTGTGGTCGATTATCTCCAGCTCCTCACGGGCGGCGCGGGCATGAACTCCAACTCCAACCGCGTGCAGGAAGTCTCGATGATTACGCAGGGCCTCAAAGCCCTCGCCAAGGAATTAGATGTCCCCGTCCTCGCCCTCGCCCAGCTCTCGCGGCAGGTCGAACAGCGCGATGATAAGCGACCGCAACTCTCAGACTTGCGCGAATCCGGCTCCATCGAGCAAGACGCCGATGTGGTCATGTTCGTCTTCCGCGAAGAATATTACCTCGCCCGGACAGAGCCAAGCGAAGACAATGTCGCCGAACATGAGGAGTGGATGGCGAAAATGGAAAAACTTCATGGTAAGGCGGAGGTCATCATCGGCAAACAGCGGCATGGTCCAATTGGGACAGTCGCGCTGAGCTTCCAGCCGAACCTGACGAAGTTTGGGAATTGGGTTGAGGAGGAGTATTCTAGTTACGGGTCCAGCAATCAAGACTCCACAATATACGCTTCCCAACCTCAACGTTCGAGCTTACCAGCACCAGATCCGCTCCGAAAGGATTTTTCAAGAAATTTAGAAACTGGAGACAAAATACCTGTTCCGAAAGACACAGAATAGTCAAATATTTTAACCCGGGTTGATGATCACACCTTGGGAAATCGCTGCTCTAGGAAAGACATAGAAAGCAACAGTAGATTCACGATGTCACTAAATGTATTTTCTTTTCTAGAACTGACAAATTTTCCTGTAACCAACTACGAAGCAGAACTCTTTAAAGAATCTCGCTGGTTTCGAGAAAACGCTTCAAAAAGTCATTTTTATATGATTTGCTCACGGCCGAAAGTTTCTTTCAGAAATGTTAAAAACGACGAACTCAATTCTAGAACCAACATGGAAATGTTCGAAATTTTTAGCGGCAATCAACTAAAAGATAGCTTCCTTTTAAATCCAGAAAAAATCCCTGAAATTAAAGCTCTGGAGGAAGACGCTCAGTTCTTTTTCCTTAGACATGGCCCAGCATTCGCCCTCAGTAAAATTGCTGACCCAAAGAAAAACTCCGACATTTATTGTAACTGGACAGTACAAAAACTCCTTTGGGAACGATCCCGAAATAAACCATGGATACTTGGCTTAGAAATATTCCGCCATTTTTTATCGTACAACCTCCTTTATGTTGGAATTGCTCCGTCCACTAATACTTTAAGTCGTCTAATCGAGGGGGCACACCACGCTAGACAAAAGATACTTTCGAAGGAATATCCCATTGAATACGGAACACGTGTAACGGATGAAGTTCACATTTTGATGTTTGAAATTAATCCGCTCTTCATGCAGCAACTTCAAACGGACGAGGATATTTTATCGAGCCTGTTCATTGATGGATATGAAAATAGCCCCATTATTAAAGATGCGGAGAAAGCCTTTATAAATTTATTGCAGCCCAAATATAACACAGAAAAATACAGCAAATATCCGTTGGGGAAAGATGGAATTTATGACTCCAGTTTTGATGGCTACTCCTATTCCGTTGCTGAGAATATCACACTCAACACTCCTAGCGGACCATTTATGGGAGCGAGATCCAATTCAGGTTTTCCAATGTCTGACAACGCTGACAGCATTTGGATAACTGGGGATGAAGTTAAAATAATAAACTTTAGACCTTAAATTTTCGTTGGGGCTTTAACTCCTATACCTTTGCAAAGCCTCCCCCTGTTCGTCATTACCGGGCTTGTCCCGGTAATCCATGAGTAGCGTTACAAGTGGATTGCAAGAACAAGTCTTGCAATGACGGTGGAGGATAAGGTGCCTTTCTCCCCCCCTTTAGGGGGAGATGTCTGAACATCGTGAAGACAGAGGGGGTAAGTGTTTCCAAGGTTGTTGGGCTAACAGCCCCCTCCGACCTTCGCTACGCTTCGGCCACCTCCCCCTAAAGGGGGAGGGAGGATGATACTTCAACCATCGTGGCCGAATCCTTACGGGCCATTGATCCGCTCTATAATTCGGGAAGGATCAACCGATTGTTTCCCATTACAATTCTGGAAGAAACAA
>ENA-ORXR01003204-ORXR01003204.1-marine-metagenome-genome-assembly--contig:-NODE-3204-length-14816-cov-3.984938_pt1 | contig 14816 bp, 10 predicted proteins | sample MGYA00237866_ERZ511479 | MGnify/ENA metagenome assembly ERZ511479 | reverse complement strand
GGGCTTATTTCTGACCCCGTCCAATGCACGCAAGCTAACGCAGCAACTGTCGAATATGCGCGGCGCGGCGATGAAGCTGGGCCAGATGATATCCATGGATAGCGGGGATTTCCTGCCCAAAGAGCTGGCTGATATTTTGGCGCGGTTGCGGGCCAGCGCGCAGCACATGCCGGCGGCGCAATTGGCCAAGGTGTTGAATTCCGAATGGGGACCGGATTGGATGTCCCGGTTCGAGCATTTCCAAACGCGCCCCATTGCCGCGGCATCCATCGGACAGGTCCACCGCGCGATTCTTCCGGATGGCGACGATATCGCGATAAAAGTTCAATATCCCGGGGTGCGGGAGAGCATCGACAGTGATGTGAATAATGTCGCTTCGCTTTTGCGCATGATCGGCCTTGTACCCGAATCGATGGACGTAAAACCAATCATTGAAGAAGGCCGCCGACAGCTTCATCAGGAAGCCGATTATATTCGCGAGGCCGATTATCTTTGCCGCTTTGGCGCGCTTTTGTCGGGCCATGAGGACTTCCAAGTTCCGGAATTTTACCCGGATCTCTCCACGGATAAAGTTTTGGCGATGTCCTATATTGAAAGCCGCCCGATTGAGGAGATGATGGACGCCCCGCAAGAGGTCCGAAATCTGATCGTTCAAAATTTGATGTCGCTGACCTTGCGCGAATTATTCCAGTTTAAACTCATGCAGACGGACCCGAATTTCGCGAATTATCGCTATAATGAAGAGACCGGGCAGATCGTGCTTTTGGACTTTGGCGCATCTCGGGAGATCAGCGATAAATTGTCGGCTGACTATCGGGACCTCATGGAAATCTGCCTGTCGGGCGATGTCGATAATATCATGACACATATTGCGGAAATGGGACTCATCCCCGCAGAGATGTCGGAGGCGCCGCGCGCCGTTATTCAAGAGATGATTGCCATGTCCATCGCGCCCTTGGGACAGGATGAGGTCTTTGATTTCCGCCAAAATAAAATGGCGGTGGAGTTGCGCGATCGCGGCATGGAGATCGCGGGAAACCGCGAGCTTTGGCATGTTCCGCCGCCGGAGACAGTTTTCCTCCAACGGAAATTGGGCGGCATGTATATGCTGGCGACGCGCCTCGGCGCGCAGATCAATGTGGCCCGGTTAATCCGGGAACATATCGATCGATAGTGATGTTAAAAATGGCTAAAAAAGACCCGCATCGATGACTCGATGCGGGTCTTTAATTTTGGGCCGCCTTGCGACTGTCAGTGCTGGGTTTGGGGGAGGTACCACCGCAGCCAACGGACCGAATAAGCCCTTAATGCCAGCTCTTACCTGTCGGGAAGTTGTCCAATTTATGACAAAGGGTTCATGTTTTGAGAGGCAAAAAAGTTGGGCCGCAGCGCGAGACTAGCCGAGGGGAAAGGGGGTCTCTCGCGATGCGGCCCAGTTTCCAAAGTCCGTTTCCGGGAAAGAGAATGACTTTGGTTATCAGATTACACAACAAGTATGCAGTTTCAGTCTTGCAAAATTCATGTGACAGGAGTGTGACATCCCTATGAAATCTACGTCACAGTTATTAACGCGGAATTGCCCGCCACACTTGACCTAACAATCCAACCAACACAGACGGGTTTTATGGCCCGCCTTGATCTCAAACTTCTCCCTGTCACGCCGTTTCAGCAGAACTGCTCGCTGCTCTATGACGTTGATACGAAAGAGGGCGTGCTCATTGATCCGGGCGGGGAAGCTGTTCGGCTGAAAGAGACTCTCGACGAGCTGGGCATCACGCTAAAAGAGATGTGGTTAACGCACGGACATTTGGACCATGCGGGCGGCGCGGATGAGCTGCGCGAGAGCTTAGGTGTTTCGGTCATCGGGCCTCACAAAGACGACCAATTCTGGATGGATGACATCGGCGTGCATTGGGCGAAATATGGACATCCCGGCATGGGCCGCGCCGTGGTTCCGGATCGTTATCTCGAGGACGGCGATGTGCTCGAGCTCTCAGGCGTGAAATTTAATGTCCTTCACACACCCGGTCATACGCCGGGCCATGTTGTGATTTATAATGCGGATATGAAAATCGCTTTCGTCGGCGATGTCTTGTTTCGCGGCTCTATTGGACGCACGGATTTTCCCAAGGGAAATCATCAACAATTGCTGGATTCCATAACGGGCAAGCTCTGGCCGCTTGGCAATGAAATGCGATTTGTTCCGGGGCACGGACCTATGGGAACATTTGGCGGGGAGCGAAAAGACAATGCCTTTGTCGCGGATGATATCATTGGCTCTACAGCACCGAACAGCTCCGGCCCCGGCTAATCTGAAGCGCGTTAATTTCCGATTTTTGTGCCGTCAGGCAATTGCCCGTTTTGGCGCAGAATTTCGGATTTAACCTGTGCGTTAGAGTTAAAGCTCCGCGCAATATTAAACAGCTCTCCCTTGACGGTGATGTCGAACCGGAAGGGTTGACGGTTCAAGACTTTCTTGTTCGAGCCGTCGAAAACCAACCCAATTTCGACGTCGCCATTGATAGGCCCGTCTAAGGATGCGCTCAATTCGCGATACCGAAACTCCCGCAACGCATCCTGTGCTAACGCGGCATATTCAGCTGAGCGCTTCTGGCGCAAAATGGCAATCGCTTCCTCCTCGCTATAGACGGGAACGCCGGGACCGGGATCATATTTGATAAGGCCGCCATCAGGAACAGAGACTCGTCCCTTTTCAATCAGAACCTCGATACCTCGCACAACGATCGGAAAGACCCCGACGACATTGCCTGTTGCTTCGATTTTTTGATTGCCGAAATTGTCTAAGAAATCGCTCAAGGCGATATCTTTTATGCGCATGATGACTCGGTTTTCTTCTGCCGCATACAGCCAAGTGAACGGATCGAGCGCGAAAGACCCATTGCCTATCGGCCAATCGGCTGAATCGACTTTCACCCCTTCCGGTACCAAGGTGAAGCTCATCGTGCCGTTTTCCAGAGGAAAGCCCGGGTTGAAACTTTTCATCGTCAGTGTCTGTTCTCCATCGGTCTGCAAGGGAAAAATAGATGCGAAGCGCAGAGTTGTATCTAGGCCCGAAATCGGACCCGGCGCGGTACCCACCGACATATTGACGAGCTGCACCGTCCCGCTGGATTCAGTGAATACCCCGTCAGAAAAGGCCAAGCTCAATTTAACGCGGGCTTCGCCATCAACCCGCGCGACTTTGCCGCGAAATGCAGGGATGAGGGTTTGCGGCTGCAAGCCTTTCGGCGTGAAGAGGATAGACGGGATATCGACCTCCGCCGTGCTTTTGCCGTCCTGATAGGTGTAATCGACATCAACGCCGGCATCATCCGCTTTCGCCACGCGCAAACTCGCGCGTCCGCTAAAGACGCCGTTCGCGAAACTGACCGTGCCATTGGCCGGAAAACTAGCCAGTCCCGCCGTTCTGGCCGTCTCTGCGAACTCTGATCCCGTAACGGAAATTGTTCCGCCGGTGTGTTCCACCGTATAGGTGTCAGGTGTGCCGCTCAGGCTGACGCCGATATTCTCTAGCCGAACAAGCGGCGTTTCTGCTGTCATGGACGGACTATCCAATGTGATTTGCACCGGAACGCCGGGTGCAAGACTGGCGGTCAGGACCGCTTGTGCTGCAGAGGCTGTCGTGCCCGGACCGGGCAGGGTCTCGCTCGCGTATTGCACATCCCCAAAGTCGACCGTCCAATCCTGCGTCGCATCGGGGAAGAGCGTGCCGCTCAAATCCATTGCGGTCGACTGAATATCCAGCCTTTGCGCTTTGGCCGTATCGCTTGCGGGCTTTGTCAGGGTGAAATCTGCTGTGCTCAAGATCGCAGCCAATTTCGAAGATTTGGCGGTGCGCGTGAACAGGTTTGTCGTTGGGGGCAGGGTGAAGCTGATATCGCGGCCCTGCCAGTCTGTTGGCGTATCCAGAGATTTGACAGTAACGACACTGTCGGGACGCGGCGAAAAGTCCAGAGCTTGCCGTGACTTGTATAAGCGAACGTCCAATCGTCCGTCGAGATTCAGACCCTCAACATATCCGCCCGGCAGATCACCGTCGTAATCCAAGACCGTATCGACGGATAAGCGTCTGGGATTATTCGCTGCGTCATACCGCATTGACGCCTTGAGCGGGCCCAGCCGGACAGGCCGTCCGTCTTCATCGGTGGCTCGCCAATTTGCTTGCGTGGTCAGATTGGTCGAGAAACTTTCTATGCCTTTCAGATCGAGACCGTTTTCAGAGGCGGCTTTGAGATCAATATTTGTCAATTCCAAGCCGACAGGCTTTTCAAAAACCGCATCCATTCGGGCGGAAATTTGGCCGATCTCACGGTCAAAGATATAAAACTCTTGATCCGTGAGTTTGCGCAGGCTGAGCGCGTTGCGGGTAGATTTAACCTCCACCGTGCCGACCGGGTTGACCGTAAAGCCCTCCGGACCATAGGTCAGCCTTCCTTGCCCAGCCAAATCAGAGCCAATCAGAAAATCATAGACAGTCTCCCGTAATTGCGCGGCGTAATGTTCCGTTACAGGCACATTGCTCAAAGCGCGGAAAAGTGAGAGCGTTTCGGCCACTTCTGCCGCGCGTTTAGGCCGCGGGGAGCGGGCTTTTTCAGCGGCGAAAGTCCATGTGCCGGACGCACGCATATCGCGGCGCGGCGCGACGATTCCGTCCCACCCCAGGCGGGCAGGACCGGACGCAAATAGATCACTTGATAAGCTGTCGCCGTCAAGAGAGACGCTGCCGGCAAAATCGAAACTGTCTAGATTGAGGGTGCCGTCAAGCTGTAGATGCGCGTCGGTCACGTCCAGCTTTGAGTTTGAAAGCGTCGCCGTCTGCGCTTGCCCGATTATGCGCAGCGTCTCTTCTCTTTTTTCCAACGTCACAAAGCCTGCGCCCTTGGCGTCATATCCGGCGTAAGACAGATCCGACGGCGCGAGCGTAATCTCGGCTGTGAAGTCTTTTTTCGATGGGACTTGCGCATCGATATAAAGTGTCGCCTCGCCAAGCGGGGAGGTCAAGATGAGCGTGCCATCCGAAAGGCCAATGCCGTTTTCCGGAAATAGGTTGACCGAGCCCTCATTTGTCCCTGACCCATCAGGCATCAGCTCTTTGAGCCATTTATCCGAAGGCAGCCAGTCATCGCCCAAGGTGAGCCGAGCGGTTGCGCCGTTCAACTCAACGGTTTTGACCTTGCCATCGCGAATGTCTGGCCAGACGTAATTGACCCGTATATCTTCGATGCGTAAAACCTCTTCTCCGTCTTTGCGCAGACGGATATCTTTCGCGCGAGCTTGGATGCGACTGACCGAGACTATGTCTAAATCAGCCTCAAACCCGGCCTCTGCAAATAGGTCGATGACGTAATCTTCCATCAGCGAATAACGCTGGGTCCAGGCCCAAAACCCGCCGACCAAGACAATCAGGAGCACTGTTAAAAGAGCCCAGAGGCACCACGCCCACCACCGCACGAACCACCGCTTTTTACGGTTGGGCGCTTTGGATGTCTGTGTGTTTTTGTCTTGCACGGAAATGGCCCGACCTCCTACCTCTTTGGCATAGAGGACCTTCTGGCTTAAGACCAATGAAACCGACCCTTACAAATCGGTCAGTTTACATATTATATAAGGATGCGTTAACCCTGATTTAGGGAAGGTTGGGGCAGTGTGGGCGCAGCAGAGAATTTCCCAAATTTTAGACGTGTGCCGGGCAAGTAACCATGACTGAAAAAAATGACATTGAGAATGCGTCCGCCGCGCAGACAGAGCCGCAAGGTGTGATGTCAGCTCTACATGAGCGTGCCGATGCGTTTGCCCGTTTTCGCAATACCGTTATTCCAAAACAAAACCGTCACCGTTTCCTCGCCGCCGCCGCAGTTATCGGTATTGTCGGGCTGATCGCCTTTCCAAAAGGTCAAGCGGATGCGATTGAACCCGAGGTACAAATGGCGTCTTTGCCTGTGATTGATATCTCTCGATTTGATATGGGGCTGGAACCGGACTTCGCAGATAATGCCGTTGTAAAGACTGTCACGCTAAAGCCGGGCGATAACCTCGGACCTCTCTTGCAGCGCAATGGATTGAGCGGACAGCAGGCCTACCGCGTCACCCAAGCTTTCTCGGAAGTTTATAAGCCGCGTAACTTGCGAGCGGGTCAGGACTTCAATTTACATTTTGCGGGGGAGACGCTTCACCACCTGACATTTAAACCAAATGTTGAAACCACAGTCTTTATTGACCGCGCAGGGGATGACTACACGGCGCGTAAAATTGACGCTGAGTTCAAATATGAGACGATTGCCGTAAAGGCGACGGTAGAAAATTCACTCTATGTTGACGCCATCCGCTTGGGCGCGCCGGATAAGGTCGTTGTGCAATTTGCCAATATCTATGAATATTCCGTCGACTTCCAACGTGACATTCAGCCGGGCGATGCGTTTGAAATGTTTTTTGAGGTTGCTCGCGACCAAAAAGGAAAAATCGTCAAAGCCGGTGATTTGCTTTACACATCATTCTCGCCGCGCGGAAAGACATCTGAATATTGGCTGTTCGAAGATCAAAAAGGCCGCGAGAATTTTTATGATGCTGCGGGCAAAACGGCAAAGCGGAAGCTTCGGGCAACCCCGGTGAATGGTGCGCGCTTGTCATCCTCTTATGGTCGCAGGAAACATCCGATCCTAGGTTACCGCAAAATGCATACGGGTGTCGATTTTGCGGCGCCGCGCGGCACGCCAATTTTGGCCGCCGGGTCCGGCACGGTTGAACGCGCCAACCGCTATGGCGGTTACGGCAATTACATCCGCATTCGTCATACGGACGGATATAAAACCGCTTACGCCCATCTGAAAGGTTTCGCACGGGGCGTAAAATCCGGTTCCTATGTTAAACAAGATCAGGTCATCGGCTATGTCGGCACAACAGGCCGCTCGACCGGACCGCATTTGCACTATGAAGTCATTCATCACGGCAAGAAAATTAATCCGCGCCGCTTGTCTCAACTCTCAGGCAAGCCTTTATCGAAAGATCAAAAACCAGCCTTTAATGCGCAACGGCAGAAGATTGAAAAAATGCGGGCCGCTTCCGAAGTTATTTCGCCAACCCCGCAGATTAGCGCTCCTGTTCTGACAGTGTCACTTCCCGAATAAGTTTCGGTTTGAAGTTATTTGAACGGGCGGAATAGATTCTACCACTGTAACGCATTATAAACTCAGCTTGCGTCATGCGCTTGCCCCCGCGCGGGATTAGAGTTAGTTACGGCCTCGAATTAATATAAATTCGGGAATTCTTATGAAAAACCTTCTCAACTTCTTTTTCTCTTTTGATAAATTATTCAAAGAAAAGCTTATCGTGCCATTTTTCTGGTTGGCTTTGGTCACTTGGGGGCTTGGGTTTTTCTCTACGGCCCTTGAATCAATTTCACTCGGGCCTCTCGCGAAGGTGTTTGATTTTTTCCAGTTCTTCATCTCCATTTTATTCGCCCTGGTTCTTATTCGACTCTTGAGTGAACTTGCAGTTGCGGTCTTCCGCATAAATGACAATCTTTCGCCCGATGGCGGGAAGTCAGAATTGGCCGACATCGACCCGGTCTTGGAAGCGCGCAAAGCCGCTGAGCTTGCCGCCAATCGCACGCGCGAAGCAACAAAGACGATGCAGAAAAATGTCGGCGAAATGAGCGAGAATGTGCAAGGCAAGGCGAAAGCCGCGACAGCGTCTGTTCGCGGAAAAACCGGCATTGAAAAAGCCAAGATAGAAAAAGCTGCAATCGATGAGGCGGCGCCGGTTAACACCGCAGAGCCCGTGAAAGCCGCCGCACCTAAAAAGCGCGGACGTCCTGCGGGTTCGACAAGCAAGTCCAAGGCCGCATCTGCCAAACCTGCCGCCGCGAAGACAGCTCCGAAAAAACGCGGTCGTCCGGCCGGAACGAAAAATAAAACGACTAAGGCAAAACCTGCCAAGTCGACGACGGGCGGTAAGCGCGGACCTAAGTCGGGCACGAAAATCCCGCGCGATGCGGATGGGAACCTCTTGAAGAAAGACGGAACGCCCCGCAAAAAACCCGGACCTAAGAATTAGTTTGCAGGTTTATTATCGAGTTAAGCGGTCCTTCGGGGCCGTTTTTTTATGAGATACGAGCGGCCAAGACGCTTATGGGCAGGCGGAAATCTATCGCCCTGTCACCCCGATCTGTCAGGAACTTCGTGGAGAGGCTGTGGAGTGTTTCCGCCAAACCATCCTCACGCGCGCGGAAATGTGCGGACCAACTCTCGGCAAAATTGACGAGTTGCCGCGCTGTCCAAAACCCGCCCGCATCGAATGGCGGCGCGTCTATTGCAGGGAGCGGACAATTCAAGTTTTCCGCCGTATATCCCGCCATACAGATCCGATTGCCCTTCGCCCAATAGGGATCAATTAAATCAAAAAGGGGGTCTAGGAACTGGCCGTGAATCTCGGGCTCGCAAAGTGGCAGTTGATAGGTCCAGGCACAGAAAAAGGCGTCGTCCACCGCCACCCGTTTAACTTCTGTCCAAAAGGCTTCATCCGCAAACCAATGCAACGCCGTTGCGGTGGTCATGCAATCCACGGATCCGTCCTTAAGACCGGAGTTTTGCGCGGGGGTAGTATGATAGGAAATTTGGGGATGGGCCGCGGCCGCCGCGATTTGCTCTGCCGAAATATCCGTCGCGCAAACAGTCTCAAAATAGTCAGTTAAAGCTCGAGCCGCTTGACCCGACCCCGTCCCAATATCCCAGACGCGTTTTCGCGCGGGACTATTATCCGCAATCCATTGATAAAGCGCAGGCGGATATCCGGGCCGTCCCTTGGCATAAGTCGCCGCTTGTTTTCCGAAAGAGGTCGCATTTATCATGCGCTCTTATGACAGACCGGCGGGTCGGGTAGAAGCGGCAGATATGGGATACCGGATTGCGAAAAATCCCATATCCCAAAATATTAGCCAACACTCACACGGATTTTTCCACCCGCCGCGTCGACCTTTACGGTATCACCATCCGCGATGCGTCCACCCAGAAGCTCTCGGGCCAGCTCGTCCTGCACGAGTTTTTGAATGACCCGCTTCAAAGGGCGCGCCCCAAAGCTTGGATCATATCCAGCATTTGCCAGATGCTCCCGCGCGGCGTCTGACAACTCAACGGTGATCTGCTTGTCTTTCAACCAGCCTTGCAGACGGCGCATTTGTATGTCGACAATCGCGCCCATATGCTCAGGCTTAAGCCGCTCAAACAACAGGATTTCATCGATCCGGTTTAAAAATTCCGGTCGGAAATGCGCGTTGACTTCGGCCATAACGCCGACCTTCGCCGCCTGCACATTATCGCCATCCGCCAAATTCAGCAGATGCTGCGCGCCAATATTTGACGTCATTATAATGAGCGTATTTCTGAAATCGACAGTGCGGCCTTGGCCGTCCGTCAGGCGGCCATCGTCGAGAACTTGTAACAAGATATTGAATACATCGGGATGCGCCTTCTCGACCTCGTCAAACAGGATGACCTGATAGGGGCGGCGGCGGACAGCTTCTGTCAGCGCCCCGCCTTCATCATATCCGACATATCCCGGAGGCGCACCGATCAAGCGGGCGACCGAATGTTTCTCCATATATTCGGACATATCCATGCGGGTGATGGCTTGGTCGTCGTCAAACATAAATTCGGCCAAAGCTTTCGTCAGCTCTGTTTTCCCGACACCTGTCGGGCCGAGGAACATAAAGCTGCCAATGGGACGCTGCGGATCACGCAATCCGGCCCGGGCGCGGCGCACCGCGTCGGACACCGCCTCGACGGCCCGTTCTTGCCCGACGACGCGCGCACCCAAAACGCTTTCCATCGAGAGCAATTTTTCACGCTCGCCTTCCAGCATTTTTTCAACAGGCACACCCGTCCAGCGGGACACAACGGTCGCAATCGTTTCCGCCGTTACGGTTTCGCTCGCCAGGCTCGGCTCGTCCGATTGTTTTTCCAACTCAGCCGCTTTGGCTTCAAGCGCGGGAATGTCCTCATGCTGAAGACGCCCGGCTGTTTCATAATCGCCGCGCCGAACGGCGTCTTCCAATTCGAAACGCGCATGGTCCAGCTCTTCGACAATATCTGTTGCGCTGGCGAGCTTGGCTTTCTCGGCTTGCCAGCTCGCTGTCATTTCATCGGATTGGGATTGTAGCGCATCAATCTCGGCTGTACGCTTTTCCAAACGGGTTTTTGACGCCGCGTCTTTCTCCTTTTTCAGCGCCTCGACTTCGATGCGCAGTTGCACGATGCGGCGGTCAATTTCGTCCAGCGCTTCGGGCTTGCTGTCGACTTGCATGCGAAGACGGCTCGCCGCTTCGTCCATGAGGTCGATGGCCTTATCCGGCAGAAAACGGTCGGTGATATATCGGTTGGACAGCTGCGCGGCAGAGACAATCGCAGCGTCGGAAATTCGAATGCCGTGATGGACCTCATATTTATCTTTCAATCCGCGCAGGATGGAGATGGTATCTTCCACTGTCGGCTCGGTGACAAAAACGGTCAGGAACCGCCGCGCGAGGGCCGCGTCTTTTTCCAAATGTTTGCGATATTCATCCAGTGTGGTTGCGCCAATACAATGCAGCTCGCCGCGCGCAAGCGCAGGTTTCAGCAGGTTCGCCGCATCCATCGCGCCGTCGCCTTTACCGGCTCCGACCAATGTGTGGATCTCATCTATAAAGAGGATGATCTGGCCATCAGCTTTTTCGATTTCTTTGAGCACGGCTTTAAGCCGTTCCTCAAATTCGCCTCGATATTTTGCGCCCGCAATGAGAGAGCCCATATCCAGCGCCAGCAATCTTTTGTCCCGCACGGACTCCGGCACATCGCCCGAAACGATACGCACGGCCAAGCCTTCCGCGATCGCGGTTTTCCCGACACCGGGTTCCCCGATTAAAAGCGGATTGTTTTTTGAGCGCCGCGAGAGAACTTGCAGCGTCCGGCGGATTTCTTCATCCCGTCCAATGACAGGGTCGAGCTTTCCGTCCCGTGCCGCCTGTGTGAGATCCCGCGCATATTTCGACAGGGCTTCATATTGATCTTCCGCAGAATCGGACGTAACCGGATCGTCGGAGCGCACGGAGGCAATCGCCTCGCCTAGACGTTTCGCATCCAGACCGGATGTCGACAGTGCCCCCCGCAAATCTTTATCCGCATTGGTGACCGTCGCCAGCAACAGGCGCTCTAACGTCACAAAAGCATCGCCGGAGTCTTTGGCCGTTTTTTCCGCAACAGCAAAAACCTTGGTCGCGGCTTTGGACAGGGACAGACCTGATCCGCCTTCGACTTTGGGAAGTTTATTCAGAGTTTGGTTCACGGCCGCATCGACGGCGTCAGGGGATGCCCCCGCCATTTGCACGAGATTGCGGGGCAGGCCGCCATCTTCATGCAGGAGGCCGCGCAGAATATGCGCTGGCGTTAATTGTTGGTGGTCGCGGGTGACGGCTTCGGTTTGCGCCGCCTGAATCACGCTACGCGCGCGCTGTGTGTAGGCTTGAATGTCCATTATTTGGCCTCGGTCAGAATTTAGGGTCGGGCGCCGTGCACCCGCTTTCCTGTCCGAGATAGGAATTTAGTCCCCTTTTACAAGAAGGGGGGAGAGTCCAAGATGCGGCGATGCTGTCAGTGACAGACGCCGCGCCGGGAGATTAAACTATTCCGCCGCTTCAACCGTGTCTTCAACTGCATCTTGGGATTTGCGCGCTGGCGCTTTGCGGCGACGTTTGGGCGCCTCTTCCCCGTCTGCGGCTTCAACCTTATCAACCTTTTTGACCTTTTTTGCCTTGGCTTTAGGCGCTTCGGCCTGTGGTTCTACCACATCTAATTCCGCAGGCTTATCAGGCTTGGTGTCGGACGAATGATTATCGTCACGATTACGGCGGTTGTTGTGGTTCCGGTTATTATTGCGGCGACTATTGCGATTGTCGTCTCCGTCATCCTCTCCATCGGTCTCGCCGCGTTCGGCGCGGCGGGCGGCGCGCTCGGCATCTGCTTTTTCGCGGGCCTCTTGAGCAATGCGTTTTTGCGCCTCCTGCTCATTCATCAGGCGCAAATAATGTTCTGCATGCTGCAACAAGTTTTCGGCATTGACCCGGCTTCCGCCCATTTTGGCATCCCGGGCGAGGGCAGTGTATTTTTCATAAATCGTGGAGGCATTGCCCCGGACTTTCACGCCGGGGCCTTGGCTGTCCATGGACCGGTTATGATTATTATGATTATTATTACGATTAGTATTTTTATTGCGATTACGGCCGCGTTGACGCTTCATCGGTCTTCCTCAAATGGGGTGACAGCTGGCAGGACATCCATACGCACGGAAAGTCGTGCAAGGCCCTCGATCTGTCGGCTTTAGCAGGGTCGTTCGTCTAAATTTGTTCTCGAACAATCCTATCTGCTTGTCCCGCCTAGCAAAGCGCGAGGCCTATGCAAAGCGGTTTTTCATGATAATTTCGCATCTATTTCATAGAGACTTTTGCGCCCAAACCGCGCGGTCCAATCCGCCCAAGTCTTTCTCAACGAAGATGTTGTCCCAATCCCCGTTCTGCAAAAGCATTTTTAGGGCGTGCGCTTGGTCAAATCCGATCTCCAATCCCAGCCAACCGCCTGGTTTTAAGGAGTGGGGCGCGCCCGCGACTATGACGCGGTAGGCGTCCAAACCATCCGCCCCGCCGCGTAGGGAAATATCCGGATCATATTTGATGACCTCGGTTTCCAACGTCTCCATCGCTGCGTTAGAGATATAGGGTGGATTAGATAGGATCATGTCGAAGAGCGCGTCTTCGGGGACGGCGTCCCACCATGTGCCTTGCGCAAAACGGGCGCGGTCCTTCAGGTCTAATGCGGTCGCATTGTTTTGGGCGATAGTCAGCGCGGCTTTCGAAATATCCGTGGCGATTAACTTAGCTTCCGGCACTTCCGCCAAAATCGTCAATCCAATCGCGCCGCTGCCTGTGCCCATGTCAAGCAAATGAGGACGGTCTGTTTTTTCCAACCGCGATAAAGCACCTCGAACCAAAGTTTCAGTGTCCGCGCGCGGCGAGAGAACATCGCCTGAAATCTGAAAACGCCGCCCGTAAAATTCCCGCCAACCCAAAATATGATCGACAGGTTCACCCGACAGGCGGCGCGCCATATGGGACTGTATCGTCTCGAACACCTCCGGCGACAGAAACTCCGCGCCGCGCAGCATCAGGGCCGTTTTATCAAACCCTGTCGCGGCCAAAACAATTTCCAGCGCGTCTTCTTCCGCAAAAGGAAACCCGGCCTCCGCAAAGGCCTGCGTTAAAAACCGCTTGGCTGAACGCGCATTTAATCCTGAATAGGGACCGGAACGCGGACGTAGATCGAGAGGTGTGACCATGGAAGGGAAATAGGTCAAAACGGGTATCGGCGCAAAGAAAAAGCCCGCCCCGTGGGGCAGGCAAAATTTTTACTGTACAAATTTAAGAGGTGCTAACGGCGTCTTTAATCTTAGCCACAATCGCAGGAGCCGCATCAGCCTTGGTGACCGTTTTGATGACTTTCTCATCATCCAGATCAACCAGTAAAAGCTGTCCGGTCTTCACTGTGCCGTCCAAATAGTCACGGACAGCTTTCTCAACGCCAGCCGTTTGCGCTTGCGCATAAAAATTTGCGTCATCCTTATCGGTATAGTCAAGGACAACAAATTCGACGCCCGGCATTGGAGCCATGGATTGCGCTTTCTTTACGGCAGGGTCGAGGACTTTGCAGGAGCCGCACCAATCGGCATAAATAAGGACGGCCTTTGTTTTTGTGTCCATCATCGCGCTGGCTTTATCTGTCGCCGCGTTTTTGACAGATGATCCAGCCTCTGTCGCATTTCCGCAGGCCGTCAATGCGAGGGCAGCTGCGCAGGTGATAAGTAGGTTTTTCATGCAAATCTCCAAAGTGAATTCACGGTGATGTTACTCGGTTTAGGGGGCGGTAGCGATTGACGTATTCGTGATATTCGTAATTGCATTTTCAATGAGCTTCAAATCGCTTTCCCGAGACAAGCTGTGATCGCCGCCCGCGATCAATGTATATGTCACGTCTTTTGATGTCAGCATGTCGATCAAGCGTTTGGAATGCGTCCAAGGCACGACGCTGTCTTCATAACCTTGTAAAATTCGAATGGGGCAGGTCAGGGGGATGGGCAGGTCCAGAATCTGCCGCGCCTTACCATCTTCAATGAGGGCTTTGGAATAAGCATAAGGTTCATCATATCCTGACGGTTCATATACGACGCCGTCATTTTCCAGCGCTTTGATTTGGTCTTCAGTCCAGCCTGCAACCGTCAGTTTTTCCGTAAAATCAGGTGCGGGATTTATCAGGACCAATCCGGCCACACGCGGCGTATTGGCGATGGCGGTCAAAAGCGCAGCCCAACCGCCCATGGAAGACCCGATTAAAATAACCTCACCGCCGCATAGTTCGTCCCGAATAGATTTTATATCTGACGCCCAGCGCGACATTGTGCCCTCAATAAACTCGCCGGTGCTTTGGCCATGGCCGAAATAATCGAAGCGGATAAAGGCCTGTCCTCGCGCTTTGGCCCATGCATGAAGATGGGTCGCCTTTGAGCCTTCCATGTCGGACTTCAAACCGCCGCACCAAATCAAGGTTGGGCCGTCGCCATCTGATTTCTCATAGGCAATTTTTTCGCCGTCGGCAGTTGTCAGAAAGTCGGGCATTATGATTCCGATTGGGTTAAGAGGTCCGCATGAATGTGCTGCAAATTTTGCCGGACCTCAATGCCGGAGGTGTTGAACGCACCGTTTTAGAAACGGTGGAAGTTCT
>ENA-ORXR01003203-ORXR01003203.1-marine-metagenome-genome-assembly--contig:-NODE-3203-length-14816-cov-12.762806_pt1 | contig 14816 bp, 19 predicted proteins | sample MGYA00237866_ERZ511479 | MGnify/ENA metagenome assembly ERZ511479 | reverse complement strand
CCCTGAGGGGACCGATCGATCCTCGGCCAACCCCCCGGTCGGCGATGAGGCGGCTACGTCCGAGGAGGATCTGCAGCGGATGCTAGACATGTTCTATGATGAGGAGGAGGGCAAGGATCGGCGCTTCGAGCAGGCGCGGTTGGCCGCCGCCGCCGATTTTGCGCCAACTCCTACAGCCATCTGTGCCATTTTGGTTCGCGCCCCGGTGGTTATTGATCGCATAACTACAACAGCGACAAGGACAGAGGAGGGAAAAGTGCCGTTGAGGACTGCTGCTGCCGAGTTGCCGCCAGGTACGGGTAGTGGCGCGGTATCGAGGCGTTCCCACGGGTGCAGTGCGGCTCGTTTTCTGATGTTGTCCACACTCTACCGACCCCGGCCAACCGAATTCGCCGGCATCCGGGCGTCTGGACCCAACGAAGGAGGGGTGGAACCACCCAGGCACGGTACTAGCCGCGGACGCGAAAATGTTGGAGCTGCCGGCTTCGGCCGCGGCCGCTCCGCGGTGAGGCCGTCGCGTGTCGAGCCGGCCTTCGAGTCTGCTCCTCTGTTGCCGTGCACCCAGTACGCTAACAATGTCTAGGCGATTGTCAGCCAATGGATGATATCCGCAGTCGCGCTTTGGCCGCAGGCGGCGGTGTGGACCAAGCGCCGACGCCTTAGCGCCGGAGGTGCCGATTGCGGCGGTGCCGGCGAGAACCCGGCGGCGGGAACCAACGCGACGCTGACGACGTGGTCTTCGCGTATCCGCACTGCCTGTGCGTTTGCCAACTTCATTGGTCGCACAATCTGCATCCATCGCGGCGACGAGCGCCCGTCAGACTCTGAGATTGAGCGTGGCATCCGCAAGTTCTTCACATGCCTTACGCCTTTCACCAAGCTCTCGTTCCTCAAGTGCCGGCGTGCGGGCTACTCCATCGCCGGTGGGTACAAGCAGGTAACTGCAATATCCCTGAAGGACTACTTGTCGGCGTTGACGTTCCTGTTTGCCGAGGCCAAGCTCGACGGGCCGCTCGGGTGCTGCCATTGGTCAAGGACTGCTCGGAGCGCATGTCTCCTTGGATCATGAAGGGTGCCGCTAACGTGGAGAAATAAAAGCACGCACGCGAGGATCCAGTATCGTCTCTGGGAAACCCCATGGCCACGGGTGACGTCAAGAACTTCCGGGCGGCAACGAACAAGGAGGCCAGGTAAGGTGGCGAGTAGTCTCTTTCAGCCGCGGCGGTTTCACCTGAGATTATGGCCGCATTGCACGCCGAGCTCGTGCTGGCCCACCTCCCTTTTCCTGCCTCGGAAAAACAACGCGCGGCGGGGAATGACGGCGGCGCCTTTGGGGCGGCTTCCGCCAATGATGCATCAGGTGCGTCGCGGGCCACGTTGGCCTCGGCCGTACTGGCGCCGTCACTCCGCGATGAGGCCGCTCCGAGGGAGGCGTACGCTCTCCCTTCCGCCGGGAAGGCCCATATGCTGACGTACATCTACTACGTCGTGGCGTTCCTCACGTTGGCGCGCCCAGTCACCATCAACCATCCGACTTTTGACGATGTGACATGCCCGGACATGAAGAAGGCTGAAAACTTTCAGTTCTTCCACAAGTAAGACGTGTGGGCCCCTTGTTTCCTTGGCGTGGTGGATGAGAGGTTGAGCGCTTCAGCGGGGCTCTCCTCACTCTGCTCGCTGCCAACCATCACCTGTTACTATCCCCACTCTGTTCGCGTCCTACTAGGAATGTCTTTCTCGTTCCCTTCTTCTGCGCCCCCGCCAACCTTGCCCTCGCATCTTTCCCCAGGAACAAGCGCCATCGCTTCTTAAACATCCGCTACCTGGTGACGAAGACGGAAACCACCACCATAGACATGCTGACCGTGCGGCTGCTCAGCTACTTCACCAAGGTCAGCGCCCGAGACGAGAAGAACGTCGGCCAAATCGGCTCGGTGCACTGCTGGAGTGAGCATCTCAACTTTCCTCAGACTTTGCACGCGCTGCTGCTCTTTGAATGCTCGGCTCCTGGCGTCTGCATGGTCTTAAGCATCCTCTTTCAGCAGCCGCTGTTTCGCAGTTTGCTTTTCCACAGAGTCACTGGGGCTATGCGGCTGTTCAAGCGACGGACGGAGACCGAGACCAACGCTCGGTTCGTGGCTGACTTGTCGCGCATTGGCATGGACCTCATCAACGGCGATCGGGCGTGCCGCCCTTACGGATTTCGGAGAGGGGGCGCGCAGGCGCTGATTGAAGCCACTGGGATTATTGAGCAAGTGATGGGGCTCGGCGGGTGGACGACCTCATCCAACTCGTTTTGGAGGTACATCACGTCCTTGAACATCAGAGGCACGCTGTGCTCGACCCTGCGCTCCTTCCAGAAGAATGAGGTCTTCCAGGTCATTGTCCAGGTTATGGCAACGAATGCCAAGTGGACGTCGAGTGTGGTGAGGGACGTTTGCCGGCTTGCAACTGGGGCGGCCGGAGTGCTTGATTATGAAACCGTCGCGGCCATCTAGAAGGACCAAGTCAAGAAACATTTCTCCATGTTGTGTCAATGTGTTTTGAAATTTAGGTTTGGGACAGAGGACGCGCACTCCTCCGACGAAGACGAGCAGTGTAGCTAGCTTCCCTTTTTATTTGATTTTTATACATGGGCGGGCTGTCCCTACGACGCCATAAACAGGGACGTTGCCATGGTCTCTTTGCATTGATGGAAGAAGCAGCGCATGTCCATCTGCACACACCTGCGCCGTCCATAGCCCTACTGGTTTTCGTCTTGCAGCCAACTTCTTGACATTGCTGTGCTTGAATAGCTCCTGAACGTGCAGAGCAAAGTAAGAAGAATCAAACGTGAAACGAAGATTTATGAGCATCCTTATGTCAAAGTACGATGCGCATCGACGCAACGGATCGCATACAAGTCATCGAATGCGGCTCTTAGAATTTGGGAGGACAGGGAAAGTCAGATAAAACTCGGCACACATGTCCGCCGCCTCTTTGTACTGGGCTCGAATGTCCCTCTTGACCAGGGGCTTACATGAATATATGGCACTCTGATAAAATGAATAGATACACTGGGATATAATCAGATTCCCGCAAAGCAAGCCCGATTATGCGTACTCTTATTCGAATGGAACCGCCATTTTATTGGCTCTGAAGCGGATAAACGTAAGTACGACGACTTACCAGTCGTCAACCGAAGGCATCCCACCACCTCAGGTAACTTCGTTCGCCAGGCGGCTCCGAACGCTCGAAGCCGGCACGAGACATGCAGTAATATGTTAAACACACACTGGATAGCAGTGAGCTAACTCAAGTCACATCTTCGACGGCGAAGGTGATTGGCAAACTGGGCGATGTTTCGTCTTTTGTCGCGCGCGGCAGCTGACGGGCGGCCTGCACGACTCAGAACACTTCTCAGCTCTGACAGCTAACCAAGATTTCGAAACTGGCAACGATGCTTGCGCATCTTACCTGGTAATCGTTGTCGCGAGCTTGACATGGTCTCGCATAGGTCGCGTTCACACGTTCCGCCACCACGTGCTCTTCGTTATTTCTTGACAATCAGCATCACAAGTACTTCCTATCTCACGTGTTGTTGCAGAATCTGATATATTCTGGATAGAATCCCTAATCTTATTCATATCCTACTTTTTTGGGTTTCGGATACATATCGTATCCGTACTCGAATAATTGCGGCAAAACTCTTATCGGATTCAAAAAATGCCATTGTTGAGTATATCGGAGTGGAACGAAAGTTGGCAGATTCATAAGCCCCTGCTCTTGACCTTGTCCACCACATCGACGTACCGTAAGATGACGCTTGTCGTGTAGCAGGCGGAGACCGCAGTCGTCCGAGTCACGCAAACAGCAAGAGCCGCCTTGGCGGAAAGGTCAGCGCACACGTCCGCCGTGGTGTCCGCAACGCTGGCATCAATCTAGGCCGCCTCATCGACCTCGCCCAGCCTGCCCGTCCGGTAGGCAGCCGCTTGTGCCGTGAAAGAGCCGGCCTGCTTGGCCGCCTTCGCTGCTATATCAAGCGCCTCCTCCATGGTCCTGCTGCAGGCCGTGAACAAAATCAGACGAGTAGCCCGTCGACGTTGCCGGTGGGACCGGCGGCTCCGCGGCCGCCACGGCTGCCGCGACCGCGGCAGCCTTAATTTCCTGCGCCGCAGATGGCGGAGGAGCCACCGCCGCAACGGCTTCCACCTTTTCCAGCGGCACGGGGGACGGTGGGGGCGACGGCGTCGTTGGCGGTTCCGTCTCGGCGACAGGAATCGACCACACGTCAGCCATGGCCGCGTCGGGGGTGTTTGAGGGCGCCACTGCCGCCTTGAACAGGGCGGATGCGCGAAAAAGTAGGGGGGGGGGGCCCAGGGAGACGTGTGTTGCGGCTATGCAACTCAATCAGTGTGACCGGCGATGGGGGTAAGGAGGAAAATATAATCGGTGGGGCTTGAGATGGAGAGGTGGCGCGCAACGAGCGGCATAACGGCGAGACTGCAAACGGGGAGTGAAGCGCAGTGCGGGGACGCGCCCCACGGCAGTGTTCAATGGGTAGGTCGGAAAGAGCGCAGTGGAGCGTACAGGAACTCGGCCGTGACGCTCAATGGGAGGATACGTAGGAAGTGAGGCAGCCGGGACAACTGGAGAAAAGTGTGTAGACCACCCGGTGAGGCGGGCGCGAGGGTGGCGCAGAGCAACGAGCGCGGACGGGGCGCGGTCGCGCGACGATACCAATGCAGGGTGCCACAGGCGTTCAAGCGCCCATTGAAGCGTCACAGGCGCGCGAGCGCCTATTGGATGCGAATGCGGGCAGCGGGCAGCGACCTGCCTCGTTTCTCAGAGGTGTTTGGAAGTCAGAAATCGGAGATGGAATCGATGGCATGTTATTTTAGTCCACACCGGATGCTTGGGACTGGAAGATACTGGTTTTGTACTGCATGACGACGACATCGATGGCCGCAGAACCAGCTTTCCTGTCACGCACAACTCGCCGGGTGACGCGACGCGTCACCACGTAGGTACAACCCCATTGATGTGTCCGTGCCGTGGTGCCGCCGACTGCACCCCGAACGATAGGGAACAACAGTACGACCCGTGGTTTATTAAAAAGATGCAAGAGACTCATGCAAGGCAAGCGCCGTGTCATCAACAATGTCTTTTTCTTCGTCAAAGCCGATTTGATACAAGCCACGCACGGTGGAACTGCGGGAAAGGCCATACAAAGCTTGCCCAGCAGCAAACGCGTTGGTGAGATCCACGGCCGCCTCCTCCAGCGACAAATCTTGTGCCGAGTGGATAGTTGACGCCCATGCGAGCGCAAGAGGCACTTGCATCCTCGTCGCCGCCCTCTTGAATCCGTCCAAGGCCATTACATGGCCGACCGTCAGGGTGCTCTCGAGCGACTTGCTGCCACCCATTAGCAACGAGAAGCGCACGAGTGCGTACCGGCGGCGCCCGACGACACGAAAGCAAACGACCACACCTCTTGTCCCGCAGGGCACTCCTTTGACAGCTAGGCAGGATGTAGGCACCGCCAAGACGGCACCGACGCGCAGAAATCGGGCTTGTAGTCTTTTGCGTGTCCCAAAAATGTGACATGCGCGTTTTCTGGAAGACTGACACATCAATGCACGGTGGCAGGCGGGGTGGGGCACGAGAAAATTCTCGACTGGACTCCGTGGAAAGAGCCTCTCCCGAGACGTTCTTGGCTGACAACTGCTCAGTACCTGGCTGTGGGCCCTGTTCTGTGGACCTGTCATATGCCCCCAATCTTGTAGCCAGTCTTTCTTAAGTTCTTGGGGTTACAGGTTTGCAACGCCTAAGCTCATGTGCTAACTGGGGCTTCCATGAGGGGTGTCCCAAATCGTTTTTTCTTCACAGTGGGCTACATGGCGGTCTTTTTCACGTTTTTATTGGTGATATGGTGCCCTTTTCTTCGTGCACAAATTGTGAGCACGTGCCTGCCCTGGTATCCGTGCATTTGATTGGGGGGCGTGATCGTCACCTGGCGAAGCTGCAATGAATGACACTTCCCCGCATGACACGTCAAGATTCGCTGCCTCTGCTATCTCGGTCAGGGGCAGTTCAGGCAACGCAGTGGGTCCGAGTGGGTCACATTACAATATCGGACTTCTGCAGAAGGCCAGTGGGCCGAGAAAATAAGAAAAAACCGCGATGTTTCAATTTTGGGACACGCACCATACATGAAAAATTCTCTAGTACGCGTTTTGGTACACGTCTAGTCTGCGCCCCACTTTCCCGAAGTTCCTAACACACATTACGCCCTACAGCCGTTCTCCAAAACATCTCTCAGTCGCGGACTGAAGAAGTGGTCATTTCTAACAGTTGGAATCCTCTGAAAATATAGCCATCGGCTGGACGATGTCACAACGTGGCCCGCTCTTTGAAGATGCGGTCTGTGCAAGCCTCTGAGTTCCAGCTCGCATCTTGCGGCGGTCCAAATGTGAGGACAGCGTGCAGAGGCACGAGATTATCGCACGTGCCACTTGTGTACATCTCATGTGCGATTCCTTGCTGGCACTAATGCACTTTCAGCATGACGGATCTGAGGGGCTGATGAAGACCAAGTTGCTGACATTCAGAGCACGACTTAATTGCCATATTGCGGTAACCTGCCAATTTTCAGAACTAAGTGTCTGCGGCTGGGGACGCGAACATGAGAAAATTTGACAGCTTTTGGACACGACGGGTTGACGTGCGCTGCTGGGCGAAGGAGTGCGCCTGCAGAAGCACCATCCAGTGAACTTTAGGTCCGCGCATCTTCGTTCACAGACACTGGGATCTCTTTTGATTCAATGCTGCATCCACTGTCATCTCCACGATCCATTTATGTCGACTGTTACCTGCCGTCCGTTTTCCCGTGCCGAGCCACCCTCCTCTCCCCATCCGACCTTCTCCGGCACCCCCCTCCACCTGTCAATCGCTCTTTCACCATTTCATCCAACTCTGATATTCAACCTGTTTTGACGGCAGCTCGAGAGGCGGCCGGCCTCGGTGCTGGCCGCTCCTCATCATCGTCGGAAGAGGAGGACAGCGGGTCTGGATCCCACGGTCTGGCACCTGGGGCGCATCTCGAGACGGCGAATGCGGAGCACCAACGGCCGACTCCTGCCGACGGTGACGTGGCGGACGTCGGTGCCTCGTCGGCAAATGCTCGTTCTATTTGTGGGTACCGCCGACGCTTCGCCGACGATGGCCATAACTTCGGCTCATTCGAGGCCAATGTCCATGAATGCACCGCGAGCCAGAACGTGCCAGCTCCATTCCGGTCCCAGATCTGCACCTGCTCAGCTGCAAAAGCGAAGCGATGAACACTCAATGCACAGTACGTGAGGGATGGGTTGGCCGCTTTCGTCTTGTGGTGCACCGCTTCAGTGAGCCTGCATGGCCCAACAAGATTCTGACTCGAAGTTCTGTCTCCTTGTGTGTCGTGGCGCCATAATAATTTTCTTAGTTGCCGCTCGTGTCTGCAAAAAGGCCATCTTCCTCATACTCTGTCGCTGTCGAAGGCTTTTGATCTGTCGTTTACCCCAACAGGAAAGTTGTCGGTGCGCCAAAAGAAGCGTGTCCGCTTGTGTGCGGAGTCTATGGTGTGCGGAAAAACTACCGACTCACACCTTACCCAAGTAGAAGCGGCCGCTTTTCGATCGGCAACGGCGACCGCCGACGCGGCGCAGGCTGAGGTCGGTCGCCGTAGAGATGCTCTGCAATTGGACGATTCGGAGTAACCATATGTGGCTCGCAGAGCCGTTATGGTCGGGCAGCCGCGGCGCTGTCGGGTCCCAACGATCGCGCTACGATGGTGCGCAATCCGCGCTCAGCGGTCTACCACTGGTCGTTGGCGACTGGCTTGTCAGAGGGGATGCCACCTCACGTGGCGCTTTTGTACGCCGGGGCCAGCTAAGCGGTGGTTGAATTTGGTGATTCGTTGAGTGGGGACGCCCCCAAGTCCACTATTGTGCGTCGAGCAGCTCGCAAGCGCTTGGCGGAAGCTGCCGCGGAGAAGCGGATCGCACAAGCTGCCAGGACTGAGGGTCGACTCGGCATTGTGGGCGGGGCCAGCACGTCCATCCGAGTGTAAGTTTCCGTTTTTTTTCTCTCTGGTGTGCGTTGCGCCGCGCCATATGCTATTCTTGGCGCATTGTTCCGTCTCTCAGCCGGTGTGTGACTTGCGACTCTAACTTTGCTGGCTACCTGGGATGTTCGTGGTCCTACCCATGACCGATGGCCTTTTGTTCGATTGTACAATCCTCAGGCAGGCACTGTACGCTGGGGAAAGCCCCCCCTCGCTCCCTCCGTCGGCATGTGCCGCCGCCGCTTCCGGGCCTGCCGTCCCAGGTGGCGCCGAATCGGTCGCTGAAGGGTCACTCGAGGCCGGCTTTCTCTGGGAGCGGCTGCGTAAGCTGAGGACTTGGCCTCGTTTTCTTTCGGGCCTGAAGAGAACCCAGAGAGTGCTTCATTTTTGGCGAAGGCCCGTCGCGGTATGTCGGTCGGTTTCTTGCGTGGTCACACCGTGTGTGGGTCGACCGTGAGTACGATGGAGGTGGTCGTGCTGACTTTGTCTAAGTGGGGCGACCAAGGCGAGCCGCATCCAGATGTGCCGTCCCTCCCGCTGGGACTGCGTGATTTGGTCTTGCCGTGGGTCACGTCTCACCGTGGCTAGTGTCTTTCGGTCATACCCATCATTCATACTGTGCATCTAGTGACAACAATTGGGCCTTTTTACTCACGTACGTCAGGCAGAGATGCAAACGAACTTTCCCACGGTCCACCCTGCTCACACAGCTCCGGCACGTTCCGCACAGCCTCTAAAAAGCTGCGGTCAAAATGAGACGCTATATTTGGCACCGTCAGCTTGGTGAGGGCCACCGCGTGCAGGAGCGCCTCAGATGAACCGGGATACGAGTGGTGCGCCGACTTCACCTGGTGTGAATACTTACTGAACACCTCCTCCATAGGTTGGAGCTCGGGGCTGTACGGGGGGAGCCGAAGAAAAAAGATGCCATTGGAGCCGATGAAAGCGTCCGCCTCCGCCGAGTGGATAGGCGCATTGTCGTAAAGTAGAAAACACCAGTCGGGTTGCAACACCGAAGGTAGACAAGGCAGAAACCGGTTCATTGTCGGCAGCAGCCCGTTGAGGAACAGTATCCAATCGTCGGCGTTTTGGGATGGGGGAGATGAGGTGTTCACCGAGTGCAAAACCCCGTTTGTGTAGGAAACGGCCATCATGGTGGATGTCCTCATCATTGCCCGTCGGTCACGCGACTGGAACTCGTAGCGCACACCACGCAGCCACCGACCCCGCCAACGCCGCAAATCTCCACCGTCCTTGTGCGTCTCGTCGGCCGAAACGAGGCACCTAAGAGGAACCGCCACGAGCAGTGTAGCAAGAGCCTCTCTTCTTGCTTGGTCCCGTTCACGACACATTCGGTAGAGCTGCTTGTGCGAGTAGCCCGCCGCCCGCAGCACTCGGTCGAGGGTGGCGATGGAGCACTTGTAGGCGTCGCGGTAGCCCGGTGAAGTAGATAACAACAAAAAGACGTCCTTCATTTCTCCCAACAACTGCTCAGGGTCCGACAGGACAACGGCGGTCACAGCTTGGACCAAATGCTCATCGAAGAGAACCTTGTCGGCGTGACGATTTCGGATGGCCGGGTCAGGCCACCACTCGCCGGCTTCCTTGTACGCCCTAATCCATGCTGCCACCGTGCTCCGGTCGCAAAGTAGGTGCTTGGCCGCCGTCACCTTGCTCTCGGCCTCAAAAAGGACCCATGATATCTCCAAACTACGCGCCGTGTCGTCGAACATGAGAACAAACAGCACGAGACGGGTGCTTTGCGCACACACACGGGCAGCGAGCTCTGGTCGAAAACCTCCAATGCGTCTTGTCCTGCCCTATTGACGCTGGCGCATTGCAAGTAGCCCCTCGGTATTATCTGCAGACGAATATCGGTCCGTTACTGCTCGCAGGTCTCTTGGACCGTCCGTACAGGAATGACTTGTACTCATGCACCGTCACAATCAGTGTTATGCTGCTATTATGCAATGGCACGATGCCAGGTCAGTGGAATTCGCATGCAGCACTTTCCACGGTCCAACGACAAGGTCGAGCTGCGTCATGTACGGGCGCCGGGTGAGCCCCACGGCGGGCTCGTGAAGCACCTGCTAGCACAGTTTTGGAACCCAACCGCCCAACTGCAGCGGTGCTGATAGCCGCTCCGCCTTAGCCTCGGCGAGCGTCCGGACGAATGCCGCCGGAGCAGCCTGCCCGGCGACATCCAAGACCCAAAGGCGCCCAATGCGGAGCCTGAAGGGGCCAAGGGCCGCGACGCGGGGCACGTGATGAAACGTGTCGTCGATTATCTCGCGCGGCCGGCTTCCTGCAGGCCCCACGCGCGGCGCACCCCTGAAAGGATAGATGGGGAAAAGGCCTTGAACATGCTACCAGAAGCGCCCAGCTGTTAGCAACCAGAGGCTCTGTCACGAGAATTCCACGCCACATGCGGTCCCACCCGTGGCGTGCTCCACTGTAGGAAAGCTCTCCGCTGGTGCCAGTGCGTCGTAGCAACCTGGTACGGCGCCTCGGGCTTCGCGAAGAAGACTGGGACCCGCAAACACGGAGGTAGCGGTAGCGGGTCAGGAGCGCCTTCGTGGGTTGAAGCGGCCCTGTGTCTGTGCGTCGCCAGCGGTGACCGGCCGTCTCGTAGGTGCGGCGACGGGAACAAGCTATCACACCGCTAGCTGCCGCCCAAATCCAGATCTAAACTCGGAGGCGCGGGCACTTCTCTGATTGTGTGAGCCCAGCGGAGGTGCAGCTACTCAGGGGTGCGGCCGACCGCTAACGGCTGCGCCACGCTGCAGACGGGCTCGGGGCTCATCGCTGCCCTTATAACGCCGACGGCGAAGATTCCATCCACCCGGCCGCTCGCCACGTCACTCCTGGGCGGCGCGGTCGCGGACGTAAGCGGATGTGGAGGTGGCGAGCAAGCCCACTTCCTGGTTTCGGGCGTCGCTCACGGCCACCCCCCTGGCGTCCGCGGAAGCGGCTCGCATAAGTGATGCGACGTCGCTAGTATCCATCTGCGGGGGAAGTGAATCGTACCGTACCGCATCCAACGCGGCGGCCGTCGCCCTGCCCGCCACGCGAGTGTGCCTCAAAGCGGGGCCGTCATCAATCAGACCGTACAGCGGCGGTGTTGGCGGCATGCGAGCCCTTCGAGCGTGCGGCCGGTGCAGCCACCCCTCTCCAAGCAAGAGCCTTACGATAACCACCGCGGTGTTGGCCAGGCCCACGAAAAGAAGTCGCCACTGTTGAAGTGGTATCGGGGCCAGCTTCGAAATTGTGCCGTTCGATGCGTCAAAGAACTTTGCCTACCGTGCCCGGCTGAGAATGCCGCTGCCGACTCAATGAATCACCCATGCGCTTCTTGTGTCAGCGCTACCTGAGGACAGGGTGGCCAAGAAATCGCGCGCATCATGATGACTCGGCGTGGAGACGCAAGCGACGTCACCACTTAGCATGCGGGGTCAACCCGTGCGGCACCAACACCATCAGTGGCACCCCCGGCGCAAGCAGATAGACTGCAAGGGGGGCGCGCACCCATCAACAGCCAAAAGAGCGCGCCGCGGCCGCCCACCCAGAAGCGGCGTGGACCGCAGGAGAGCGACGAGCGCACCGGGTGAGGTGTCAGCCGCCGCAGGTTCTCTGCCAGGGAACCGCTGCGTGATCTGCGCGGCTGCCGCATGCGAAGATGCGCTGCATGCGCATGCCAGTGAGGCCGGTGCCCAGTGGCGCGGCCATTTGGGCGCTGGGTGAGTAGCGCCATCGAACTCTGACGTGAAGCCAAGCCGCGGCAGCCACTGGCAGTGTGCGAGCCGGGCAGGGATTTCAATCGCATCCGACACGGCTCGTGGCACGGTGGCCGCACCCGCGAGCTCTCCTCTCAATGGGTAGGTGCCAGTGAGGCCTGGAGCTGGCCGAGCGGCGGGCGCGACAGTACAGGGTGACGTGGTGCCCGAAAATTTCTCCACCTCCAGCAGTTTGTGGCCCGCTGCCTTCCCTGATTGCCACGCCTTGGAGGCATCAGCGCGGCGCATCGCCGCGCCGACCGGCATGGGGCGACCCAGGCTCGGCCGTCTGCCGGAGAGGCCCATTCGATCTCGATACGGAGGCTCTCACCTGAATGGACTCGGCAAGACAGTTGTGTCGCAGCTGGGAGGGGGGGGCAGACCCTCGCCGCGCCCTGCTATCACCGGCATTGGCCGAGGTGCCGGGAGGCCTCATGGAGGCGCCCGCCGAGCCCTTTTGCGTCACTCAAGGCCTGCGGCGTCCCGACGGCGGTCGTTAGGGCCAGGATTACTCGACTGTGGGGCTCGTCTAAAGCGCATGCGACAGGGTTGGCGCCCGGTGAGGCAATATAGAACATAAAGAAACAGACAATGCGCTGGACGAGATCTTGCTTATTGGACCTGCAACAAGTGTCTCCATCGCCCTCGTGATTGATGCGACACGCAGGCCGTGCAAGGTCTGATCCCAGCGGGCCCGGGCGCAATCGATCAGCTGCGGGCAGACCACGCACAGAGCGTTCGTGCATGCCAGGCAGGTGCGAGCACGCTTCCCTTCGATCGGCGGCATGGTCAGGAGAACTGCAGATAAGAGTGCGCCAGCCGGCCAACAAAAGTGGTCTCTTGGTCCGTCTTTCCGAGCGAGCGGACGCCCTGGCCCACAGACCCTTCTGAGAGGGTAACATCGTCTAGTTCGGAGTTTCTTCCATCGAGGGCTCCTTTTCGATGGGAACGGGACCTCTCAGGATCTGGGCGTCTGCCTTAGGTTTCGATGGACATCGATGGGAAAGTCGATGGGACCTCGGCGAGGGAAGTAGAGCCATCGACCGATCGCATCGAGGATCCATTTATACTAATTAAAAGAAGTGAATTTTTATGTATTGTGTGACATCTCATCCCGTCGCCTCCTTTGTGGTGCCCGGACCTCGACAAAGTGATGTCGACCTTAGCGGTGTCGAAGCGGGTGCCATGTGCTGGCGGGGTGGGATGACAGTTTCCCGTCAGGAACGGCCCTTCGACATATTCACTGCACACACGATGGTTTTTTCGCATTCTCACAGTCCTCTGGCCTGTGCTTCGGGGTGCTCATCGTGCGGCGACATGACCATTTTTCTTCCCTGTGGGGACCAAGTCATTTGCTCGCGGACTCAGACCTCCGGAAAAAGACGTGGTCACGACGACGGTGAAACGATCGTCTCCCCAGATGACTTGAACCCCAAGTACTGATGAATTGCGAATTGATCAAGCACATAGTCTGTGGTCCACAGTAGAGGTCATCGCGTTCGTCCAATCAGATGGGTCACTGTGCGGGCTCTTCAGCTGCAATCGCATCGAATCTATGGGTTCGATGGGAACCTGGAATGCTCCCATCGAGACGCATTTGGATGGGTCGATGGCCTCATCGAAGCCTCGATGGGATGTCGATGGAAAAACCTTCCGAAGTAGACGATGTGGAGAACTGTTGATGGCAACTGTTCCCAAAGATGTCGGTTCCCGAACGTTCATTGGCCTGTAGCACTGGAGCTTCTGCTCTGCTGCGGGCCAGCCAATGACAGATGACTGACATCGGCACATTTGTGGCAGTGTTTCCAACCCATCGCAACAGTGCTCCACGTCGTTGTCCCAAACGCACTCTTGTCGATCCTAACAGCTGAAGCCAACGCCACGTCATTAATAAGGGCATGAATGATCGTTGGCACGTGAACTGTGGCGTAAGGGTTCTGATCATATGGCTGATCCCACGATTTTGAGAGTCGCAGCAGCGGAAGAACTTCTCCGAGAACTGCTTGTGCGACACGTAGGACGGAGACTGCAGGAAACTGGTGAGACTCTGTCTGGAGAGTGCGGGAAGAGTCCGGTCCTAATGATTTGACACCCGCCCAATGACCTTCAGGGAGTGGTCCGCTTTCCTGTCACATCCACTGTTTCTATCAGTTTCCGCTACGCTCCATGAGCAAACGTCATTGCTGGACAAAGGGTGTCTTCTTGGACTTGACACAAGGATTTTCAGCTACGTGTGCCGACCGACCCGGCAAGACTGACCCAGAACTGCCTTCTGACACCAGCTGCAGCGTGGTCTGAGCGAACTTATCATCACCTGGGCCAATCACAGCAGACGATTCATGAATGACGACGGAGCAGTCTTGATGGGATGCAAAAAAACAGGACCACAAGTGCTGCTCCTTCTTGAACAAATGGCTGATGCAAAAGAATGGCCATGGAATGCTCATGGCTGTAAGCCTGTCAAGTCTGATCAAGCCTCGGATCTTTGGACAGGTCGACACGATGCGCCTCCGGTGGTGGACGGGACACGGCCTTGCACAACGTGCCCATCTTGGAAGCGCCTGTTCACTCCGAGCCTGTGTCAAGCCACGCAACTCTGACTGCCTCCGGTGGTCACCAGAGGTGCGCGCATGAAGGGACACGGCCGTCAGACTTTTTTCATTTGGTCCCCCGGAGCGGCCCGCGGCATAGTCTATACCCCGACTTGGGAGAAAAGCGCTCTTTCTGGTGTGGTGGACAGGGGTGGCTGATGGCAGAGTTTTTCACGAGCACCCTGTCATGGCTGGAGAAAGCTTACCCATGGGCTCAACATGGCAAAAGTACAACAGCCCCCTGTCAGAGTAGCGCACAGGAGGTGTGCCCATGTATGTTCTTTTTCTTGTCTCTACTCACAATCAACGATGGCGGCGAAAAAACGGGGGGGCGGCAACAACGCTAGCGGTGGGGGGGAAACGACGCCG
>ENA-ORXR01003200-ORXR01003200.1-marine-metagenome-genome-assembly--contig:-NODE-3200-length-14822-cov-13.127433_pt1 | contig 14822 bp, 14 predicted proteins | sample MGYA00237866_ERZ511479 | MGnify/ENA metagenome assembly ERZ511479 | reverse complement strand
GCGGCATATTCACGGCAGCGCGCGCGGAACTCGCTCGGCGGGACGTCGTCTTTATTGCGGCCCTTACCGCGAAATTCTTCTTCGACTTTCCATTCAATAGGAAGTCCGTGACAATCCCAACCCGGGACGTAGTTTGCATTATGCCCCGCCATTTGCTGGCTGCGGTTGATGATGTCTTTATGGACCTTGTTCAGCGCGGTCCCCATATGGATGTGGCCGTTGGCATAAGGCGGTCCGTCATGCAGCGTCCACTGCCCGGCTTCATTTTCGGCGGCGCGTTGTTTGCCGTAAAGATCGAGTTTGTCCCAGCGCTCCAGCCATTTCGGCTCGGCCTTGGGCAACCCCGCCCGCATCGGGAAATCGGTTTTGGGCAAGAACAGCGTGTCGCGGTAATCGCGCCCAGAATCTGAGGAAGCGTTGGATGAATCTGTCATTAGAAGCTCTTGGGGTGTCTCATGTGAGAGAGGAAGTCTTTAATACGAAAAGGAGCGTGTCCCGGGCGGGCTCCCTTATTTGATAAGGGTTTGGCCGACCGGGCCCATAATTCGTATAATTATAGACGTCGTAAACATGAGAGCGCGTTAGCAGGTGAGTTTGTATAGGTCCATAACTTCATCCTGCCGAATTGTTCGCGTAAAAGGGAGAATTTTCCCTTGTCATCCCGCACGCAGCGAAGCGCAGATGCGGGACCTATCGGCGATTGAATATGGCTGTGACGAATTACTTCTTCGCGGCAGATTTCTTTGCCGCCGTCTTGCGCGCCGGTTTTTTTGCGCCCTTCAACGTTTCTATTTCTGCCAAGGCTGCGTCCAAACGCGCCTTGAGCACATCGAATTCTTCTCGGGTGACCAAATCCATGTCTTGCACGAGCTTCTCGGCTTGGCTGCGGCCCATGGCTTTTACTTCGTCGCCGACGCCTTTTATTGCGCCGACGGCGTTCGTCATGAGGTTGGAGAGGTCGTCGAGAGGTTTATTTTTTCCGGCCACGGCAGGGGCACTCCTGTTTTGCTTTGATTGCGCTTTATCCTGATGTAGGGACGCGGGGAACGGTTTTCCACCACTCGCGAGTAATGCCCCACATGATTCTTTCAATCATCACTGCCATAGATTTCCCAAGCTGGCTGCGGGACGATGTTTTTACGATCGGCCGATTCTCGTTAAAATGGTATGGTCTGGCCTATGTCGTCGGTCTGTTTGGGGCCTATCTCTATGCTTTGCGCCTAACGAAACGGCGGGACATTTGGATTCCCGACACGCCGACACGCCTGCCGGAGACGGTCCCGAATGAGCCTATGCTCTCCGACCTTATGTTTTATGCCTTTGTTGGAATTATTGTCGGCGGACGACTGGGCTATTTGATACTCTACGCCCCGGAGACATTCGTGAATGCGCCGCAGGACATTATCAAAGTCTGGCAAGGCGGCATGAGTTTCCACGGCGGATTCACCGGTGTTGTGCTTGCAGGCCTCTATGCGAGCTGGCGACATAAGGTCGACAAATTCCGTATTGGCGATATGGCCGCCGTCGGCGCGCCCATCGGTCTGGGCCTCGTGCGCTTAACAAATTTTGTCAATCAGGAGCTATGGGGAAATGAGACAACCATGCCGTGGGGCGTGCGGTTTCCCAACGATCCGGATTTGCTCGTCAGGCACCCCAGTCAGCTTTATGAAGCCTTCTTAGAAGGGCTTGTCCTTTTTTTGATTTTGCGGCTTTTGACGGTGAAATATAAAGCCCTCACAAAGCCCGGAGTTATTTTTGGATCACTGACGTTTTTCTACGGTATTTTCCGCTTCGCCGTGGAGTTTGTCCGAAAGCCTGATGACATTGGTCAATTCGGAGAAATTGGGAGTTTCGTATTCACGCGCGGCATGGCGTATAGCCTGCCCATGATACTCATTGGTGCGATGATTATCATCTGGGCCAAGCGCCGTGCGCCGGTTTCGCCGAAACGCCTTCCCGAAAAATCCGCAAAAGACGCCTAAGAGAAAATGGCCCTTTCCCTCGCGGATAAACTGAAACACCGTATTCGAGAAGCCGGACCGATGAGCGTCGCGGAATATATGACAATCTGCCTGCTTGACCCCGTGCAGGGTTATTATCCGACGCGCGACCCCTTGGGTGCGGACGGTGATTTCATCACGGCGCCCGAAATCTCGCAAATGTTCGGCGAGGTGCTGGGCCTGTGGTGCGTGCAAAGCTGGATTGATTTGGGCCGCCCTGAAACCTTGCATCTCATTGAATATGGACCGGGCCGCGGCATTATGATGAGCGACATGCTCCGCGCTGCCTCCCTCGACGCGGAATTTAAAGCCGCGGTCAATGTCTGGCTGATCGAGGCCTCCGCCGCGCTCGAAAGCGTTCAAGGACAAACACTCGGCGCTGCGGGCGTGCCCGTCCAATGGGTCAAACGCTTGGAGGATGTGCCGGACGGACCGAGCCTGATTATCGGTAATGAATTTCTCGACTGTCTCCCGATACAGCAACTCATTTGCGCGGACCCCTTTGCGGGCAAGGACGGATGGGTCGAGCGGCGCGTCGGATTGGACGCGGATGATCGGCTTTGTTTTGTGAAAATCGATGTGCCCGCCGCAGCAATTTTGACCGACAAACTGCCTAAAGGCGCAAGCGATGCGCGAACGGATGACCTGCTGGAAACCTGCCCGTCTGCCGCGCAAATCATTGATAGTCTTTCCGAGCGCTTCGCGACATCCCCCGGCAGGGCTCTGTTTATCGACTATGGCCCCGAAGATACTGAATTCGGCGACACCTTACAGGCGCTAAAACGCCACGAAAAAGTCGGCGTCTTTTCTGACCCCGGCAATACGGACCTGACCGCCCGCGTTGATTTTGCGGCTTTCGCAGATTTGGCGCAGGCCGCAGGCCTAACCGCCAGCGCCGCCGTGCCGCAGCGAGAGTTTCTCTCGAAACTGGGCCTCGAAATGCGGGCCGTCGCCCTTATCCGCGCCAAGCCCGACGCCAAGCCTGTCATTGCGCGGCAACTCCACCGCCTCACAGATGACGCGGAGATGGGACAGCTGTTCAAGGCGATTTGCCTCTCGTCTAACGGACTGCCCCTCCCGCTAGGACTGAGATAGTAGGATGACGATGCCCCCTCACCTGACCTCAAAGCTCCTACCCTTCACACATGGGTTTTTCGGCTCGCAAGGCGGCGTCTCAACCGGAACTTATGCCAGCCTGAACGCGGGTATCCGCTCCGGCGATGATCTCGAACACGTTGCCGAAAACCGCGCCCGCATCCGCAGTGCGCTGAAAGCCAACTATATGGTCAGCTTACATCAAGTGCATTCGGATACGGTGATCATCGCAACGGATGAACCTGTCTCAGACATGGAAGCTGACGGCCTGGTGACAAAAGTGCCGGGGTTAGCCCTATCCGCCCTCTCTGCCGACTGCGGACCTGTGTTATTCGCGGATGCAGAAGCAGGCGTCATCGGGGCATGCCATGCGGGATGGCGCGGGGCGCTTAGCGGTATCGTCGAGAGCACGGTTGCGACCATGTGCGAGCTCGGCGCGTCGCCTGTCAATATCACAGCCGTCTTGGGACCGTGCATTGGCCCTGATAATTATGAAGTCGGCGATGAATTCAAAGCCGAATTTTTGGAGATCGATTCCGATTACGAGCGATTCTTTCATCTGCCAGCAGGTAAAAAGGCTCATTTCGACCTCCCCGCCTTTATTCTCTCGCGGCTCGCCGTCATGGAGGTAAAAGCAGAATGGACCGGGCTGTGTACGTATGCCGAGGAGGACAGCTATTTTAGCTATCGCCGCAACACCCACCGCAAAATAAAAGGCTATGGACGCAACTTATCCGCAATCGTCCTGCCGACCCGCATAGACTCTTAAAACGCAGAGCGCTAACTGACGGGTCAAACGTCAGTCTAAACGGATACCAGCCATGAAACTCATCAGCGGCACCGCCAATAACACTTTGGCGAAGAACATTGCCGATGTGCTCGATATTCCTTTGACGAGCGTCGACATCGAACGCTTTCGGGATCAGGAAATTTTCGTTCGCATCAATGAAAATGTTCGCGGCGAAGATATTTTCTTAATCCAGCCAACCTCTGCGCCCGCCAATGACCACTTGATGGAACTTCTCATTCTTATCGACGCGCTGGTTCGCGCCTCGGCAAAGCGCATCACGGCTGTTGTTCCCTATTTTGGGTATGCGCGTCAGGACAGAAAAACGGGCGGGCGAACGCCGATCTCGGCAAAACTGGTGGCGAACCTGATTTCAAAAGCCGGAGCGCACCGTGTCCTCACCGTCGATTTACATGCCGGACAAATTCAAGGGTTCTTCGACATTCCAACCGACAATCTTTTCGGACAGCCCGTCTTTATTACTGATATTAAAGAGCAATTCTCCAAACGGGACCGCGAAAAGTTACTCTTCGTCTCGCCTGATACCGGGGGCGTGGTCCGAACGCGCGCGATTGCCAAAGAATTCGACGCGGATATTGCGATTGTTGACAAAAGACGGCCGAAGGCGGGCGAAAGCGAAGTCATGAACATTATCGGCGATGTCGCCGGCCGGACCTGTATTCTTTATGATGACATTATCGATTCCGGCGGAACGCTTTGCAACGCCGCCAAAGCCCTTAAAGATCACGGCGCGAACTCTGTCTCGGCCTATATCACGCACGGCGTGCTCTCGGACCCTGCGGTCGAGCGGATTTCGAAGTCTGAGCTGACCGAAGTCGTCATAACAGACACAATCGCGCAACCTAAAAAGGTCAAAGATTGCAAACAAATTCGCGAAGTCTCAACGGCGACATTGCTCGGAGAAGCCATTAGGCGGATTGCAAATGACGAGAGCGTCTCCAAGCTTTTTGCATAGCCGCGAGGATATTGCATTTTGATGCAAAGGAGACTCGCAAATCCTCTTGCACAGCGCCCCCCTTTTGCTTATAGGGCGCGACAATAAATGATTCAGCCTGACGACAGCCCGCTTCAATGCCATTGGAGCGGTTAGTTTTTTGGGCCAGACAAGTAAATTAAGGCTAGTCCCATGAGTGTTGTTCTCGACGTTGTTGTCCGCGAAGAAACCGGAACAGGAAATGCACGCGAAGCCCGCCGTAACGGCATGGTGCCCGGCGTTGTTTATGGCGGCGATAAAGATCCCGTTTCTGTTGGCATGAAATTCAATGAAGTATTGAAGGCGATTAACTCCGGTCAATTCCTGCAAAACATGGTTGAGCTGCAACATGACGGCAAGCCGCAGAAAGTTCTGACAAAGGATGTTCAGTTCCACCCTGTTACTGACCGCCCGATCCACATCGATTTCTTCCGCGTGACGGATAAGACAATCATTGATGTAGAAGTCTCAGCTGTATTCATCGGCGAAGACGTATCCCCGGGCATGAAAGAGGGCGGCGCGCTCAACGTGGTTCGCTACAACATCGAAATCAAATGTCCTGCCGGCTCCATTCCGGACAGCCTTGAAGTGGACATTTCGCACATGAACATTGGCGATTCTATTCATCTCTCCGAAGTCAACTTGCCGCCGGGCGTCAAGCCGGGCATCACGGACCGCGACGTTACGATTGCAACAATTATCGCATCCCGTACATCCAAAACGGCCGAGGAAGAAGAAGCAGAAGCGCTCGAAGCGGCTGAAGCTGCCGCAGCAGAAGGCGACGACGCCGCACCTGCTGAAGGCGAAGAAGGCTAGTTGCTGTCTCTCCTACGACGGCTGTTTTCACGCCGAACGGAGGACAACATTATGCAAATCTGGTGCGGTCTCGGAAATCCCGGGGCCAAATATCACGGCAATCGTCACAATATCGGCTTTCTCGTCCTCGACGCGATTGCCGATGACCATAACTTCCCCGCTTGGAAATCCCAGTTTAAGGGCCTGACAACAACAGGGCTCATAGACGGCCAAAAAATCCTGCTACTCAAGCCATCTACTTTCATGAATGAAAGCGGCCAGGCGGTCCAAGCCGCTATGTCATTTTACAAGCTCGCCTTATCCGACGTGACCGTTTTGCACGACGAACTTGACCTCGCGCCCGGCAAGGTGCGCGTCAAATTCGGCGGAGGCCTCGCCGGGCATAATGGCCTTCGCTCTATAAATAAACTTTGCGGCGGGCCGGATTTCCACCGCATTCGTCTCGGCATCGGACACCCCGGCCACAAAGACCGGGTCGCCGGCTATGTGTTGTCAGACTTCGCCAAAGACGAACATGACATCCGCGATGACATGATAAATGGCATGAGCCGTCATGTAGATTTACTTGCCGCAGGCAAACGAGACTTATTTCAGACGCGCGTCTCAGAGTATATCGCGAGATAGAAGTCCCGCCAGATTGCCGCTTGCCTCTTGCCTCTCACCGCCGGTGCGTTAAACCGTCGTCATGTTATCTTTATTTGAAATCGTTGCCCTGCTTCTCGTGCTGTCGGCTATCTTGTCTTGGCTGAACCGCGCTTACTTGAAGCTGCCACATACGATTGGCCTTTTGGTCATGGCGCTTTTCGCCAGTTTCATCCTCATGGCGCTCGAGTTTTTCTTTCCGGTCATAGGCTTGACCGACACGATGGAGTCCATGCTCAAACAAATCGATTTCAACGAAACTTTGATGAAGAGCATGCTGGGTTTCCTCCTGTTTGCTGGGGCGCTTCATGTTGATATTACCAAGCTAAAAGACGCGAAATGGGCCATTGGGTCGATGGCAACCTTCGGCGTTGTCCTGTCAACCTTCATCGTTGGCACAGGCTTCTGGTTGTTAGCCAAGCTATTTGGCATAAATATCCCCTTCATTTGGGCGCTCGTTTTCGGCTCACTCATCAGCCCAACAGACCCTGTTGCCGTCCTATCCATCCTCAAAACCGTCAAAATGCCGAAGTCACTGGAGACAAAAATTGCGGGCGAGAGCTTGTTTAATGACGGGGTGGGCGTTGTTGTCTTTACACTCATCGTGGCCATTGCGGTCGGCAGCACAGGCGAAGGACATGCGTTCCTGGCGCAAGAATTTCAGCTTGCTGGCCCGATCATGGCGGCGGCAGGCGGCGCGTCAATCAGCGTGCTCGATGTCGTGGAGCTCTTCGTTGTCGACGCTATTGGCGGGGCAATATTGGGCGGCGTCGCGGGGTGGATCACCTACCGCATGATGGCGCGCATTGATGAGCACGCTATTGAAATCCTAATCAGCCTGGCCTTGGTCGCCGGGACCTACGCCCTCGCCCAGCGCATCGAAATTTTGGATCACCATTTATCAGGTCCGATTGCGGTTGTCGTCGCGGGCCTCATGATCGGCAATAAAGGCAAGACCTTCTCCATGAGCGAACATACGCGAGAACATCTCTTCGCCTTTTGGCATATGGTCGATGAGATACTGAACTCCGTGCTATTCCTCTTGATCGGCTTGGAGCTCCTCGTCTTGGGTCTTCGTCCCGAATACGCCCTTATCGGCGCGGTGGCCATTCCGTTGGTACTCTTCGCCCGGACCTGCGCGGTTTACGTCCCGATGAAAATTATCGGAACCTTTAAGAACTTCACCAAAGGAGCGGTCCCGGTCCTCGTCTGGGGCGGCGTGCGCGGCGGCATTTCTGTCGCATTGGCACTATCCCTGCCGGATAATGAATATAAGCCGCTTATCCTCACGGCGACCTATGCGGTGGTTGTTTTCTCGATCATTGTTCAGGGATTGACCATCAAGAAGGTCGTTGAAAGCAGAGTTGAGGCGGAGCTAACGTAAGCTTTTAACACGCGGCAAAACGACCTCACCAAAAGCAGCTGATTATGGTAAAACCTATTGCGCCTGCTTTTAAATGCAATACTATAACGTTGTGACTCGTCTCCGTCTCATAAAGATCGCTTGGGTCCTGTTCGCAGCTTTTTTCTTGGCCTCTCAAGCCCTTGCTCAAGCTCATACGTCTGCGAATAATGGCGGGGCTGACCATTCGCATGAAGGCGTGGTGTGTGAGGTTTGCTTGGCAGGCTTGCAGCAGATCGCGACAGAGCCACCACTCCAAATCGTAACACCGTTTACGCCGCCTGCGCCCGCCGCATGGCACATCATCGCAATCCATGACGTAGCCCGGACATTTGATGGCCGCGCTCCGCCGCCTCGCGGCCCGCCTGCTCACTGACAACACCTACCCTCGCACCCGTTGCTTTTATCAGCATCGGCCCCTTTGCGTTTTCAGTTTAAGAGTAAATTATGTCTCGTTTTTCAACAGGTCTATTGACCACAGTTCTATTTTTTCCCGCCATCTCCATATCTCAGGCCCAGGCTCAGGATGATGGTATTGAGGACGTCATCATCGTGACAGCCTCCCCTTTAAATCGCTCCATCGACGAAGCGATTACAGGGCAATCCATTCTGGCGGGCGATGAACTGCAAGACCGCCTCGCCGGCACCATCGGGGAAACCCTGAAGCTAGAGCCCGGCGTGTCATCGACAAGCTTCGGCGCGGGCGCGTCCCGTCCTATCATTCGCGGGCAAGGTGGAGACCGCGTTCGCGTTTTAACAAACGGGATCGGGTCCATCGATGCCTCCTCAGCCTCTCCTGATCACGCCGTCGCTGTCGAACCGGCGCAAGCTGAACGCATCGAAGTTGTGCGCGGCGCCGCAATTTTGCGATATGGCAGCTCCGGCGCAGGCGGTATTGTAAATGTCATTGACGGGAGAATTCCAAGCGAATTTCCGGACGGCGAGACCGATGTGTCAGTTCGCATTGGCGCAAGTTCTGTTGACTCCGGGGCTGAAGGCGCGGCGTCTATTGACCAGCGTGCAGGCAATTTCGTCATCCACTTGGACGGAACGTTTCGCGAGGCTCGGGATTATAATATCCCGGTCGAGGGAGAAAGCCGTGCCCAGCTGGCCGAAGAGGGCGAAGAGGTCCCGGATGACTTCGATGAAAATCGACGCTTAGATAACAGCTTCGCCCGCTCAGGAAGTTATACAGGCGGCGTCTCATACATCGGCGATAACGGCTTCATTGGTGCCGCAGGGCACAGCTTCACCTCAACCTACGGCATCCCCGGAGGCCATGGGCACGAGGAGGAAGACGAGCATCATGACAACGAAGATGAAGATCATGAAGACGAGGATCATGACGAGGAAGAAGGCGAAGAAGAGGTCTTCATCAAACTCGAGCAAACGCGCTTTGACCTCAATGCCGGCTTTGATTTTGACGGACCGATTGAACGGGTCCAAGCCTTTGCCGGATATGCAGACTATAAGCATACTGAATTTGAAGGCCCCGGCGAAGTCGGAACTATATTCGAAAACGAAGGCTATGAAGTCCGGGTAGAGGCTATTCAAGCTGCGCGCGGATCTTGGAAAGCCGCTCACGGCGTTCAATATCGGGAACGTGATTTCTCAGCCGTTGGAGAGGAAGCCTTCGTTCCCCCGACGCTCACGCAACAATTCGGTGTTTATACATTCCACGAAGTCGAAGTTGGAAATGGACATTTGGAAGCCGCTGCCCGTTTTGAACGAACAGATCAGGAAGACAGCATTAATGGCACAGACCGCAGCTTTGATCTTATCAGCGTTAGCGGCGGCGGTGATGTTCATTTGTCCGATACGGTCCGGATTGGCGGCACGGTTTTCCGAACGGAACGCGCGCCGACGACGGAAGAGCTGTTCTCGAACGGGCCACATCTCGCGACATCACAATTTGAATTGGGCGACCCTACCTTGGAGAAGGAAATCTCGACCGGCGTAGAGGGCGCAATTCGCCATCGTGAAAACGGCCACGCTGTCACGCTGAATGTTTTCTACACGAAATATTCGGACTATATTTATGAGGCAGAAACGGCCCTTGAGGAGGATGGTCTACCCGTATTCCAATTCGTCGCCGAGGACGCGGAGTTTTACGGTTTCGAAGCCGTCGGACAAACCAAATTTGCAAGCGTCGGCACCTTTGATCTCTCCGCAGATGCCCTCGCTGAATATGTGCGGGCCAAGACAGACTCGGGTAATCTTCCGCGTATCCCGCCCCTATCTGTTCTGACGGGACTGGAAGCCGAAAGCGACCGCCTGAAACTGCGCGCAGAATGGGAATATGTGGCCGAGGCTGATGATCTCTCCGCGTTTGAGCTTCCCACTGACAGCTATAATTTAGTTAATGGGTTCCTGACGTGGAAAGCACCAATAGCGGCTAAGGATGATGTCCAGCTGAGGCTATCAGTTCTCAACATTTTAGATACTGAAGCCCGTCAGCATACAAGCTTCTTGAAAGATCTTGTGCCGCAACCCGGACGCAATGTTCGCTTTTCAATAAGCGCAAAAATTTAATTTGAACGTTCGATCTCTCGCCGATGATGAAATCGGCGAGAGATTTTGATCAAGGGTCGCGCTTAGGCGATCTTCGAAATGTTTAAGGTGTTGGTTGACCCCGGAACACCAAAGGGAACCCCCGCAGACACCATAACAATATCGCCGGATTTGAGGCCTATTTCACTTTTCGCGAGGCTGCTGATATGGCCTATCATATCATCGAAATCAGCAGGGTCGGGCGTAACGATAGGCAGGACGCCCCAACTTAGCGCGAGGCGCGTTGCCGTGCGTGGATTAGGGGTAAGGCCAACTACGCGGCAAGGCGGTCGTTCGCGGCTAATCCGCTGAACCGTTGACCCGGTTAGCGTATATCCAAGAACCACTTTCGCATTGAGCTTGGTTGCCATTCCGGACACAGCGCCGGAAATAGCATCCTCCGCTGTTGCCTCATATGGAAGCTGAATAGATCTAAAATATTCCCAGAAGATGGGATCGCGCTCGGCGGCGCTGATGATGCGGTCCATAATGGCGACCGCTGTTGCCGGATGACGGCCCACGGCGGTCTCAGCCGAGAGCATCACGGCGTCGGCGCCTTGATATATCGCCGTCGCAACATCGGAGGCTTCTGCCCGCGTCGGCGTTGGCGCATCGATCATCGATTCAAGCATATGTGTTGCAACGATGACCGGCTTACCAAGCGCGCGGCATTTACGGATAATTTGACGCTGCACAACGGGAACTTCTTCGAGAGGCAGCTCCACCCCTAAGTCCCCGCGCGCCACCATGGCGGCATCGGCAACATCCAGAATGGAATCTAGATCTTTAACAGCAGAGGGCTTCTCAATCTTTACAATAATACCGGCTTTATCTCCGATAATTGCGCGAGCTTCTTTCACGTCTTGCGAGGTTTGCACAAATGAAAGGGCAATATAATCGACGTCCTGCGAAAGCGCGAAGGCCATATCGACACGGTCTTTATCGGTCATTGCAGACATGGGCAGAACCGTATTCACGACGTTAATACCCTTACGCTCAGAGAGCGGCCCCGGCACATCGACGCGCGCCTTCGCGGATTTTCCGTCGTTGGACAAAACCGTCACCTGAAGTTTGCCGTCGTCGAATTTCAGGATTGTGCCTTCGACCATCGCGGTCATTAATTCAGGATGCGGCATAATGATGAGGCCATCGCTACCCGGCTCTTTGCCTTGGCGGATTTCAATCGTCTCGCCGTAGCGTAACTCGATTTTTCCGTCTTCAAATGTCCCGCAGCGCAGTTTCGGCCCTTGCATATCCGCAACGATGCAGATCGGATTACCGGTGTCTTTTTGGATTTTGCGGATAGCCTTGACTGAGGCGGCATGGTCCTCATGAGAGCCGTGACTGAAATTCAGGCGAAAGGCGTCAACACCAACGTCGTGCAATAACCGCATCGTGTCAGGTGAACGGCTCGCCGGACCAAGCGTGGCTAGAATTTTGGCAAAGCGTTTACGCATAAAACCCGACTCCAATATCGATAAATTTCGCGCCGCCTTAGCGCCTTACCAGTCGGAATCACATGAATTTTATGCAAAAATGTCGTTATTTAACAAATGGAGGCAGGAAGGGTCAGGGACTGGCCAATTTTTATGCCGTAATCCGCGCCAAGTCCGTTCATTGATTGAATGACGTTCACACCAACACAGGTCTTTCGGGACAGACTATAAACCGTATCTCCCGGTTGAACCATGTAACTTTGGCCGACGCGCGGCAGCATGCGAACTGTCTCGCCGGCCTCCTGTCCCGTTGTCAAAGCGTCAACTGTGACAAGGTTTCTCGAGACATCATAATTGATGGGTGTCCCTGCGCCTGTGTGGACTTGCGCCGAGCCATATAAAGAACTGGACGCGCTTTGCACGACAGGCGACGGGGCAGCTTCCTGCGCCGCTGCGGGTGCGCTTTGTCCCTGCATGGCCATAAAGCCCGGAGTTCCGGTAACTTGATCTGTCCCATAGGCTATATCCGTCGGCGCGGTTTCGACGACTTCGAATCCAGCCGCCTGATATTCGGGTGCTTCATATTCAACCGGCTCATACACGGCCGGAGCCGGAGCCCGGTGAGCGAACACGGGATAGCTGGTCGTTGTCGATGCGTTGTGACTGGCCATCGTGACATCACCGGAATGGGTCACAGCGCCGGAATGTGCGCTTTGTGCGTGGGTGGTCGTTTGCGAGGCGTGCGTAACCGGTGCGCTGGCATATTGCTGTGTGGCTGCGGGCGCAGTCTGATAAGCCGTCGATTGCTCATAATTCGGATTGCCTTGTGTCGTGAGACAACCGGTTAGAACGACAGCTGATATAGAGAAAAGATAAATAGCACGCATGACAGACCTCAGAGTTAGTCTTAAGGTTGGCGCGTTATAGCTAACATTTGGTTAAAAGACAGGATACGGATTACCGATACAAATTCCAAGGCCAACTGCGAATAGATGGATTTCGACTCCAAAATGCGCCTTGAAAACAAGCGCGAAAAACAGCACACCCTCCGCATATTTACAATCGTAATGGAGCCATCAAGCCATGAACATCAAGACCCGCCCCGTTGAGTATAAAGACGGGAAAGTGAACTGCGTTGGATATCTCGCTTGGGATGATGACCGTGCGGACCCTCTGCCTTGCATATTGGTCAACCACGCGTGGGGAGGCTTGGACGGTTTTGCGATGGACCGCGCCGTTCAAATGGCGGCCCTTGGTTATGTTGGGTTCGCCTTGGATAATTACGGCGACGGCGCACTTCCTGAAACGAATGAGGAAAAATCAGCAATGATGGACCCGCTCATGAAAGACAGAGCGGCCTTATCCAAACGTTTGAAGGCCGGATACAAAGCGGCCGCTGCTCTCGACGAAGTCGATGAAACCCATATGGCCGCAATAGGTTATTGTTTTGGCGGACTGTGCACATTGGATATGGCGCGTGCCGGTTTAGATCTTCACGCCGCTGTTTCCTTTCACGGCCTTTTGGATGCACCAAAGGACCTCCCAAAGAAAAAATGCAAAGCCAGCGTTCTTGTCTGTCACGGCTGGGATGACCCTATGGCAAAACCGGACGTTCTGAAAGCTTTCGGCGAAGAAATGGCCGGCCACAAATGCGACTGGCAAATTCACGCCTATGGCGGTGTCGTCCATAGTTTCACCAACCCGGCAGCTGACAATAAGAAGATGGGTACAGTTTATAACGAACTGGCCAATTTACGCTCGACAAATGCTATGTTGGACCTGCTTTCAGAGAAATTTGCGATGCACGGTATAGACCAAGCCTAGTGCATTTCCTGTTTCATCATACCTATAAGAGCTTGGAAAATCAGATGGAAAAACCCAGATTTTTAATTCCGGCTCAACAGGAATCACTCGGGTGAAAATTATCCGGGATACAGAGGGGCTCCGCGCATTTTGCGCGGCGGCCCGCGCCCATGACTTCGTCTGTATAGATACGGAGTTTATGCGGGAGAGCACATTCTTCTCAATTCTCTGCCTCGTGCAAGTCGCGACGGTTGAAGATGAAGCCATCATTGATCCGCTCGCGGACGGCATTGATCTCACGCCGCTCAAAGCGCTGCTTCTCGACGCGGAAATCACGAAAGTCTTGCACGCAGCGCGGCAGGACATGGAAATTTTTTACCGCATTTGCGGCGCTGTGCCGGGGCCGATTTTTGATACCCAAATCGCAGGTATGGCCATCGGTCTCGGCGACAGCGTAGGTTACGGCGCTTTGGTAAAAGCGCGCTTGGAAATCAGTTTGGACAAAGGCGCGCGGTTTACGGATTGGTCCCGCCGCCCCTTGTCTGAAAAACAGCTCTCCTACGCTATCGCCGATGTGACACATTTACGGGATCTCTATCCGGGCGTGTTTTCCGAACTTGAAGACAAAGGCCGTTTGAAGTGGGTCATGGAAGAGATGTCTCAACATATGGATGAGTCGCTCTATACTTTTGAGCCCGAAGACGCTTGGCAGCGCCTGAAGCTCCGCGGAAATAAGAAACAATATCTGGCCGCCCTCAAAGCCGCCGCCGCGTGGCGCGAACGTCAAGCCATCAAAAAAGATGTCCCGCGTCGCCGCGTTTTAAAAGATGACGCGATGTATGATCTCGCGCAGCAGCGCCCCCGAACAATAGACGCTCTGGCGAAACTGAGAGGGATTCCGCGAGGGTTTGAAAAATCCTCCTCGGCGAAGAGCCTCGTCGACAGCTTGTCGGCAGCCATTGATAATGCCGATGAATATGCGCCGCCTGCCCCCAAGGTGCAGCATATGCCGCCTTCTTTGGGCCCGCGCATTGAAATGCTAAAAACGCTGCTTCGACTACGCACTGAAGTCGAAGGCGTTGCGACGCGTCTTGTCGCGAATGCCCGCGATATTGAACAGCTCGCCGCCTTCGGAGAAAGCGCTGATATTGCCGCCTTGAAAGGGTGGCGCCGCGACATTTTCGGCCAAGACGCTCTGGATATGCTGCGCGGGAAAATCGCATTGCGATTGGAGGGCGGAGATGTCGTCGCTGAGCGCCTCGACTAAATCTGCTCCCCCGCTCCCGGATCGGCGCGA
>ENA-ORXR01003199-ORXR01003199.1-marine-metagenome-genome-assembly--contig:-NODE-3199-length-14828-cov-9.789031_pt1 | contig 14828 bp, 16 predicted proteins | sample MGYA00237866_ERZ511479 | MGnify/ENA metagenome assembly ERZ511479 | reverse complement strand
CCCCCCCGCATCGGAGAATGGAACCTCTCGTGCCCTTCGGTGCATTCTTGCTCTCGACTTGGGATTTCAGAGCCCTTGAAATCCTCTGTCGTACCCTACCCCTCCTCCCGCAACCCCTTGCATTGGAGGCATGCGTCGTCCTGTCCGTGATTTTCCATGCATTTACTGCGCCCGCGCACCGCTTGACCACCAACGGGTAGGTCCCGCGCGCACCCATCGACTAGCAGGTGCAGCAGCACAAACTCTTTGCGCCTCGCGTCGCGAAGTTCTGGCAGTCCCGCCTTCTCAGCCCCCCCTCCCTCCTGCTCTGCCTGCTATCGCTTCCGGTGCCGTCGCACTTTTCAAGCAATCACGCACAAAGCCGGAAACTACACATGCGACGGCCTCCAGCAGGCGTTGCCGCACGGACCCGCCCTGTCTCGCTCTTTCCGTCCTCACCCGCTCCATCCCCCAGCACAGCAAAATTCACTGCTTCACGGTGAAAACAAAAGGCGCTCTGCCTCTTTCTTCTCTTTTCGATCCATCGTGTTCAGGCGGGCCTGATCAACCAGTTCCGTGCAACAACATCGATTCATAGACGCTCGGGCTTGATTAGTAATTGATCCCCGCTGCACGTGATCTCTGGTGATCTTATACGTGTCCTTCGATGAGTGGTTGTCTTACACGTGTCGCTCTGTAAACGGTCGTTCGCGTCACCCTTCTGACTGATCGACTGTGCAATCGACACTCACCGAGTCCGAGCCGGGAGACCTCTGCAGCGTTTGTGTACAGCAGTACAGATGCCAGAGTCTGATATCGAGGGCTTCCGACACAGCGGCGCATCATGAGAGTGGACGACATAGGTGTAACGTTGGGATAAACGGTACATGGCCAGCCAGGCGATAACATGGGGGAAGCATGTAGATACCTGGGGGGACGGCCGAAGTCTTCAGAGGAGTAAAGCACGCATTTTTTTTGTTCTACATATACGACTTCATGCGCGAGAGAAAAAAAGGAAACAGCGGCATTCCAGCCAATAGTCTTGAGACCAGCCGCCGTTAGTGCGGCGTCAAAAAGCATGACAACAGCCTCCAAATAGAGGCACGCGATGGCCGACCCCGAAAAGTCGTTGTGCTCGACCACGTGCTGGAAGGTGGAGTTGAAGGCAGCCCTGTCGCAGCCAACGCTGAGCTGCAGCTGACTCGCCACTTTGGCGACGTGCCACGAGACGCCGTTGGCGAAGACTGGGTCCCCTGGCAGGGGCGTGCTCGCCTGTGCCGGTCGCTTCCCGGACCGACTCGGGATGGCAGCGGGCTGTAGGCACGCCCGCTTCACGGAGCCCATATTTGCCCGTAAGCGCGAAGCATTGTGCTCGCCGCGTTTCTGCGAAGTATGACAATGAGAGGAAGGAAAAGCACCAAATGACGCGGGCACCAGCATGCCAGAAAAAGAGCAGCACAACCAGAAACGTCAGTAAAATGCGTCGACAGCACAGGAAGACAATTCGATCGAGGTTGCACAAGTACGAGCAAGAGCCGGGCACGCACGCAGATAAGAGGTCGAGGCAGGGCGCGTACCTGTGACGCCGCTGCAAACTTCTTGAAACTGGGAGGCGCACGGTCGCCCGTTGTGGTGGGTCCGGCCTCCTCCCCATCACTTGGCTCCAGGTCCGCATCAGCTGCGACAGCGAAGCGGGCGTCTCGCTGGCTGATACCGATGCGCTCGGAGTATGCCAGCGCGCGGTCAAAGTGCGCTCTGTTGGCATTCGCGAGTAGGCCCGCGTTGACCTCGACATCGGCCTCAATGGCCGCAGGGAGCCCCTGTTGGGAGATGCGCTGCTGCTCTTCAGTCACCTGGGGGCCCACCATCGCAAATGGCCCGCCGTTCCGTCATGGAGTCGGCTCGCTCGCTCGACGTCAGCGTTCCGCAGCTCTATGATGTGCTTCTGGATGCTCTCTTCGAGGAATTTCTTGATGGAGCGCGCATTCGCCTTCCCTCATACGAGCACTGCGGGTTGGGGCGATATGCCCTTCATAGAGTCAATGGCCGCTGCGATTACAGCCGTCCCGACACGAGCGGACCGCCGCATGGTAAGCTGGTCGTGCCCTTTCTTGCCACACTGATCGCACATTTGGCCACAGCTCTTGCGGCACTCTTTCGAGCAGGTTGGTTGCCCCTGCTGACCGGAAAGTACTCGTTCACACTCCATGCTCCACGCCCAACAGGTTCCACTGAAGAAAATATTTGAAAAACGGTGCGCAGCGCGGAACAGGTTAGTGCATCCAACAATAGCCAAAGACAGTACAATAAAAACCGTCGCGTCCCTTGCATTCCCCCACACAGTGCAGTTCCGGCTCACAGACAACAGTGACAGGGCGCATACCGGTTGTGCGACTTCAAGCCGTCCGGAGCGCTGAAGAAGCACCAAGAGCACGTCAGGGCCCGCTTGGTAGCTGCCCGAGCATTGGGCACGGAGGTCTCCAGCTGCAGCAGAGCTCCAACTTGTGGGAGGCCGTCAGGCGGGGCACCGACGAGCGCGGCGCCGACGAGCGGCGAGACGACTACATGTGGGGCGTTGACGGGCGGCGCGCTGACGGGGGCCGCGCCGGCTGGCGGCGCGCCGGCGGGCGTCGCGCCGACGGGTGGCGGGACGCCCACTGGCGGGACGCTGACGGGCGGCGGGACGCAGACGGGTGGCGCGCCGACGGGTGGCGCGCCAGCGGGCGGCGCGGCGACAAGTGGCGCGCCGGAGGGCAGCGGGGCGCCGACGGGTTGGGCACCGACGCGCGGGGCGCGGCAGACGGCGCTAGCGCCATCCATGGCTACGGGGGCTGACGACTGGGAGAGGGGCACGGACTAGGAGTGAGAGCGAGGGCACTCGCCTGCCCGCACCGTTTTATGAATAGCTAGTGGTTGTGTCGTGGGGTCTCGCGCACCATGACGCTGTGTCAAAGCGGACAGGGCAACCGCAAACCACGGGCCTGCAATCGAGGATCACGCTGGCCTTGGGTCGACATTAATGCAAAGGAATGGTTAACATGAGCTAATTACTGGGCCGAAAGCAACTCCCACCCCTAAAGCACATCGGAAATGCAACCTTGCATTTCTCGCATCAGCCGTCCCACAGCCAGATCGCCGCCCCCCCCCGCCCCGCACTCAGCTCAACCAGCAACCGCTTTTTTCTGCATTCTTTGTGTTGACCCCGCCCAAAGGCACTGTCATGGACAGGATGGCTGCCCCCGCGTTGGGGGTCCTGACGGAGCGGGTGGTGATCCCCCCCTTCACTGTAGCTCAACCCCAGCGTCTGTTGCGGCCTCTGGCCACGAAGACAGAAGAAGCAGAAAAATTATCAGGGGGCAGCCACAGTGTCGTTCCAAGGCTTGGAGACGCGGTACAGGGCGCCGCGAAAACGGCGGATGGTCCCGACCTGTGCGGCATCCTATACCATGGAGCGAGCGCTGAGCGCATCGCTCATCGCGGTTCCTGATGCGGTGCTATCACCGCGGCCCCCTGTGCTGGAGCCATCGCCTTCAATAGAGCGGAGTGCCGCTACGGGCACTCTGTGCAAGAGTCGGCCATTCCTGTCCGACCACGATGGCAGCAAGATGGGCGAGAAGCGGGGGTTTTGCCATCTGGTAGGTATGCGAGCCGCGAGGGGTGTCGCCCCGTGAGACGAGCTGCATGGCCGGGACTCGGCCGCGTGGGGGCATGCACACGCCTTGTCTCCACGCTCAAGCGGTGCGTGAAAGTGAGGGGTGTGGGGAAGGAATTGATGGGTACAGCGGCTTCGTCTCCAGAAAGAGAAACAGGTGTCCGCCGTGATTATGGCTTCGTCCGAAAGAGCGGCTGTGGGCATGCACCGCCGCCGCTTCAGCTTAGGTAGCCATCAAAAAGTTTACAGAATCACCGTAGCCGTCAACATGTGTGCAATTATAACAGCAGAGCGGCCTGCAAGTGAACTTGTGCCCACAAGAAAGACAAAATAAATGCAATTTCTGATGTAGAATCAGGCGAGAATGACAAGACGGCGGGTCGCACACGCTTCCCGCAGAACCTGTCCCATGGAAACGGGGCAAGCAGCAGACACCATACCGGTCGTCGTGACATGGAGCACCATGCACGGCGACGGTAAAACCTGGCGAGGCGGCTTCTGACACCATGAGAAGTGCGGTGCACAAGCGAGTAAAGGCAACCACACAGCGATCTCTGGTAATCCAACCCGCCGCGCCCCCCCTCCCACACCAGCAAAACAGTGGTGCGGCTGCGGAGCGCCCCCGCCCCACCGCGTTCCCGCCAGTACGAGATTCTCACAGTGACCCCACCCATCCCCCAACCCCCCCTCCCCCGTCGCCGCAATAAGAACCACACCGAAAAACTCGAGCTGCCATTGCCCTCTTGCACGGTGTCCTGTGACACAGCACCGCCGAGCCCACCATGTGTAGCGCCTCAGCGACGACCGACGAGCCGATCTTGACGCCGTGCGAGGAGACGACGAGGAAGAAGTGAGGGACGCTGACGGGCTGAGGGTAGGGGGAAGCAGAAAGTGGACAGTAAAACCGCCACCAGGAAAGCAACAGACAGGCGGTTAAGCACGACATGCAAGCACGGAGGTCATTCTGGCCGCGGCAGTCAGTGATCTGTGCCAGGTGTGGAGCCACTACAGGAGCCGCGACGGCGAGAAGAAAAGGTACAAAACGAACGACTGTCGACCAGGACAGGAGCGCATACCTGCATGATGGCGTCGGCAACAGGGACGGTGGGGGGGGGCGCACCGGCGATGAAACCGCGACCACCGCAACTCTGGTGGCAGTGGGAAGGATCGCGACGACTTCGACCGTTCGGCAACTGCGGTGCGGCAGGGGGGCACCGACGGGGGCGAGGACGACTGCATGGCAGCGACGGGTCGAGGACGGCGAAGTTCGGGGATGCAAAGACGACGGCGGTGACGAGGACTGGTGGTGACCCGGCGCATCGGTTCATCCTGGACAAGCCCAGTCGCAGCTGCCACTTATTCAATTTCCAGAAAACTGACTGACCGGACTTGCTCATGTGAGTCCTTAGGAAATCACCGATCAACGCAGGAATTTGCTCATGTGTGTCACACCACGCGAGATATGTCCAAAACAGCCAGAAACTGCAGCATTCTGTGTCAAGACTCCAGGTAACTGACACAAAACATGTTCTGTAGGGAAACTGCTCAGCAGATGTCGTCCTCTCAAAACTATGCAACTAACCATACAGTACTTTGAAGCATCCTGCGAGCGGCGCAGCCAGACCGAAACTGATATAAATTCGTAGTCGTCTCAGATTTGTAGTTTACAGTCAGGCCACCGCTTTTCACGGGGGCAGCGGCGGCCGTCGGCAGTGCTGCCTGTTGCCGCGGTGCCACCTTACACCGCCGCCGCCGCCACCGCATCGTCTTCTCCCACCGTCGCCACTGCTTCGTCTTCCCCCGCCGCGGCCACTGCTTCGTCTTCCCCCACCTACCCGCGCACAGTATACCCCGCCCCCTCGGCCGCCACCGCTGCAGCACGCGTCCCCAACCGTCGCGCCGCCGCCGATTCCGCCGTCGTCGCCACCTCCGCCTTCCGCAGCAGCATCCCGTCGTGTCGGCGGCGGCCGTGGCGGCGGTGGCGGCGGCGGCGGCGGCAGCGGCGGCGGCCGCGGCGGCGGCGGCGGTGGCGTGGTCGACTCGTGCTGTAGCAGCCCGTCTAAGCGGGGGTAGCGCCCGCCCAGTGAACGGGTCCTGACCACTGCCGGCGGAGGGCGATCACGCTCCGAATCTGACGGGGAGCGACAGCTGGCCGCGGCGGCCGCCGCCGTCGCCGCGATCGACGGCCCGCGATCGCCGCGATCGGCGGCTCCACTCCTTGCCGCCGGGGCTGCCGCCACCGCCGCCGGCCACAACTGCCCGCCGTGACGGCGGTGGGGGCGTCGTGGTCGGCACCCGCCGTCACTTCGCATCGGCGCGCGTCGACGCGAAGTCAAGACGCGTCTTGACGTCGGCAGCAGCGGCGAAAGTAGTCAAGCCTGACGGCGGCATTGCGTTCGGCCAATGGGGTCGCCACCAGGTCCCACCTTGCGTTTGAGCTCGACCCACAGGTTTGGATTTGAAAGTAAACTGGGAAATTTCCCGTCCCTCGCCGGCAGCGGGAGCCGCTCGCAAAGCGATTTGCGAGGCAGTTTGCGATTGTCCACTCGTCCCATCGCGGCGAGCTAGCGAGCTCGCTCTCAACGCCGCGAGGGTGATTGCACCCAAAGGTGACGATATCACATGCACACAGGGCCACCGCGGGTGGCAGCTGCCTTCGGTGCGGTGCACAGCCGGTTCGCCACGGGCACCGCGACGCTTGGCGCGAGGGCGTCTGTGGAATGGGGCGGTGAGCTGAGCCATCATGGCATCCTCTCAGACGCCGTCTGCGAGGCCCCATCCTCGGAGAGGCCCGGCCGGTCCGTCCCAGCCACGCTGTGTCGTCACGACAGCGGCACGGTGATCCGCACCTGGGGGCAACGTGCTCGCGAGCCGCCCCCACATCCAGCAGGCCACACGCTCAACCGAAAGAGCGGTCGTTGAACCACACGAGATTGACCAACCGCCAAGCGGGCCAGGGCCCGTGCCACACACCGCGCCGCGCTCGCGCCACGTAGCGGTACCGGTAGGTGCAAGCCGCGCCCTCACCACCTGGCCACCCCCGCTGCCCGCCAGCGCGACGCGCCGGGCAACCGGTCGCCCTATGGGCACTCAAGTCAGCAGTCATGGCAGGGGCCACGCACCGCACTCGGCGCGCCGCATTGGGGACACGTAGCCGATAACACGGCTGACACCGCAGCAACAGTACTGTAGCGGCAGGTCGCGCCGCCCGCTCCCTGCCGGGCACCTTGTGCGGCGGGCGGGCCACGCCGCGACAGTGTCCGCAACGGCTGCCACGTCTCGGGCGTGCACCGCCGAGACGTGCCTGGCACGTGCCCCGCCGCCTGCTCCCGTGGGCCGCCACTCGGGCGGGCCCGCGGCCCACTCCGGCTTGCGCCGCCGCCGCCGCGGCAGCAACGGCAAGCAGCTGCCGCCGGTGGCGCCCCCGCACGCCTGCTGCTCGCCACCCGCGCCGGCGAGGGGGTGAGCGGCCCCTCGCGCGATGGCACCGCGGAGTCGATTTGGGCTGCCACTGGCCTCCCCGTTTGCCCCTTCCACTGATATCACCCCGTGCGCTTTTTTTGGCTGACCGCGGCGGCGGCGGCTGCACGGCGACTACGTGTCCCCCCCCGCGCCGCCGCGGTGGCCGCCGCTGGTGGCGCCACCGCGCGCCTGCTGCTCGCCACCCGCGCCGGCGAGGGTGAGCGGCCCCCCCCGCGATGGCACCTTGGGGTCGATTCGGGCTGCCACTGGCCTCCCCGTTTGCCCCTTCCACCGATATCACCCCATGCGCTTTTTTTGGCTGACCGCGGCGGCGGCGGCTGCACGGCGACTACGTATCCCCCCCCGCACCGCCGCGGCGGCCGTGGCGCCACCGCGCGCCTGCTGCTCGCCACCCGCGCCGGCGAGGGAGAGCGGCCCCCCCCGCGATGGCACCTTGGGGTCGATTCGGGCTGCCACTGGCCTCCCCGTTTGCCCCTGCCACCGATGTCACCCCATGCGCTTGTTGTGGCTGACCGCGGCGGCGGCGGCTGCGCACGGCGACCACAGGTCCCCCCCCACACCGCCGCGGGCTTGCCAATGACAACGCGGCCACCGGCGCACCCTCTCCACCGCGGCCAGTCGGCTCGGGCACTCCCCCTCCCCCGTGCTCCCGATCCGCGCGCCTCTCGTTCCCGTGGCCGCCCTGGTGCTCCGCGTTTTGATTGGCCGTGCCGGGCTCCCTCCGCCCCGCGCACCCTTGCGTCTGCGGCGGATGGGCGGGTGTCGCCCTGCGGCCGTGTCGTCTTGCTCCTCCCCGTGTCTCCTACCCCCCCCATCGCCACGCGGGGCTGATCCTGGTGCTCCCAATCGCCTCCACGGGTTCACGGCGGTGCGGGCGCGTCAATGGCGCGCGCCTCGGACGGCCGCGCACGTCGGTGGGTGCTGCCTCGGGTACCACCATTGGCCGTTTCCACCGTGTGTGTTGGGCCACGGGGACGGCGGCGGGCCGCCTGCAGTTTGGCCGTCATGCCGGCGACGCTGATTGCAGACGCCCTTTCGACGAAAGGGTTGGCGTGCGAGGGGGTCGGGGAGATCCTTTGACTGTCTGATCGACGTCCCCATCGCTATCGCTGGTGTGCAGACCTTTGCGCAGGCCGTACCCTCACCTTGGGCAGATTCGTGACATGGGCGCCGACGTCGTCGTTGTGTGACGGCGCCACGGCCGCCCGTTTTGTGGGCAAGCGCCTCGGGAAGCCTGGGCCACTGGTCTCCACCTCCACAGGACCGCACCGGCTGCCGCCGACGGGTGTAGTCGTTGTGGTGACGTGGGTTCCGGTTGAATGGTTATGGCGCTGGTGTGCTGGGGTGGAGCAGGCAAGACCACGCCACCCCCGGTGGTGACGCGGTGGGGGTCAGTCCCGTGGCATGCTCGAACGAAACACGGGCGGGGGATGGATGGGCTGTGGGCGGGGGAGGGGCGGCGAAAGTGGTCGTGTTGCCACAGGTTTGGCTTTGGTGTTGGCAATCTAGGTATCATGTATGCTACGTCGCGTGTCGCTGACCGGGATAGAACCCTGTCGCCTTTTTATCCGCCTGGGTGCTGACCTCATGAGTCAAGCACAACAAAAACCAACGTCACACTACTATTAACACCGCGCACATCAGCGAGGGGATGGATGCCGCAACAGGGAAGCACCCCACCACGCTCCGTCTGGACGTCGAGGTCGGAAGGGCTTTCCACCACGCGCAACCACCGCGACGCCAGCATCTTGTCACGGTTACGAGCGCCCTGCGGACTGCTGCGGGCCCAGCAGGCCGAAGTCCACGTCGGCCGCCTGCTTGGCCGCCGCCTTCTCCGCTCGCGGCTCCGTCGTCATCGTGCTGCCGCTGTCAACGGGCGCCCCGTTGGCAGGCCCGGACTCAAAGCCTGCCGATTGGGCGGCGCTCGACGCCGACGCCGACGCGCCGTTGGTAGACGTGCCGGCCGGTGCCGCACTTGCGTTGGTGTTGGCGACGCTCGTGTCGGCTTGCATGGCGTTGAGGCTGGCTTGGCCGTTGGTGTTGCTCACGGGCGAGGGCATCTCTTGCGCCACACGATGCTCGTGGCGCTCTTGGGGGGGGGGGAGTCGACACGCTGTCGCTCTGTGGCAGGGGAGGGAAGACAGGGAGAGGTGGAAGGCTCAGTACGGCAAAGAACACTCGGTCAATGCTCGACGGACACATGCCTGCGAAGTGAAAGTCCAAGAGAACTTTGGCCCCCGCTCCCTCTTATAGGGCGGTACAGCAGGCCAGTGGCCCACTGACGACTATGCGAGTGCGCCCTGAACGTCGGCTCATTGGTGTGGGTGCAGCGATGGCCACCAGCCGCGCTGGCACGGCCCGCCAGGTCAAGTCGCGTGGGTCGAAGAGCTGCAGTGGTGTCCTCAGACTGGGAGGCGCCCCCATCAGAACCGCAGAGCCTTGCTACAAATCTCGTCGGCGTCCCATTGTTTTGGGCCTTCGTTCCGTCGGTCATTTATCGGGCAATCTGGACGAACGCTTGCTGCTGCCTGCAGACGGCAACAGATGCGTGGCTTGCCACGCCCAACTGGTGGCTCGGGAGGCATCGATTGAGAAGGTGCTGCAGTGCATGTGAAAGCAAGAGAAGTGCCCACCAGGTGGTTGCAAACACTACTCGAAAATGATGGGCCACGTGCCACGGGCCGGCTGGGCTCGCCGGAGCCAGCCGGTCCCATGGCCAGTGCAGTTGGCTTGGCACATGCGAGTCTCATCCCTCAGGGTATCCCAGACATCGTTTGTGTCCCGCTGTCACAAATAAGACTGTGTGAAAGTTGACAAGACCCCTTGGCTACTGTCGGTGGGTCTACCGTAAACCCACCGGTCCACAGTTCGTCTCCTTTGGACTCTTTGCCAACGTGACATTGGCAAGGAGTCCAAAGGAGACGAACTGGGGACCCGGCTGGCGCGAAAACAGGGTGTCCCTCTGCTGTAGGGACAGATGCCAGCTGCTGCTCACGACCCGTGCTCCGGCCGAAGACCCCCCAGCTGTCAAATGTCATTGTGCGGGGCTATTCTTCATTGAAGAACGGCGGAGAGACGGAGATATCTTTTTCTTGTTATTTACGGCGTTGAAGCAGGTTGCAAACTGACGGCGGACAACGCTTGACGCAACACAACGGGGCGGGACAGCGAAACGCGGGCTTGTGAGAATGTAGAATGCGTGCCCAACCACTGAGCTAGGTCGGCAGCGCTCATGCCAAGTCATGCCGCCTCGGGAGCTATGACATCGAGAAATATTCACAGGGCTGTCCAGCGCCGAGCGCCGATCGAATACGTACAGTATCGCTCTGGCGCCTCGCCCAGATCCCGTCCCCTGCTCCTGGGCCCTCCGCCGTGCCCCGTCTGGAGCGACCGCCCCCCCCCCCCACAGGATCCTCCACCATCCCCCCACGCGCGCCCTCCCAGCATCCCCGCCGCGGGACAGCCGCCGCGGGACGCTGCCGCCCGTCGGCGGCCGTCGGCGGCCACGCGGGCACGCGCGAGCCGCCGCCGGCGGCTCGGGCGGCTGCGCGGCGCCGGCCCTCGCGCGGGCGGCTGCGCGGCGCCGGCCCTCGCGCGGGCGGCCGCGTCGCGCCGGCCCTCGCGCGGGCGGCCGCGTCGCGCCGGCCCTCGCGCGGGCGGCCGCGGCGAGCCGGCCCTCGCGCGGGCGGCCGCGGCGCGCGGTCCTCGCGCGGGCGGCCGCGACGCGCCGCCGGCGCGGGGGGTGGTCGACGCGGGCGGCCGCGCGGGGGGGGTGTCCCCGGCGGCTGCCGCCAGCCGCGGCGGGCGTCTGGTGACACGTTGGCGGCGGCGGCGGCGGCGGCGGGCACCGCCGCCGCCGCTGCCGGCCGCGGCGGCGGCGCTCGCAGCGCGGGTGCCGCCGCGTCGCCCACCCGTGGCGGCGGGCGTGCGGCCGCCGCGGCCGCCGCCGCCGCTGGCGCGGCCGTGCGCGCGCCCGACGCGCGGGCGACGGCCGTCGCCGCCGCCGCGTCGGGCGCCCCCGACGCGCGGGCGGGGGCGGCGGGCCGCCCCTCGGCGCGCGCCCCGCCGCCCACCGCCGGGTCGTCGCGGCCGTCTGGGACGGGCGGCACGCACGCGGCGCGGTGGGGCCGCGCCGCCGCCACCGACGGCCGCGCCGCGTCGGCCGCCGCCGCCGTCGACGGTGGGGCCGGCCAGCGGCGGTACCACGGGCGGGCGGCGCGGGGGAGAACCGCGGGCGCATGGGAAGGGGGGGGCGCGCGCAGTGGCGGCGGCGGCAGAGGCGGCGGCGGCGGTGCCGGCGGCAGCGGCGGCGGCGGTGGCGGCGGTGGTGGTGGCGGCGGCGGCGGCGGCAGAGACGCTACCGCAACGGCCTCGCCGGCCGTCCATGCCGCGGCCGCCAATGCGGCCGCTGCTGCCGCCATTGCGCGGGGGGGCTCCCCGCCCGCAGAGACCGGGGCAGTGGGTGGCGTGGCCACGGACGGCGGCGGCGACCACAGGATGGTCGTTGGGGACGAGCTGCCGCTGCCGCTGCCCGAGTCGGTCGGCGGCGTGTCGGCGGCCGTGCCGCCACCGTCCGACGGGTACCAGGCCGGTGGTGTGGCGGCCGACGGCCGCGGCGCGGTAGGCGGCAGCGGCGGCGGTAAAGGCGGCGGCGTTGGCGGCAACGGCAGGCCGAGGAGCGCGTACAAGGAACCCGCTCCCGCGCCTCGGCGACCGTCGCCACCGCCGCCGTCGCGGGCCCTGCGGCGGCAACGGAGGATGCGCGGGCAGTCGCGCGCGCAGAGAGGGGGCGGGGGGCGCCCCCGCCGTCGGTGCGTCGGCCGCCCGCTGCGACGCGTCCCTGTCGACGACGCGGCCGCCGTCGACGCTGCGATCGCACCGCCGCCCCCGGCGGCGGCGTGGCCACCCGCTGCGGGTGTCGCTGCTGGGGCGGTGGGAGTCGGCGGTGGGGCGGCGCCTGACGCCGCGCAGGCGGGTGCGTCGGCGGCAGCCGCCGCCGCCAGAGATGGCGGCGACGGCAAGCCGCCGGCGTCGAGCATCTGCCGCAGGCGCATGTTGTTCCAGTAGCCCGTCGTTGGGGAGGGGGTGGCGCCGCCGCCGGCCGGGGTGCCGACCAGCGGGGTACCGGGCGGGCGGAGGGGGGTTGGTGGGGGCAGCGCCCGCCAGGGGGTAGGGCTCGGGGTGGGGACAGCGGCCATTGCGGCGCTGGGAGGGTGGTGGAGGAACTTATCGCAATGTGGGGAGGAATCGGGTGGGGAGACGGAAAGGAAACGTTGGTCAGAGGAGGAAGAGATGGGGGTGGACGTAGAGTGCAAATCTGTGCGGGAGGGGTGGGGGAGGTGATGGAGAGCAGTAGCAACAGCAACATGGAATGGCATGTGAGCGGGGCAAGCGTGCATGGGCGGTGGTGGTCGTCGGGGGTGCGGGTCGGCGGCCACGCTCCCAGCGGCGGCGACTGCGGTCGGTAGATCCTGTGAGCGGGGCGCGGCCTTTATGGAGCGGCCGCACCACGAACGGCAGGCGAACACTGCCGCTACGGGCACGAGTGACAACCCTGCGCGTCCGCCGCTACTTGCCGTCCAACGTTCAAACGACACGCCATGGCCGCCCGACCACCGCGCCACACGGTTCAAAAGAAGAAAACCAACCCAAAGCTGCGGCGCGGTGGGATCCCAGCTGTCATGGTGGCGGGAAGCGCGGTGCTGTGGGGCTGTGGGCGACGCGGATAGGCCGGGGCGCGACGCAATCCGTGGCGGGAGTCTCGGCGCGACCGGCACCCGCCCGGCAGCCTGCCACGGAGCGTCGGAGCGCGGGCGTGGCTCGGCGATGAGCGCGGCGTACGCTGCCCGGCGAGCTGGGGAGGTGCCATTGGACGCCTGGTGGTAGGGCTCACGATGCCGCACGCCGGGGGTCTGGCATCGCGCGCCGGGGCACGCCGAGCGGGTGGGGGCGACCGGCATAGATTTTGAAATTTTCAGCTCTTGTCTCTGCTGAGCAGGCTGAGCGAGAGCCGCCGCCGGCCGACGACCACGAGAAGCCACTCTGCGTTTGGCAGGCGTATGGGGCCCCCGCTGCAGCAACAGTCGGCTGCTCGTGGCGAGGGACCGCGCGCCAGGCGCGTGCAAGGCCTCTGGGTTTCAAGGAGGGGCCCGAAACGCCCCTCGTCGGTGGCTGGCTCGTGGAGACACGGCACCCTGCGGACCCACGGCCACGCCGGGTTTCGATCGCTGATTGGCGAGCGCGGCTGGCACCCTTCCATGCTTGCGAGGCAGCAGGGTCCTGGTGCGGGACTCCCTGGAAAGCCCTGGCAGCACGCAAGCTTGGACGCACCCCCCACGCCCCGACCGCCAGCCCTACGTCATACCGCTTGGAGAGAGGCGGCGTCGGACAGGGCCGCACACCCGCATCGACCGTCGCGGGGGCGCGACACGAAATTGTGTCTCCGGCTCGTGCCGTGGCAACGGGATGCGCCTGAGAGCGTTCCAGCTGACAGCGTCTGACGCACGCGGTGGGGGGGAAGTCACATTGCGAATACAGGCCAACAGGTGGGGCGTCTCTGTCAATGACGTTCGGAGCCCCGCGCGGCCGCGCACACTTCGTACTACGGTGCTTCGTGGGATCTATCTGGAGAGCGCTTTGCCAGTGCTTCACGTTCGGACTGCTCTTGACGGTAGGGGGCTACAAGAAGGTGGATCGACTTCGTACATGGCGAGTCGCCAAAGAATGATCGGATCTGGGACAAGCTCACAGCAAGTCACAGCATGCTGTGACTGTGCTGTGACTGTGCTTTGAAATAAAATTGTATGCTCAGGGCTGCTGGATGGCTCTGTGGGAGACAAGGGCAATCACAGCAATTTTAAATTCTATGCTGTGAGCTTTTGTGAACTGCTGTGACTTGCTGGGAGAGTTTGTCAGATCCGATCATTCTTTGGCGACGCGCCATATATGGACAAGTGTAAAGAAAGTTTACAACAATTTCCGTGTGCATCATGCAGCCCACATCGAAAGTACACGTGGCTCGTCGACAACCGTGAGTTTGTAGCAGTCCGGTCGTTTGGTGTGCAACCTTGGCAGTCGCGCTGGCGGTCCTGTCGGCCCTGCTCTGCTTGGAGGCCACGCTGGCCGCGCGCGCAACCCACCAGCCCCCCCTTCCAGTTGGCTGTTGGTCGCATTTCCATCTTCCACTCCGCCCCGCCCCGCCCCCCTCCAGAAGCCCGTAGACGCAGAGCCTCCACCGCCACGCCATACCCGGGTGCACCGCTCCTGCGCCCACGCCCCGCGCCCGTAGGAGGTGGTCCCGCACCGCTCGATCGCGCACGCAGCGCTGGCGACGGGGGTGCACCGAGGGCCAGGGGCGCTCACATATCAACCGTGTGCCGCTGCTGTTGCTGATGACCTTTGCAGGCTCTAGCGCCCTACACTGCTATCCTTTTGCCATACTGCTCGCACCCCCCTGCTCTCGCCTTGTTGCTTGACGTTCCTCGTCCCGGACACCACGACCAACTTCTCAACCGTTGCGCTCTCCCTCCCCCGCGTCGCTATGGACCTGACGTTTGTCGCCACTGGTGTCGTCCTCTCGTCGACGGCGTCGGTGTGGGTGGCGCCTTGCCCCACCCGCCGCCCCGCCGCCGCCGCCGTCGTGTCGCCCGCCCGCCTCGGCCGGTCGACGCTGGTCATGGCGGCGGGCGGCGCCCCCCCCCCCCCCCCCCCCCCC
>ENA-ORXR01003198-ORXR01003198.1-marine-metagenome-genome-assembly--contig:-NODE-3198-length-14839-cov-6.998171_pt1 | contig 14839 bp, 14 predicted proteins | sample MGYA00237866_ERZ511479 | MGnify/ENA metagenome assembly ERZ511479 | reverse complement strand
GCGGGGGTAGGATTCGAACCTACGACCTTCGGGTTATGAGCCCGACGAGCTGCCAGACTGCTCCACCCCGCACCTGACCGCCGGAAGTATAAGAGTCTCCGGCGGAGATATCAACCGCCATTTCCGGCAAACTCAAGGGCATGTTCGGCTTCCGTGACATCGAGATTCTGAAGGCGGTTGTCGAAGCCGGCGGCTTCCGGGCGGCTGCGGCACGCTCGGGGATGTCCCAGTCAGCCATGTCCACAAGAGTTGCCGCACTGGAACGGCGTCTGGGTGTGGTGCTCTTCGATCGAATCGGACGTGGTGTCAAGCTTTCCACAGCAGGTCGTCGACTACTCGAGGAGTCTTCACGGCTCATCGCGACCCGCGATCGCATCGTCAACGAACTCGCCGGTAGCGAGGGCCTCTGCGGCACCGTCCGCATGGGCGTGGCCGAGACGATCGTGCACACGCTGCTGCCGGCCTTGCTCGGAACACTGCGCAAAGAGCACCCGGCTGTCCGTTTCGAACTCGCTGTGGATACCTCCACCCAACTGGCACGGGCACTGACGGACAACGAGATCGACGTCGCCATCTTGCTTGACGATGCGGTGCCAACGTCGGCACAGCGAGAAGCCCTGCCAGCTGTTACGGTCGATTGGTACGGCGCAAAGGGCAGGCACGACAACACCCCTCTGACGCTAGCCGCTCTCGCGCAGTTCTCGATCGTCACCTACTCGAAGGGTACGACACCGTTTCATCAGATCGAACGGCTGTTCGCGACGCTCGACACGCCGCCGCTGTTGCACGGCTCAGCATCCCTGTCGACTGTCCGCGATCTGATCGCTGCCGATTTCGGCATCGGCATCCTGCCGCGGAGAATGGCTGAATCCAACATGAGTCGGCGGAACGACATCCAGCGCCTGAAGGTTTGCGAAGCGGCCGTCCCTGCGGCACTCGACTTCGCCGTGGCCTGGCTCTCGGGTACACATGACGAAACCGGTGCGATCGTCGCTGCAGCTGCCCTTGCAGCCGATCAAATTGATGCTCGATAAAGATCATTCAATGCCTTGTCCGATCTGTTAGCTTGATCGCATGGCCACGGCACCCCCCACACACGCACCGCACGACAAGCCCGTCGCACAAGGCGACAGCATCCGCGATCATAGTCCGGTCGACTGGCGGTCACTCGCCCGCAATGGCAGTCATGCAACGAACACCGTCGGCTGCGCCGCGGGCTACCTGCAAGGCAACCTCGCGATCGTTCCCGAGGCCATGGCCGGGGACTTCCTTCTCTACTGCCACAGGAACCCCAAGCCCTGCCCGCTGATCGGTGTCGGCGATGCGGGTGACGTTGCCTTGCCGGAACTCGGTACGGACATCGACATTCGACGCGATGTCCCTGCCTACCGTGTCTTCCGTGAAGGCCAACCCGTGGAGACCACAGTCGACCTCGTCGATCATTGGCGGGACGATCTGGTGGCCTTCGTGCTTGGTTGTTCTTTCTCGTTCGAAGATGCTCTGGCCGATGCCGGCATACCGGTACGGCATGTCGACGCTGGTCGGAACGTACCGATGTATCGAACCTCCCTGCAGACACGCCGTGCCGGGCCCTTCGCAGGTCCCCTGGTCGTCACGTTGCGAGCCTTCAGCCCGGCGGATGCCATTCGCGCGATCGTGTTGTCCGAGCGATTTCGCCTGGCACACGGTGCACCCGTGCACATCGGCGATCCGCGACAGATCGGTATCGAAGACCTCGGCACACCTGACTTCGGTAATCCTCCCGTGATCGAAGACGGGGACATTCTTGTGTTCTGGGCCTGTGGCGTCACCCCGCAAGTGGCCCTTCAAAATGCAGGTGCAGAGCTTGTCGCCACGCACGAGCCTGGTTGCATGCTCATCACCGACATCCCTGCCGCGACGGCTGAACATCGACTGTCCGGCATTCCCGATGTACGTCCTTGGCAAACATCCTTCAACAAACACAGCCTGAATCGAGGAACAAGCACATGAAGCGATCCACTCCACTGGCGTTGCTCGGCGGCGCCATGATAAGCCTGACAGGGGCGGCAAATGCCGTCGATTTATCAGTGGTCGGCAGCTGGAGCAGCCTGCCTCTCTACAAGCAGTACGAATCGACATTCTGGACCGAGACACTGCCGGCCGCGTCCGATGGCGAGTTCGAAGTCACGATGACCACCTTCGATCAGATGGGTGTAGCCGGCGGCGATGTCTTCCGTCTGCTCGGCGACGGTGTCTTCGATGTCGGCATGACGGTAGCCGACTACACCGTTGGCGATGCCCCCGAGCTCGAGGGTCTCGACGTGCCGCTGCTCGCCAACACCGCCGCAGAAGCACGCGCCATGGTCGACGCGGCCCGCCCGATGGTCGAGGAAATCATGACCGACAGGTTCGGATCCAAGCTTCTGGCCATCGCGCCCTACCCGCCCCAGGTTGTCTTCTGCAAGCCCGAAGTCGCGACACTGGCCGATCTGAAGGGACTGAAGATCCGAGGTTCCGGGCGCATGACGACGAAATTGCTCGAGGCGTTGGGTGCCGAAGGCGTGAATGTCGCGTTCTCGGAAGTCCCCGGTGCTCTGGAGCGCGGCGTTGTCGACTGCGCCGTCACCGGTTCAGGCTCCGGCTACAGTGCCGGCTGGTGGGAAGTGTCGACAACCTTGATGACCTTGCCGCTGGGCGGTTGGGATGCCGTTGTCACCGCCATGAACGTCGACAAGTGGGAGAGTCTGAGCGCGGAGCAACAGACCCTTCTCAGCGAGACCATCGCCGCCGAATTCGAGACGCCAGCGTGGGAAAGCGCAGCGGATGCACTGTCGAATGACGTCGCCTGCCTGACCGGCAGCGGTGAATGCTCCAGCGGCGATCCCGCCTCGATGGTTCTGGTGGAGCCGAGCGAAGCAGACGTCGAATCCGCCCGTGCGATTCTCACCGATGTGGTGCTGCCGGAGTGGGCAGAGCGCGCCGGAGGCGACTGGGGACAACGCTGGAATGATTCTGTCGGCAAGACCGTCGGACTGCAGATTCCGCAGTGAAGCTGTCAAGAGCAGGCCTGACCCTCGCCCAGGGCGTGAGCTGAGGGGTGCAACGCGAAAGCTTGCCATTCTGGCTCGACGGCATTCGGCGCGCCAATATCGGCGTGGCGACAGCCGTCGGGCTGATGCTGGTCCTGACCGCACTGTTCATACTTGCCGACATCATTCTCCGCCAGCTGGGGCATTCACTCGGTGGCTCGGATGAGATCGCAGGCTACGCCATGGCCATCACCGCCAGCTGGGGCCTGAGCTATGCCTTGCTCGAACGTGCACATGTGCGTATCGACATCCTGCACCGGCGGTTGCCCGGTGGCGGACGGGCCTTTCTCGACATCACCGCGATCGCCTCGCTCGCCCTGACCGTGCTCGTGGTTGCCTGGCAATGCTGGCCGGTCCTCGAAAAGAGTCTCACACGAGGCTCACGAGCCAACACACCGCTGGAAACGCCATTGTGGATTCCGCAGATCCTCTGGTTCAGCGGCTGGGTCTGGTTCGCCGCCTGTGCATCCCTGATGCTGGCCAGTGCCTGCTCACTCCTGTACGCGCGCCGACGAGATGCCTTCGATACCTGGTTCGCGGCAACTGACGAGGTGAGCTCGATTTCCCGGGAAAAAGCACCGTGATTCTCAGTGTCGCGCTTGGCTTGTTTGCACTGCTTGCGCTGACCATCCCGGTCGGCATCGTGCTGTTCCTGCTCGGCTTTGGTGTCGACGTCTGGTTCTCCCCGTTTCCGTTGATCAAGGGATTGGGCCAGGTCACCTGGTCGTCGTCGAGCAGCTCGACGCTGATCGCCATTCCGTTCTTCGTCCTGCTCGGTGAAATCCTGGTTCGTGGCGGTGTCGCTGCACGAACCTACAGCGCGCTCGACACCTGGCTCGGCTGGCTGCCGGGCGGCCTGGTACACGCCAACATCGGCACCGCCACGATGTTCTCGGCAACGTCCGGCTCCTCGGTCGCAACCGCAGCAACCGTCGCGACCGTCGCCATGCCGCAGGCAGAACGGCTGAACTACGACCCACGGCTTTTCTCGGGGGCGATCGCCGCCGGCGGAACCCTCGGCATCCTGATTCCGCCCTCGATCAATCTGATCGTCTACGGCTTTCTGACCGAGACATCCATTCCCCGCCTATTCCTTGCCGGACTCATCCCGGGCTTGCTGATGGCGCTCACCTTCGTGATCGTCACGGCGCTGATCTGTCTCGTGGCACCTTCTCTCGGCGGTCCACGGCGTCACTATTCCTGGAATGAGCGGCTCGGCAGTCTTGTCCATCTGCTGCCGATCATCGCCCTGTTCGTGGTTGTGGTCGGGTCGATCTACGCCGGCTGGGCAACTCCCACCGAGTCCGCGGCTGTCGGCGTTGCCATGGCACTCGCGATAGCCATGCCCGGCGGGTCGATCAACCTGCGTTCCTTGCAGTCCTGCCTGCTCGGTACCGTACGCGTCACGTCCATGATCATGCTGGTCGTCATCGCCGCCTATTTCCTGAACTTCACACTCGCCTCAGCGGGTCTCGGGCAGAAGTTGACCGCCCTGGTGACGTCCTACGACCTCACGCCACTCGGTACGCTCTGGCTGATCATCGCGCTCTACATCGTGCTCGGCTTCTTCGTCGAGACGCTCTCCTTGATGGTCGCAACCATCCCGATCACCGTACCCATCATTGCAGGTCTCGGCTTCGACACGATCTGGTTCGGCGTCCTCATGATCGTGCTGGTCGAGATGGCGTTGATAACTCCCCCGGTCGGCCTGAACCTCTACGTTGTGCAGGGCGCGCGGCGTTCGGGCCACCTGGGTGAAGTCATGGTCGGCGCCTTGCCGTATGTCGCCGTCATGATGGCCATGGTGGTTGCTCTCGTCGCCTTCCCGCAGATCGCCCTGTTCCTGCCCGACAGGTTGTAGGGCCTGTCAAGCTGCAAGGAGAGACCGTTCATCATGCCCATGCTGGAACTTCATCGTGACGCGCAACGTCTGAACGAAGAGCCGATCCATCGCATCGACTCGCTGATCGTCGCCGGCTGGACCGGGCGCGATGCCGCCGCCGTCGAGCATCATGTTCGCGAGCTTGCGGCCCTCGGCGTCGCGCCGCCGTCGAGCATTCCGCTTTACTATCGTGTTGCTGCCTCTCTACTGACAACGGCCGGCGTGATCGATGTTGTCGGCGCCGATACCTCCGGTGAAGTCGAGCCCCTGCTTGTCCGGTACAACGGCGAGACCTGGCTGGGCCTCGCGTCCGATCACACCGACCGCACGCTCGAAGCGCACTCGGTTGCCTTGTCCAAGCAAGCTTGCGCCAAACCGTGTGCAGCCGGACTCTGGCCATTCAGCGATGTGGCTGCTCGGCTGGATACGCTGACGCTACGCTCGTGGATTCTCGAAGGAGAGCAGGATGATGCCGACTGGACGCTGTATCAGGAAGGCTCGCTGGAAGCTATCCGACCGCTCGCCGACCTGCTCGCCGCGAGCCCCCTTGGCGAATCCACGCCGGGCGATTCCACGCCGGGCGATTCCACGCCGGGCGATTCCACGCCGGGCCAATCCTCGCGGGGCAGGGTCGATGCCGCAGGCGGCAGGCGTGCGAGTCCCGCCGTATCAGCGATGCTGTGCGGAACCTTGCCTGCCATCGGCGGTGTACGCCCTGCCCACGCGTTCCGCTGCGAGTTGCACGATCCCGCAAGCGGTCAGACGCTGCAGCACGAGTATGCTGTGCGCACTCTTCCGCTCATCGACTGACCGAGGCATGGCCAGGACATGGAACTACTATTCGACAAGGCCGAAGCTGCCATCGCGCGAGTCGCCGCCAGCGATCGCGACACGAGGACGATCTTCATCGAGTTCTCCCCAGAGCGCATACTCGACGAAGCAAGACGGGTCGACGAACGTCACGCCAATGGCGAGATACTGCCTCTCTATGGCTTGCTCGTCTCCATCAAGGATCTCATCGACGAAGCCGGCCAACAGACCACCGCCGGTTCAAGACTCCTCGCCGCACGCGAACCCGCCGTCAGCGATGCCGACATCGTCAAGCGACTCGAGGCGGCCGGCGCGCTGCTCTTCGGTCGTACATCGATGAGTGAATTCGCCTACTCCGGAGTCGGGCTCAATCCGCATCACGGCACACCCGGCAACGTTTTCGACATCACGCGCGTACCCGGCGGCTCGTCTTCCGGTGCGGCGCTCAGCGTCGCCCTCGGCTTCTGCGATCTGGCGATCGGCACAGACACCGGCGGATCGGTGCGACTCCCTGCAGCCGTCAACGGGTTGATCGGCTTCAAGCCGACGCAGGCGAACGTGCCGCGTCAAGGCGTCCATCCTCTCTCCGATACCTTCGACAGCGTCGGCCCGCTGGGCACCGACATGGACGCTGTACTTCGCTGTCACGAGGTGCTCTGTGACGTCGCCCCCGGCAGCTTCGCCGAGGCGCCCTTGCCCGATCGCCCGCTCCGCCTGGCCGTACCCGTCAATGCATTCACCGACGAGCTTGATGCAAGCGTCGAAGCCACCTTCGAAGACGTGAAGCGCAAGCTCGCGGCAAAGGGGCACGAACTCGTCGAGATCGATCTTGCCCACATCGCGGCCGCAGCCTCCGCGGTGCGGATCGTCGTTGCGACCGAAGCGCTCGCGCAATACGGGCCGCAGCTGGCAATACTCGAGCGCATCGGAGATGCAAACGTACTGTCACGCATACGCGCGGCGACAGGGTTCAGTCGTGACGAGGTCGCCGACGCCTACATAGATCACCGCAAGGCGATCAGCGCCTTCATCGACGATCTGCAGGGTTTCGACGCCCTCATCGCACCGACAGTCGCCATCGAGACTCCGTCGATCGAGGACGCGACGCAAGACTTCGATACCGTCAATCCGCGCATGCTGCGCAACACGACCTACATCAACCTGACCTACGGCTGCGCACTGACGCTCCCCGTCGAACGGGAAGCGCCTTCACCCGGAGCGTTGATGATCGCCGGACCCGGAGGCACGGACGAACACGTACTGGCCGTCGGCCGAGTCATCGAGCAATGCCTGTAAGGGCTCGTCAAGGAATAAGTTGATTCGAATCAGGCAACAGCACTGCGCAACTTGCCGAAATGCTCGTCCCAACCCTTGTCGAGCGCCTGCATCAATCCGAATGCTGCATCACCCGCTGCTTCCTCGATGCCGTCGTGGGTCATCGTCAGTCGCGTTCCGTCGGAGAACGCTTCCAGCTCCCACGAAACTTGCGTCGTGTGACCACCCAGCGGCTTGATGGTGAAAGTGTAGACCAGCCGATGCGGCTTTTGCATCTCGAGCACCTTGCCCCAACAGATGCGGCGATCCTCAATGTCGCCTGAAGGCTCGCCACTACTGACCAACGCAAAGTCACTGCCTTCGACCAGATCCGCATCAGCCGGATGAAACCAGGTGCCGAGCTTGTCAGCTTCGGTCAGGAAGGCCCAGACCGTTTCAGGCGGAGCGGCCAGTACTATCGTCTTGATCATGTCGATTCCTTGGTTGTATTGTTTGCTGTGGTTGTATTGTTTTCTTTGTTTGTATTGTTTTCTGCGGTTGTGTGGTCAGATGTGGTTGAGCTGTCTGACTTGGTCGTGCTCTCGAACTTGGTCGTACTCTCGGCCGCCTCGCCCTCGACCGCATTTTTCAGGGCCGACAATCGCTCGTCCCAGAAAGCGTCGAAGAACGCGAGCCATCGCGTCGCGTGACTCAGGGCCTCCGGGTTGAGTCGACTGATCCGCTCACGCCCCCGCGGAATCACGGTCACGAGATCGCCCTCCTCGAGCACGACGATGTGTTTCCTGATCGCCGCTCGCGTCATGTCGAAGCCATCGGCAACCTCGGCAATCGAACGATCCTTGACGGCAAGCATCAACAGGATTTCGCGTCGGGTCGGATCGGAGAGCGCGCGGAAGACGCTCTGTTCAGCGGATGAGGAAGACGGATTCATACGAGGAGGTCATACATTGAGATACCAAACGGTATTACTTTATATAATACCTTTTGGTTTCATGTCAATACGACTGGTCCAATTGACTATGCCGTCGATTGGTCTGCCAACCGGGATCTTCTCGACGTACCTGTCCCCGGTAGTCTGTCCCGGGCCCGCGCTCCCGAGCGTGGTGGTCTCGTCCCGCAATTCACCCATCGCGTTTCCATGTGGAAACGATCTCGACTACTTCACATTCTCGTTGCGACTGTACCGACTACGAGCCGAGCTGTCGGCCGTCAGCATCCCGAGACATCTTCTGCCCGTCGTCATGGACACATAACGAGCCTGATGCCTGTTCGTGGAATTTGCCGATTGTGGTAATCTTTTTTAGTGGTTTCGCAATGATCTAGCTAAATGTCGGCGAAAAATCAAGATCGGCTTCTTTTGATTGGTGAATCGTTTTCTCCATGGACGAAGAAAGCACGCTGGGCATTGGAGCATTGTGAAATCGCGTATGAATACAAGGAATATATGCCTACCTTAAGCGAGCCAGGGCTGCGCTTGCGCTTGCGACAATGGTCCGGAAAAGTATCTGTTCCGATGCTCTTTGTCGGCCATCAGGTTTTCCGTGGTTCGTGGGAAATCGCGCGATACGCTAGTGAACAGGCAGGTAACGGACGTCTAGGTGACTTCGAGACACTAGCGCCCTGGAATGATCTGAGCGAAGCCGCGCTCGCTGAAGGCCGGACGCGCGTACTACGCTGCATACTTGGCAATGACCAGGCACTGGAAGAATCCCTTCCGACTTTCGTGCCCAAACCATTGCGCCGAATATTGCGCTTCGTTGCACGCGATGCGGTAAAACGGCTCGACCGAAAGTATGCTCATCTGGCAAAATCTGGCGCTTTGCGTCAAGCACTTGAAAAAACTCGCGAGGGTCTGGCACTAGCGGATAGCGATTTCCTGATAAATCGCTTTACCTACGCTGATATTTCCATGGCCACAGTTCTAGAGGTTATTGCCCCCATTGCGTACACTCGGCCGCCACTTGGGCCAATGACTCAAGAATGCTGGAAAATGCCGGAGCTGGCGAATGAGTTTTCGGACTTACTGGATTGGCGTGGCCGTTTGGCATCATCACCAGCAACATCGTACTCGCAGTTTGAACCTGAGCATGCTTCATGACAGGGGTTGGTCCATATGACGCCAGTTGCCGCGTCTGATTCCGAAAGCTGACAGCGCCTGGACGAACGTTCCTGACGCACTTCCACGTGGAAACGATCTCGACTACTTCACAGTTTCATCGTCGAAGGCCGCTTCGAACGCACTAAAGGGACGGCAGGCAGCGCATCAGCTCTCGTGTTCCAACTTTGACGTCCTCGAACCTCGTCAGCGATCGTTCATGCGAATGGATACCATCCGGCTCTCGGATTTGAGCTCGACGCTCTGGCTCGGTCGTTGCTCTTCAGGAATGGAAGCATCGTCGAATTCTTCGGCAATCGTCACCAACGGCGGTGTTCGGTTGCCGTCGAGGGATCGGATCCATCGAGTGACGAGCCGTACCTCGAGTACGCAAGTGCCCGACGCGTCGCTGGGCGGGAAGACACTGACAATCGAAGAGAGTGGGATGGTGGCGTTGGTTGCATCGCGGCCTCGCTGCCAGATGTTCGCCTCCCTCAGGGGGAAGCCGTCAGCCTCCCGGTACTTTGTCTGTCCATCGTCGTAAACACAGTCGGCACTATAGAAATTGGCGAAAAGCGCTCTGGGTCGCCATGCAGGCGCCGGCCGCAGATCGTCGTTCCACATCCAGCTCGCTTGCAATGCTGATGTCTCGTCGTCGTAGGTCAAGACGAAGTCGGTCGGGCGCGTCCTCAGATCCAGCGCGGCCGTCGTCAATCTCCTTCCTTGTCGTATCAAGTCCACTCGATACTCCCATCGATCAGCGCGGACCGGGGCGTCGAAGGCTCCGAAGTACTCCCCAGGCTCTTCACTTCGCTCGAATTCGGCTTCACCACCCTCCCCGACGAGTATCAGCCGATCGGCTCCAACAAGGTTGACAGGAAAGAACACCAGGCCGGCTCGCGAAGTAACACGAGCAGCGATCATCAACGATTCGTCATCCTGGCTATCGGTGACACTGTAAGAGAAGACGAGATGTGAATTGGACACCGACTCGTCCGACGAATCAATGATGCAGCCATTTAGAAGTGCAGCGGCAATGAACAGTCCGGTTGTCGTGACGACGCGGTTCGATGGTGTGACAGTTCGCATGCACCTCGCCTCGGGGCACGATACGCGCCAGGGCGTCTGCTTCCGGAATCTTCCAGATGCGTTTCCACGTGGAAACGATCTCGACTACTTCACAGTTTCATAGCCACTTTGCCGAAGAGTATGACTGGTGCCCGTCACGGTAATCTGGTCGGTGAGGACGACCGTCACTGATCACGAGCGACGGATTTCAGTCAGCAACGACGATAGCAACGAGCTCAAGCGACTCCGCGCGGAGAACAAAACGACTCCGTCGGGAGCGGGACATTCTGGCAAAGGCCATAGCCTTCTTCGCCAAGGAATCGACATGAAATGCCAGTTCGTCGATGCGGAGAAGGCTCGCTGACCGGTGATTCGGCGCGCTGCGCCGCTCGGGCTCGGTCGGCTACGCCTGCACCTGGCCGTTGGCATCGCAGCCCTTACCGCCGGGGCCGCGTCCGGCAGGCGTCACGCGGGCGCGGTATCGGCTGTTGGGGGCGAACACGCCGTACTACGGCAACGCGCGCGCCGATTTTCCGGGCGGTGACGCAGCGAACTTGTAACGCCCTTTCCCCCGAGCACCCTGTCGGGGGACGGCGGCGGAGATCTTCCGGACGCGCCCCGGATTGACCCCCGTCAACGGGAAGCGCATGACCGTTCGGTAGGGTCACTTCGAGTTCTCACCCATGGTAACCGCCGTGTCACGTCTCGCCATCGTCCTCTCGCTGCTGCTGCCGACGCTTGTCGGCCCCTCGCTCGTCCGCGCGGCGGACGCGCCGCCGAGCGCGCCGGCCGGTCTCGTCGCCAACGCCTACGGCATGACGGCCGGCGGCATCCGCTGGGCACGCTCGAGCGACGACCGTGGCGTGGTGGGCTACGAGATCGTGCGCGACGGCGACGTGCTCGGCGTGCGCGACACGCTGAGTCACGTCGAGCGCGATCTGGAGCCTGGGCGCAGCTACCGCTACGCGGTCACCGCGATCGATACCGCCGGGCAGCGCTCGGCCATCTCCCGCATCGTGCTGACGACCGTCGACGCGCTGCCCGCGGCGCCCGAGGGGCTGCGCGTGGCGATCTACTCGTCGACGGCCGCCGGGCTCGCCTGGGACCGTCCGGTCCAGGTCGGCCTCCGCCACGAGATTCGGCGCGACGGGCGGGCGGTGGAGACGACCGGCCGCCTCAGCTACATCGACAGGAGCCTCGCGGCGGATCGCGAGTACCGCTTCGAGGTCATCGCGATCAACCGCCAGGGCCTGCGCTCGGACGCGGCGCGGTCGATCTTCCGCACGCCGCGCAGGACGTCGACGGCGGCGCCACCGGCCGCACCGACCGGTCTTCGCGCGGCGGTCTACTCCTCCACCGCCGCCGGTATCGCCTGGGCCCGTCCGGCGACACCGTGGCTGCGCTACGAGGTGAGCCGCGACGACGAGGTGCTCGCCACGAGCGACGCGCTCAGCTACGTCGACCGCGCACTCCTCGCGGGCCGGACCTACGTCTACGCGGTCGTCGCGATCGATGCATCCGGGCGCCGCTCGGCCGCCGCGCGCATCGCCCTCGACACGCCCGGGACCAGCCAGACGCCGCCGCCGGACGGACCGCTACCCGCGCCCGATTGCCTCGGCGACGTCGGCCCCGACGGCACGGTGTACTGCGTCGATCCGGCGACACTCGCGATCACCGCGACACACGCCGAAGGCAGCCGGGCATGGTCGGTGACGCTCGCCGAGGACGAGCTCGCCGGCCCGATCGCCGCGCTGACGGTCGCCGGTGGAACCCCCTGGCTGGTCTCGCTGGCCGATACCGGTCCGCCGTGTCCGAGCGGCGACGCGGGCCACTGCGCGCGCACCGTCAAGCTCGCCCCGATCGATCCCGACGCGAACACGCTCGTACACAAGCCGCTGGCGTTCGGGCACGCTGGCTTCGTGCGGACGCTCGGCTCGACCGATCGCGTCTATCAGCTCGACGGGACGGATCTGCTCGCCCTCGGTATCGGCGAGGACATCTACCTCGCCGTCGACGTCCACGAGCTCGTCGCCGACGCAGATCCCGCCCTGCTCGACAGCTGGCGCTTCCTCGGTGCGAGCATCGTGCGCGTCGCGGCCAAGCTCGGGTACAGCCGCCCGAACCCGGCACTCGCCGAGCGGCTGTACCCGGGGCGGTACGTGCGGACGCTGGCGCGGACGCCGGGCGGTGCGCTGCACGTCGAGCTCGACGCCGGCACCGAGCGGCTCGACCCGACCACGCTCGTGCCCGTCATGCCCGCGTCCGGGCGTCCACTGTTCGCCGGGCAGCCGTATGAGGCGATCGCGCCGCAGCTCCTCGCGCCGTTGCGCGACGAGGCGATCGAGCACCAGGTGACGCGCGCGCTCGCGCTCGGCGAGCGCGCCCGCTCGACGGCTAGCGCCACCACGGTGCTCGAGAGCGATGTCCCCGATCCGCCGCCCCGACCGGGCGAGTACGAGGACTCCAGCGAACGGACGGTCCACGACTGCGCGGACGGCGGCACGCTGGAGCTCGAACGTCATCGTCTATTCATCACCTGGCCCACGGAGGAGCTCGACGAGGTGTACCGCTACGCGGACTGCGGCGTGACCGTGGCGGCGGACGACGCCGACCTGCCGGGTGGTAGGTACCGTCTCGACGGCGTCTTCGTTCGCGAACGCGAGGTCCGCTACGGTTCGAATTACTTCGCCGCGACGCGCCACGAGTGGCGCGCCTTCGAGCTCGACACGCCGGACGGCCTCACCCGCCGTACCGACGGCGAGACGACGGGGAACGACACCAGCAATCACGGTGGCACCCTGTACGCCCGGACCACGACGCTCGCGCGCTACGAGGAGCGCCGGGACGGGACGCTCCTCCTCGGGATTCGCGGCGCCGAGGTAGACGAGCTTTCCCAGAACAGGTTCGGCGAGCCGCTCGAGCGTTTCGGCGGGCACTGGTCGGTCAGCGGCACCGTCGTCGGCGGCCAGTCGGTCGCCGTGCGGATCGACCCGGCGTTCGAACGCCCCTTCGTCTTTCCCGACGTGCCCGGCGCGCCGCCGACCGCGCGTTTTACCGGTCACCTGCGCGCGACGGCGGACGACGGCAGCACGCTCGAGGTCGACGCCGTGACCGATCCCGTCATCGATCAGTGGTTGGCGGACTACACCGTCAGCGACGCCGTGGCGTCGCTAAGCGAACGCAAGCTGTACGACGCGCTGCGCATCCCGGTATCGGTGTACACGGGCGCAGCCGATTGAGCCTTCATCGATCGCGCAAGGGCGGACAGCCGCTTGATCCACTTCGAGATTTCCGGCGGGACCGGTGCGGGAATCCTCCGGACGGTCTTGCCGGTCAGCGCCTGCGCGGAGGGTCTGCTCTTCGATGCGTACCTCGCCGAAGAGCCGCTCCGGATGGCGCTCGGCGACATCGTCGCACCGACGCGCGCCATCTCGCTCAAGGACGACGGCTTCCTCACCGCCGATGCCGCGCTTCACATCGCCGCGAACGAGGGAGTGGGGTTCGGCACGCTCGCGACGGCATGTCTGGTCCTGGGCGAGCTCGATAGGTTCGCGCGATTGCTCGATCCCGCCACCGACGACACGGGCGTGCTCATGGAGCGGGAGGCGCTGCCGAAGCGTATCGTCGGCAAGCGCAAGCCCACCGCGGGGCCGTCGCCGGAAGAGCTCGGACGGAGCGTGGCGGACGATGAGGAAGGGGTCGGCTTCTGATGCCCGAGGCGATCGTCGCGCTGGGCGACGGGAAGCGGTTCGTGGGCATGCTGCACTTCGACAGCGACGGTCGGCGGCAGCACGCGCAATTCGAGTACGCGCGGAATTGGCTTGCGGCGAGCGATCGCTTCGCGTTGTCGCAGGGCGGGTCTGCCGCTTCGCCCGCGCGGTCATTTCGCCGCGCCCCGCGGCGAGCGACGTGCCGCCCTTGCCGGCTGCTTCCAGGACGCCGTGCCCATCTCGAGCCGCACATGTCTCGACAGGAGTTTCTGAACCGACGGAGTCAAGAGTGAGAAATCCATCACGCTTCTCGACACTTACTGGCGCGCATCTTGTTCCGTATCGCGAGCGCCGTGAACGTCAGTTGCTGTTAGCGGCGAACCTTTCGCCACGCCGTCGCAGCATTCATGACCTCGAACTCGTTCATCGCTCTCGCCATTCTCAGCTCGCTGGCGACGCTTGCTGCCTGCGGAGGCGACAGCGGTCGCGACAGTCCGGAACTGGGTGCGGCCCGTCCGGCAAGCGATGCCGTATCGCGCGTTGCCATTGTCGCGGCTACTACGGAAACTTTCCTGACCGGATCGTCGGCATCGCCGACAACCACCCTCGACGCTCGCTTCTATCAGAGTGATTCTGCGGCAGGTATTCCCTTGCCGATTCGTTCACTGACACCTGGTTGCACGATCAGGACCGGGGATGATGCAACTATGGCATCAGATCCCCTTGACGATGTCGCATCCCTGACCGCCTTCCGAACGGTTTCCGCCGGGGAAGCCTTACCATTGATCAGCCCCGACGGTGCCTCGCGAGAGCTGGTGCAGGACAGTGACAAGGACAGCGACAGCGACAGCGAGATCCGTTACCTGAGCCCGGCGCAACCAGGTGAACTTGCCAAGGGTTCGTATATCAGCGTACCGGGCGACGATAT
>ENA-ORXR01003197-ORXR01003197.1-marine-metagenome-genome-assembly--contig:-NODE-3197-length-14840-cov-11.185057_pt1 | contig 14840 bp, 17 predicted proteins | sample MGYA00237866_ERZ511479 | MGnify/ENA metagenome assembly ERZ511479 | reverse complement strand
GACGGGTCAACCGTCCGCTCTTCGACGATTGTCAGCTTCGCCGGCAGCGCACCAGCATTCAAAAGAAGCGATAAATCGCGAGCTGATTCCAGTGTGAAACCGCCCTCAATATATCCGGACCCGCCTGTTATCGCGGAACGAATATTTGGCGCCGTAATAATCTCACCGTCGAGAATTACAGCAAAACGCTTATTGATGTTCCGCGCCGTCATGCGACCAAACTCAGTGGCACAGCCGACGTTGAACGAGAAGTTCACAACAGCACCGGGGCCCGTTGGATGCGGACCGCCGGAGGAGTCTTTCAAACAATCCCCGGTGATGCGTGTTCGTTCGACGACAATTAACCCGCCACCTCGGCCATTGGACTCGGCAAAAGGAAAATACTTATCACCCGGAGCAACACCACGATGAGGCGGAGGGATAACTAAACGCATAACTTCTTGATTACCTGAATCCTTCTCATTCACGAGATGAAAGGAAAGGTTCGCGGATTTATTGATTCGCTCTTTGATCTCATCAATGTTCTGCGCGCCCGGAACCTGTAAAAGAATACGCTTGTCACCTTCCGGCGCGAGGATAAGTTCGAGGTTACCATTCGGGTCAATCCGGCGGCCCAAGACCCCGATAGATTTTTCAATAGTTTGCTTACGAATAAATTCGATATTCTGATCTGTAATTGTAACGCGGATATTCTTGTCAGATTCGCGACTCACGCGAGTAGTCTTCGGGGAGTTGAGTTGAGTCGGATCGACGGGCTGAGATAAATTCTCAAGGAGCGGCATCGCTTTATCAGCGTCCTCTTTGGTCCGCATGCGCGCTAAAATCGAGCCGTTGTCGGCGCGAACAAATTCTGTACGCGGACGATCCTCAGCGCGGCGAAACGCATCATTAATCGCGGTACGTTCGTTAATCAGGGCCTGATCCAAGATGGAGGACAGGTCGACCTCCAAGAGCATATGCGCACCGCCCTGAAGGTCGAGCCCCAGATTAATTGTCCGTTGAAAAGGTCCTGGCATCGCCTCTCGCGCTTTTTCAGGCAATGCATTCGGAATAGCCAGCAGAAGTCCAATAAAGACAGCGCCAAGGATCATCAGGATTTTAGAACGGGAGAAAAACAGCATACACTCAAGCCTTTAGCTGAGGATTTGAAGGGGGATTAGCCTGCGTCGTTGGCCGCAGTCACATCATGCTTGGCCGCAACCATGGCACGCGCGACTTTTAGTTCAGATTGACCGGATGTGATAATGAGGTCTTCGTCAGTCACTTTTTTAATTTTACCGATAATACCGCCGCGCGTGATAATTTCATCACCGCGTTTCAGCTCCGCAACCATAGCTTTGTGCTTTTTCGCCTGTTGGCTCTGCGGGCGCAAAATTAGGAAATAGAAAATCAGGATCAACGGCCCGAACAATAAGAGCGAGCTCATAATTGAATTGCCGGCCGTGGGCGCAGATTGTTGGATAAGTGTGATCAGCATGTGGTCCCCGCGTCTGACTCTATGGACAGCGGGTTTTCCCCGCTCGGTTGAATTAAAACGCTATATAGGGAGGCAAGCCGCCATTGCAACGCGCAATGGCGGCGTAAATGTAGTCTCTAACGGTAAAGGCAATGTCCCGTTGGCAATGTCAGTCGCTGGCCCGGCTTTAATGCGTTCGGATCTGCAATCGCGTTCTTGGCGATAATGTCGTTCACATTGACACATGTCCGGCGAGAAATCGAATAGAGCGTGTCCTTTGGCAGAACGGCATAGACCGCCTCTGATGCGACTACATTCTCAATCTGTGGGCGTTCCACAAAGGGAGCCGGCTGTATAACACGGCGCGTCACGTAACTGTCTTGTATGGGGGCACTCGCAAAAACCGGCTGAGACACCGTGTTAATACTTTCAACGATGACACCCGGGATACGGATACGCTGACCAATGGAAAGCGTCGTGCCGACCAAGCCGTTTTCAGCCTGAATAGACTGAACCGATGTGTCATAGCGTTTGGAAATATTATACAGCGTGTCGCCTTTGGAAACCGTATGTGTCTTAGCTGAAGACGTCACGGTCGTAGATGCGGCAGTATTTGAAGCTTGCGGCGCGAAGAGGTCAATTTGATAGCTCGGCGCAGTTTCGACAAAACTGTTGGCTGAAGCTTCCGGATAAACGTAATCGCTTTCGAAATTCAGGCCATTTACATCGCGGTATGCGCGAATACGGGCTGCCTCGTCCAAAAGTGCCTGATATTCCTCTTCCGACAAATTGTCGGCGTTAAAATGCTGGGCTTTCACAACGCCGTTCTCGTCATATTCGACCGGGGCATTAATGATGGCTTCAACTGAGCTAGTAACGGGCTCGACGACAACATTGTAGCTGGATTGAGCGAAAGCTGCTGTGCCGGACAACGTTAAGGCGGCCGTGAGTAAAAGTGTATTCGCGCGCATGTCATATTCCCATCGCAGACGTTAAAATCCGTGATAATATGAACGATCGTGATTAACGAAAGGCTAAGACCCTGACGTTTCCGCGGCTGATTCCTCTGCCGCATCTATATCCGATTTGGGCCGTTGAAGGATGGCAACTGCGATAATCGAAATCTCATAAAGGAGATAAATCGCCCCGCCTAAGATAAACTGGGTAATGGGGTCGGGCGGTGTCGCGAATGCTGCAAAGACCGCAATTCCCAACACGGCATACTTACGCTTACCGCGCAAACCATCGGCCGTCACAATGCCTATGCGTCCGAGAAGCGAGAGAATAACCGGCAGTTGAAAGGCCAAGCCAAAAGCTAGGAACAACACCATGGAAAGCGACAGATAGTCACTGACCTTTGTCATCAACTCAATCGTCTCCCCCGCCCCTAGATTCTGCTGATTAAGCGCGAATTCCATCACAAATGGGAAAACAAATAAGAACACCATTGTCGCGCCTGCAAAGAACAGAATGGGCGACAAGATGAGATATGGCAAAAAGGCTGAGCGCTCGGTTTTATACAAGCCCGGCGCAATGAAACGGTAGAGCTGAAATGCGATAATCGGAAAAGCGATGATAACACCGCCAAACAGCGCAATTTTCATCTTTACAAAAAAGGTTTCCAAAGGATGGGTCGCAATGAGGCCCAGATCGATAGGCTCAAGGCCCTTCTCTATCAGTCCCGCATTATACCGAATGAGCGCGACTTCAAACGGACGCATCAGAAAGGCAATGATCTGGCGTAGAAAAGGTGCACAAATGATACAGCCAACAGCCAAAGCGATACACATTTTGATAAGCCGCGACCGCAACTCAAGTAGATGATCCAAGAGCGGCGCTTCACTGGCCGCGACTTCATCCTCATATTCGATTTTTTTACTCATTTGGGGTCTTGTCGTCTTCGGGGGACGGAGAGCCATCTTTGGGATTAGGTTTATGCGGCGAGGACATATCCGTGCCCTTGCGAATATCTTCTCGGATATCCTTATCCAACACTCGCATTTCGCCCTCAAGTTCCGGGTCGAGCTTCCCAAGAGACTTCATCTCCTCAATCTCGCGGCGGATGGCCGCAACTTCATTGTCCACATCCATATCGTCAAATGCGGATTTGAATTCATTCCCCATGGACTTAATACGCGCCATCCATTGCCCAATTGTTCGCATAAGCTGCGGCAGGTCTTTGGGACCAACAAAAATGATCGCCAGCAAGACGATCACAAGCATTTCCGGAAAACCGATTGATGGGAGCATGGGCCTCGGACCCTCTCAGACAGGCGCTTATTTCTTCTTAACCTTGATGTCTTCAGCTTTTATAGTTTCAGACTTGGGCGTGACGTCTAGTGCATCATCCGCTGCATCTTTCATGTCGTCGACATTGTCCTTCAAGCCCTTTCGGAAGGACGTAATGCCCTTGCCAACGTCACCCATGATCGATGAAATTTTACCTCGACCGCCAAAAATGACGAGTACAATTACAGCAATAATAAGTAGGCCGGACCAATGTGGCATGTAATATTCCTTTAGCGTTCACTTAGAAGATAGAGAGCCAAGCGCGGGGCTTCAACCTGTTTTACGCGCCGTCATCGTCTTCATCTAAGAAATCTTCAAAAAATTCGGGGTCAGTTTCATCATCTAGCGGATCTTCATCCCCCGTCAAATCATCGGCCATCATAGGCTCGGGCATTTCGAAATCTTTAGGCAAGCGAGGATCAAGCAGGCCTGCAGCCTTCAAATCGTCGCGCCCTGGCAAGTCCGTGATCGTCTCTAGATTGAAATGGGCTAGAAATCCGGTGGTTGTTCCGTAAGTCACAGGGCGGCCAGGCGTGCGGCGACGTCCGCGCAAGCGTAGCCAACCCAACTCCATTAATACATCCAGTGTTCCTTTTGACACGGCAACGCCGCGCACGTCTTCGATCTCAGCGCGCGTGACAGGCTGATGATAGGCCACAATTGCCAGTGTTTCCAAGGCCGCGTTTGAGAGTTTGCGGCGGGCCTCTTTGACATCCACGAGGTTTGGCGCAAGGTCCGGCGCAGTTTGGAATCGCCAACGATCGGCAACACGCACGAGATTGATCCCGCGTCCTTCATAGTCTCGCACAAGGCGAGCCAGCAGCGCGCCGACATCCGCTTCATCCGGCATACGTTCTCGCAAAGTCTGCACATCTATCGGCTCCACGGCCGCGAAAAGCAGCGCCTCCAAATGACGAAGGTCGGCATCAATATCGCCGTCCGTCTTTAGCCTCTCGGTAAGGCTGACAACATCTGCCTGAATACCGGCTGCGGCCTTGTTTATGCGATCAGATGTCTTGCTCATGCTTCACTCTCTTTAGCTTTGGGGTCCGCAGCTATCCCGCGCAGGTAGATCGGCGCAAACGCCGTTAACTGACGCAATTCAATTTGACCCTCTTTTGCCAATTCCAATCCCGCGAGAAGAGAGCTGGCCCGGACTGAGGCTTGCGGCACACCGTCTGCGCCCACATCCGCGCCGTCCGGTAACATATCATCCAGCGACACCCAGTCTGAGAAATCCACACCAACAGCGTTTAATGCGCGGCGGAGGCGGTTACGCGCATCATCCAAGCTCATAACGCGCGGCTTGGGCAGCTTATGATTGCGCATGCCCGCTCTGGACCGCGTTGTCCCGTAAGCTTTCAAAAGATCGAAAATTTCAGCCTCAAATATCGGAGAGGTGCGGCTGCGCAGGCCTTCCGGCGCGCCGCGAACATGGACGGCGTCGCCAGTTTGCGGCAATCGCATCAGTCCCTCGACGGCACGGCGCATCCCTTCAAGACGTTCCAGACGAAAGGCTAAATGCGCGGCCAGCTCTTCTGCTTCGGGCTCGGCTTCTCCCGCTTCGCGCGGCAATATCAGCCGCGATTTCAGATAGGCGAGCCACGCCGCCATCACGAGATAATCCGCTGCCAGCTCTATCCGTAAATCTTGCGCGGATTTAATGAAGGCGATATATTGCTCGGCTAACTCCAGAATAGACAAGCGCGCGAGGTCAACTTTCTGTTTCCGAGCAAGCTCCAAAAGCAAATGCAAAGGACCGCCATAGCCGTCCAGATCGAGAACCAGCCCCTCACCTTCATCCGCAGCCTCAGAAGCCGCATCGAATTTCATATCTTCTTGGAAGTCTTCAGTCATGTCGCACCGCTCGCCATGAGGACGTCAAACTCCGCTTCAGCGGCTGCTCTGTCAAAATCCGTGACATGCTCTGCGCAATTATCAGCAATCACAGCCCGAGCCAGTGCGCGGCCCGACAGGGGGTGCGCGCCTTTGGCAACTTTCACGCTGTCAGCGAGGCGTCCCGAACACTGCAAAGCAATATCGCAGCCCGCCTTAAGCGCGCGTTCCGTTTTCCGCGTCAGATCGCCGGTCAATGCTTTCATATCCAAATCATCCGACATTAACAGGCCGTCAAAACCGATCGCGGCGCGTATCAATTCCGTCAGTGATTTCCGCGATATGGTGATCGCTGACCGCGAGTTATGGGAATAAACAGCATGGGCCGTCATGGCCATGGGCGCGTCGTGGAGTTTTCTGAATGGCAGGAAGTCTGACGCTTCCAAAGTTTTGCGGTTCGCCCGAATTTTCGGCAGTTCTTTGTGGCTATCGACCGTTGCGCGGCCATGGCCCGGGATATGTTTGACGACGGGTGCAATGCCGCCGGACATAAGACCGGCCATCGCAGCATGAGCCATATCTACAATATCTTCGACCGAATTTCCCAAAGCCCGGTCTGAGATAATCGGGTCAGCCCCTGGTTGCGGCAGGTCCAACACAGGCGCGCAGTCCGATGTAATACCCACGGCGCGCAGATCATCCGCTATCAGGCGATGCCCCAGATAACAGGCCCGTCGTCCGTTTTTGCGACTGGTTCTATAGACACGCGCATACTCGTCACCAGACGGGAAAGCGCGCCAATGCGGCGCGCGCATCCGCTGCACGCGGCCACCTTCTTGATCGATAAAAACCAAGGTGTTCCGGCCCATCGCATCACGAATGTCCCCCGTCAGCCGACGAAGCTGGTCCGGATCTTTGACGTTACGCGCAAACAGGATAACGCCCCATGGATTTGCGTCGCGAAGAAACAAATATTCGGATTTTTTAAGCCGCTTATCTCTCAAACCAATAATACAGGAGAGCGGCGCCGACATACTCTATCGCTTAGCAACGAAACAGGCTTGGCCCGCAGCCTTAAAAGAATTGCAAAGCGACTGAGCGGCAGATTTATCGGTCAGGCCCGCAACACGTGTCCGATAATAAATGCCCTTATCATCAAGATCGACGCGCTTCACATCGGCATATCTGCCGGACACCAAGCCAGGATATTTGCGTTGTAGCGTCGTCCACACTGCCCGCGCATCTGTTTCTGAACGTGTCGACGCAACCTGAACAACCCAATCTGACTTTCGGCTGGCTGTGGCTGAGGTTGCGGCAGGGCGAGTTGCCACGACAGGAGGCTGTGTTGCTACGACAACGGGCTTCGGCGCCTCTATCCGTATAGGCTGTTCGGGTGCAGGATCAGGCGTAGCATCAATGTTTGGAGAATTTCCATCCATGACTTCAAAAACGACTTTGTCTTGGTTCGGTGTTTGCGCCCCGCCCGCCTCTTCGGGTTTGACCTTGAATGGCGTGTTGTCAGCCGTGATACGCGGCGGATCGGACCGATCCCGGACGCCCGGCGTATAGAGTTTCAACACAATAAAAGCGGCCAGCAGTAGACCCCCAACCAGCAGCGCCAGCTTTATCATCGGGTTTAAGCCCTCCCGCTCACGCACGTCAAAAGGCTGCAAGGTATCTTGCGCGACGTTCAGGTCAGGAGAAAATTCGTTTGGCGTATCAGACATGAGGACTCGTTTTTGTTACCTAGCATTATCCCGACTCGGGCACAGAAAACAGCCCAGATATCAGCATAAGGCGTAAGGTTAAGATACTCTTACGCGCCCCTAAAAATAACACCTAGCAATCCCCTCTAAAAATACCCAGAGGGTTGTAATAGTTTTTTGTGTTCAGAAATCGCGAAACTATCGGTCATTGAAGCAATATGGTCGCACACCACGCGCGCAGTCTCGGCCGTTTCAGGACCGTTGGTTTGCTCATAAAGATGCTTTGGCAGCAGCTGCGGCTCGACGATGAATAGCGCGAAAAGCTCGCGGACGACGCGCCCTGCCGTGCTCATCATCCTATTGACCTTATAATGCTTATACATGTTGTCGAATAAGAATGTCCGCAGCGGCTTCTCCTTGGCTCTGAAATCTTCAGAGAACGCGACAACCGCATGGTTCAGCCCGCGAATATCATCCGCGCTTTGCGGGTCCGCCGCTTTCAAGCGCGTCCGCGTCTCCGTCAGCACATCCGCGACCATATAGCCAATCATGTCCCGCACAGCCTCATGGATAAGGCGGTTTTCCGTTATACCCGGGTAACGGCGGCGCACATCACGGAACATTTCGCCCACGAAAGGCACTTCACAAACATCCTCGACAGTAAACAACCCCGCACTCAGCCCATCATCCAAATCGTGATTATTATAGGCGATGTCGTCAGCCAAAGCCGCAACTTGCGCTTCCGGTCCGGCAAATGTCTCCAGCTCTAGCGCTTCCCAGTTTTCAATGGCGGTCATGGCCCAAGGCAAACGCGCAACATCAGACTTACGCTGAATTAGCGGGCCGTTATGTTTGGCAATCCCTTCCAGCGTTTCCCACGTCAGGTTCAATCCGTCGAATTCGGCATAGCGCCCTTCCAGATGGGTGACGATGCGCAAGGTCTGCGCATTATGGTCAAAGCCGCCATAGGGCTCCATACACTCCGCCAGCGCATATTCGCCCGAATGTCCAAAGGGCGGATGACCCAGATCATGCGCGAGCGCGAGGCATTCCGCCAAATCCTCATCCAGCCCCAACACCCGGGCGATGGATCGCGCAATTTGCGAGACTTCGAGGCTGTGCGTCAGCCGCGTGCGGTAATAATCACCCTCATGCGCCACAAAGACTTGGGTCTTGCCTTTGAGACGGCGGAAGGCGGAAGAGTGGATGATGCGGTCTTTATCACGCTGAAACGGGCTGCGCTCGGATTTGCTTGGCTGGGCAATCGCCCGCCCCCGCGCATGATTTGGGTCGGAGGCGTAAATCGCAAGCGGGCGCACAGAAGGATATTTGACCACAGTGTCGGTTTCCAAATTAAGAATTCGCCCCTATATAGAAACTATGTCTGATATTGCTACCGAAACTCCTGTTACATTAAGCGCCTCCGCAGCGGCGCAGATCAACGCGATTATGAAGAAGATGGGAAAGCAAGATTACCTGCGCGTCGCCGTCGAAGGCGGCGGCTGTTCCGGCTTCTCCTATAAGTTCGATTTCGCAGATAAGGCCAATCACGACGACCTCGTAGTAAAACGCGACGGCGCAACAGTTGTCATCGATGAAATGAGTTTGGAGTTTCTGGCCGGGTCCGAGATTGACTATGCCAATGAATTGATCGGCTCGGCATTTAAGATCGTGAACCCGAATGCGACCGCGAATTGCGGGTGTGGGACGAGTTTCTCGATTTAGGCCGCGCTATCCGGATTTGATTTATCCCAAGTCAGCCTAAGTAGGGCATCGCTTATAAGGTCATTGAGAGGTAAACATGTCCAAAATCATTCCCGCGCTCTGCGCAGCTCTATCGATTTCGCTGGCAGCTTGCACGCAAATGTCAGACGCCGCATCGAAAAATCAAAAACCCGTAAAAGCGGCGACCCAAACGGCAGTCCCCACCCTCGTCCAACGCGACGGAACCTATGCGGTTAAACCGCTTGCCAAAGACACGGTTGTGTTGAAGGTCATGCAGACAACGGTCAAATCCCTGTCGGAATATCCGTCCATTCAGGAAGGCCTCGATTCCAATCTCGCCCATATGAAATCCATGGCGGACAAGGCGTGTACGACGGGCAAGAAACCGGATATTTTGCTATTTCATGAATTTCCACTGACAGGTTATTCCTCAGGCACTCGCACGGAAAAACTCAGATACACTGTCCAAATGCCCGGTCCGGAGACGGAATTTCTCGGCGACATCGCACGGGATTGCGAAACGTATATCGTCTTCGGCTCATATGCGACGGACGCCGCTTGGCCCGGACATATCCTGAGCCTGAATGGCGTTATCGACACCAAAGGCAATCTGGTTGAGACGTTCTGGAAAACAAGGAACATCAAACGTATCTATCCGGATCGCGAAATCACGACGACAACAATCGAATCTGTCCGTGACCGCTACCGCGAGATGTATGGCCCTGAAGAAGAGTTTCCCGTCGTTCAAACGGAGTTTGGCAATCTGGCGGTCAGCACTGTCCAGTTTGACCCGTTCGTTTTCGCGGCGTTTTCCATGCGCGGGACTGAAATCATGTTGCGAACTGCGACGCTTTATGAAGAATTTGATGTTCAAGCCACAGCAGCGCAGAATAATTTCTACTCCGCCATGGCCAATATCGCTTTTGACATTCCGGGTTACAAGGCTGGTGAATCCGTCATCGTGAACAACAAAGGCAAGACGATTGCGAAATCTCCGTCACTGACAGAAGATGATATTATTGAGGCTGAAATTCCGATGGCCGAGTTTCGCAAGAATCGTAAGATTCCGAATTTCGCGATAGATGTGACCATGCCCGTTATCGAACAATATCGCCAAGAATTCCCGCTAAACCACATGGACCTCCCCCGCGAAGACCTGCCCGAAACAGGCGAAGCGATGAAAGAAATGATGGAAGGCGTATCGAGGTTTAATCATCCTGAAAAATATGAGGATTGAGGTAGACCCGTCAGTCCCACCAAAATCCCCACATGCCTGCGTTAACGAGCGAGGCGGCAAGCAGCATTGGATCGTCAGTTCCTTGCAATACCAGATCCTCGCAAATGACAAATTGTTCGGCAGCGAGGCGGGCGGCTTCCTTCTTGGTGGTTGGCGGGTTATTCACGAAGCACTCTAAGTAATCGCGATGGCCGCCGATGAGGGTGATGTCATGGCGGTCGTCCCAATCTCGAACGGCTGCGCACAACCAATCTGAACCGGGCATCGCGTTCCAACCTCCCATTCGCAAATAGGCGGGGGCTTGATAGCTGTGCGGGGTCGGCAGCAAAGCAATGAAAAGCCGCTCATGCGGGAGACCGGAGAGCACACCATGCGTCAGGGATGTTAAAGGATCGGTCTCGGCGGAAGGGGCAGCCTCATCCCATCTCTCGACAATGTCCTGGCTAATGTCGTCCAACGTATAGTCCTGATGCGGTGGAGAATTAGCCAGTAATTCAGCCATTTGGGGATCGGAGTGCATCGCTGCATGCTCGGCATTCCGAGAGGAAAGATATTGAGCGACATTGCGACCCGTCTTGGAAACTTTAATTGCGTCCTCAGCAGAGGGGCCGAAGGCGTCTTCGAGATCATCAGCCCAATCAATCAAGTTTTCTGGTCCGCCCAATATGAAGGGCGTCGAACTTCCGGCATGATCCGCGCGCAATTTCTGCCATGTCTCAAGCCCATTTTCCCCGGTCGTCTCTATGATTTCAAACGAAAACGATTTGAGCGCCGCGTCGATTTTTGCGGGATCGACTGGAAACGGTTTAGAGAAATCAATTACGGGCTCGGGCTCTGGCCAGAGAATTTTGTAGTCATGAGATACTGGCGTTTCCACCTTTAGCTCACTTACCTCAGTTTGAGCCGCATCACCTTTACCTTCAGACTTTCCAAATAGTTTTCTGAACCAAGACATAAAATTTAAACCAACCGGCTCTGCGTCACCGCTGCGCCAATAAACCCCTTAAACAGTGGGTGCGGATCAAAAGGTCTACTCTTTAGCTCCGGGTGATATTGCACGCCTATGAACCACGGGTGGCCGGGGATTTCTACGATTTCGGGGAGGACGCCGTCGGGTGACAGGCCTGAGAATTTTAGGCCCGCGTCTTCGAGTTGTTTGCGATATTCAATGTTCACTTCATAGCGGTGACGATGGCGTTCGTTAATGTCCGTCGTACCATATTCTTTAGCAACCAAGCTACCTTTCTCGAGCGCCGCCGGATAAGCGCCGAGACGCATTGTTCCGCCGAGATCGGTTTCCTCTGTGCGCTCCAGACGCTCATTGCCCTTGGTCCATTCCGTCATAAGACCGACGACATTTTCGCCGTCATCGCCAAATTCTGAACTGCTGGCAGATTTGATCCCAGCCATATTCCGAGCCGCCTCCACGACGGCCATCTGCATGCCCAGACATATCCCGAAATATGGCACATTGTTCTCGCGTGCATAATGGACGGCCTTTATTTTGCCCTCAGTCCCGCGTTCGCCAAATCCGCCCGGAACCAGGATCGCATTCATGCCCTTCATCACGTCAACGGCTTCGGACGTTTCAAAATCTTCGGCCTCAACCCATTTTATTTTGACCTTCACATGGTTAGCGATGCCGCCATGCACCAAAGCTTCGGTGATGGATTTATAGGCGTCGGGGAGTACCGTATATTTTCCAACGACGGCAATATTGACTGTGCCATTTTCAGGGTTATGGAGCGTTTTAGAGATGGTCTTCCATTTGGAAAGGTCGGCTTCAGGCGGGTTTTCAATATCAAAATGCGCGAGGACTTCGCGGTCCAGACCTTCCTCGTAATAGGCCAGCGGCACGTCATAGATCGAACGCGCGTCGAGCCCTTGAATGACCGAACTCTCGCGCACATTGGTGAAGCGCGCGATTTTCTTTTTATCTCCGGGATCAATTTCACGATCCGCGCGGCAAAGCAAAATATCGGGTTGAATGCCGATGGAACGCAGCTCTTTCACACTATGCTGTGTCGGCTTGGTCTTCATCTCGCCGGCGGCCTTGATAAACGGCATTAGGGTCACGTGAAGGAAGCAGGTATTATTGCGCGGCTGTTCCTGACTAAACTGACGCAAAGCCTCAAAAAACGGCAGGCCCTCAATATCGCCAACAGTCCCGCCGACTTCGCACAAAACGAAATCCACATTCCCGGCATCCGAGCCAATGAAATCTTTGATCTCATTCGTGACATGGGGAATCACCTGCACCGTCGCGCCGAGGTAATCCCCACGCCGCTCTTTCGCGATGATGTTGGAATAGATTCGACCCGTCGTGATATTATCAGTCTGCGCCGCGCTCACGCCCGTGAAACGCTCATAATGGCCGAGATCGAGATCGGTCTCCGCCCCGTCGTCAGTCACGTAAACTTCGCCGTGTTGATAAGGGCTCATCGTGCCGGGATCCACATTCAGATAAGGATCAAGCTTGCGCAGGCGGACTTTATAGCCGCGCGCCTGCAGCAATGCGCCGAGGGCAGCCGAGGCCAAACCTTTTCCAAGCGATGACACAACGCCGCCGGTGATGAATATGTATCTGGGCATATCCCGCCTTCAAAAATTGGCGGGGTGAATAGGGCGATTGGCCGTCTTATTCGTCCTCTTCAGGACCCGCATCTTCTGTCGGAGTTTCTGTTGAAATTTCCGCCTCTGACGGGACTGACGTTTCGGGCGACTCTGTAGGTGCAGTCAAGGGCTGCGTGACAGATACATCGTCCACAATCAAGTTATCCCGATTTTCGATCTCATAAACGACGGAAAGCGCGAGGGAAATGGCGATAAAAAAAGCGCCCAAGATGCCCGTCATGCGCGCAATAGAGGTTGTTGCCGAACGGCCCGACATCAAACCGCCGCCCCCGCCGCCGCCAATACCCAAAGCGCCGCCCTCAGAGCGTTGAATTAGAATCAACCCTGTCAGAACGATCGCGGTGATAAGAAGAATAATAAGCAGGACGGTAGACATGATGTGTTTCCGGTAATTTCAAGCGCGCCAATTAGACCAGTTAGGTTGGGATGGCCAGAGGGAAAAACAAGGGGCGGAGGATAGACGAGGTATGAAAGAAACTCTTCTCTCCGTATTCGCGGGCAGAGTCTTATTTGATAAGTCCGTCGACAGGTGAGCTGGCCGTTGCATATTGCTTCGGCTCTATTCGTCCAGCGAGAAAGGCTTCGCGGCCTGCGATGACGCCGTGCTTAAACGCGCGGGCCATGCGGATAGGGTCTTTTGCGCCTGCTATGGCCGTGTTCGCGATAATCCCATCAGCACCGAGTTCCATCGCAGCGGCAGCTTCTGATGCCGTGCCGAGCCCTGCATCCACGATGAGCGGCACACTGACGACTTCGCGGACCAAGCGGATATTCGTCGGATTTAGCAAGCCTAGCCCTGAGCCGATTGGCGCAGCGAGTGGCATAATCGCGCAAGCCCCGGCGTCCTGAAGCTTCTGACAATAGACCGGATCATCTGTGCAATAGACCATGACGTCGAAACCGTCTTGGACAAGTAATTTCAGGCTCGTCAATGTCTCCGCCATATCCGGATAGAGATGCACGTTTGACAGAACCTCCAGCTTCACCAGGTTCCATCCGCCCAACTCTCTCGCTAATCGCAAGGTCCGCACAGCGTCCTCACCTGTGTAACAGCCTGCCGTATTAGGCAAATAGGTCGTCTTGGTCGGATCTATCGAGTCCATAAGGAGCGGCGCATCGGGTTTATCCAGATTCACGCGGCGAATGGCGACCGTGACGATCTCCGCACCGGAGGCGTCCAAGGCGGCGGCATTCTCTTCATAATCTTTGAACTTGCCCGTGCCGATAATCAGGCGGGACTGAAATTCTCGGCCAGCAATAATTAAAGGGTCAGAAGACAATTTAGCCCCCTCCGATAAAATGTATGATTTCGAGCGTGTCATGGTTCATCAGCTCCGTTTCCGCATAGGCTGATTTCGGCACGACATCGCGATTACGCTCCACCGCGATTTTTCGCTCCGGTAGCTCTAAATGCGCAATCAATCCCGCGACGGTCAACCCGTCCGGCAGGTCGTCATGATCTTTGCCATTTATGATGAGATGCACTTGAATTCCTACGGTTGAAGTGACGTTCGGGGCGCGTTACCACGCCCTCCAGAGAGGTTGCAATGTCTAAGCCCATATTCGTCATCAATGGTCCAAACCTGAACTTGCTCGGCACGCGTGAGCCGGAAGTTTACGGGTCCGAGACTTTGGATGATATCAAAGCCCTCTGCACTGAGGCCGCTCAGGCCTTAGAGCATGACATCATTTTCGTTCAGTCGAACATAGAAGGCGAACTCGTTGATTTCATTCAACAAGCGGGCCGCGAAGGCGCAGGTATTGTCATAAATCCAGCAGCCTATACTCACACCTCCATCGCCCTTCATGATGCCCTAAAAGCTGTAGATGTGCCGAGCGTGGAAATACACTTGTCACAACCCGCCAAGCGCGAGAGCTTTCGCCGCCGCAGTTACGTCGCCGAAGCTGTCCACGGCACAATTAGCGGCTTTGGCGCAGATAGTTATGTTTTGGGGCT